>OHIB01000300.1_pt1 | contig 34992 bp, 30 predicted proteins | sample 1568181 | NCBI WGS metagenome assembly OHIB01 (sample SAMEA3879506, study PRJEB24766) | human gut metagenome | biome: human-associated habitat; feature: feces | place: USA | collected 1985/1987
ACGATCAAAGGAGCGTGCGTTTGAACAAAAAGAAAAAGTCCACAAACACTTCCCCCTATCCCGATGAAGTCATCGACCGTCTGGCACGGGCATTCTACCCGGCCATCCTTGCCTGCTGGAACAGCGAGGTAGGACAGCGGGAGCTTGCTGCATGGCAGGCGGAGCAGGCTCATCATGCCCCCAGCAAAGAAAAGCAGAGCGTTCCCGACGGGGAACGCCCTGTTGTACATATCGCTGTTATCTGTGGCTTTAATCGCAAGTTTTACAAGCAGAGCAATTCTCAACGACCTGTTTGCGATATGCAATTCACGGTTGTTGCCAACGAATCAAATCGTGAATTACGCTGGCAGGGTGCGTCCTATTCAGGGACGCACCCTGTTTTTGTTTTGTATTTGATCTTCTAATCCATGGTTCAGACTGTATTCGCTCAAACACCCTCTAGAATGGTATGCCGGAAGCAGATGCCTCAAAGCTGCCGACATCTCCGATTTTTCAAAAAGACTTGACATTCCCGGGTAGTTCTATATAATTATCAATGTTAATTACCTTCGATAATCGTTTGGAGAGGAATTTCATTATGACCATCGAACTGATCAAGCAGCTGCTGGATGCCTGCTATCTGGCAAAGCGGGCACGGGAGATGCTGCCTGCCCTGCCGGAGGGTGTGACATCCTCCTATATCCAGTGTCTGGATGTTATTCAGAAATTGCAGACCCGTGGCATCTGGCCGAAGATCTCTGATCTCAGCGATGCGCTGAATCTGCCCCGCCCCGGTGTGACCCGTACCGTAAAAGAGATGGAGCACAAAGGGTATCTGAGAAAACAGGTGTCCGCTGAAGATGGCCGCGTGACCTATCTGTTCCTCACCGAGAGCGGGCAAGCGCTTTCCCAGAAGTACAATACGGACTACTTCTCGCAACTGCTCCCGTATCTGGACGGCATTTCCGAGGAGGATGCAGCGTGCACCATCCAAACGCTGGAAAAATTCTATGCTATTATGTGCGAAAGGAAAGATTCTCTTGAAAAACGATAAGACCGATTTTACCCAAGGCCGCATTTTGCCAAAGCTCGCCTTTTTCATGCTGCCCATTCTGGGTGCGCTGGTGCTGCAGGCCGCTTACGGCGCAGTAGATCTTCTGGTAGTGGGGCGCTTTGGCTCCACTTCAGGCTTGTCTGCGGTTTCCACCGGTAGTCAGGTACTCAACCTCGTCACCTTTGTTGTCACCCAGCTTGCCATGGGTGTCACAGTGCTCATTGCCCGCTATCTGGGCGAAAAACGACCGCAGTACATCGGGCAAGTCATTGGCGGGGCAGCTGTTGTGTTCACCCTTCTGGCAGCTGCACTGTTCGTGGTGCTGGTGTTTTTTGCACGGCTTATTTCCAGTCTGATGCAGGCTCCTGCCGAAGCCCTGGACCTGACCGCCAGCTATGTGCGCATTTGCGGCAGCGGCATCTTCTTTATTGTAGCCTATAATATGCTCTCGGCTCTTTTCCGCGGTCTGGGCGACAGCCGCTCTCCGCTGATCTTTGTGCTGGTGGCGTGCATTGTGAATGTTATTGGCGATCTGGTGCTGGTGGCTGGTTTTCATCTGGATGCTGCCGGTGCCGCCATTGCTACGGTAGCAGCACAAGCCGTCAGCGTAATCTGTGCAATCGCAATGCTGCTGAAGAAGGAGCTGCCCTTCAAAATCCATCGCTCTGATTTCAAGCCGAACCCCCAGTGCAAAAAATTTCTGGGCATCGGTCTGCCGCTGGCTTTGCAGGAGTTTTTGACCCAGCTTTCCTTTCTGGCGCTCTGCGCCTTCGTCAACCGGTTGGGGCTGGAGGCATCTTCCGGCTACGGTGTGGCGTGCAAGATCGTTAATTTTGCCATGCTGATCCCCAGTTCTCTGATGCAGTCCATGGCATCCTTTGTGTCCCAGAACGTGGGTGCTGGCAATAAAAAACGCGCCGAGCAGTCCATGCTCACCGGCATTGGCATCGGTCTGGTGTTCGGCTGCGTCGTATTTGCACTGGTGTGGTGCAAGGGTGACGTTCTCTCCGGTCTGTTTACGGCAGATGCCGCGGTTATTGCCAACGGCTACGCCTACCTCAAGGGCTTTGCGCCCGAGACCATCGCCACTGCCATCCTGTTCAGCATGGTAGGTTACTTCAATGGCAACGACAAAACCCTCTGGGTCATGGTACAGGGGCTGGTGCAGACTCTGCTGGTGCGTCTCCCCATGGCGTATATTATGAGTATCCAGCCCAACGCCAGCCTGACGATGATCGGTCTGTCCGCACCCACCTCCACCGCAGTGGGCATCTTATTAAACATCTGCTTTTTCCTCTGGCTTAAACGATACGAAAATCAAACGTCTGCATAAGTTTTGAAGGCTGGAGGCCTGCCGATGGTTGTTACCACCTATAAACATGATACGGTCGTGCTTGAAATTTCAAATTCAATCATGAGTCGATAATAGCAAACAAGCCCACAGGATAGACCGCATAAAAATACGGCAGACCTGTGGGCTTGTTCCTTATATCGAGTTAATCTCTAAACGATAAATCCTCTGATCCATGACCTCCGACCACATTCTTCAAATATTCCTCCGGGTTACCATTCAGAATCAAATCCGCGTAGCTCAGCGGATCATTGTAGATGAGGTAATCCAACTCCGACCTCTGCGCCATGGTCACATCCAACGCATCCTCGACCCCGGTGCAGTCGATGGAAATTTTTCTTCCATCCCGGAGCAGCAGCTCCACGCAGCCGGTATCCATGTTGAAATGGCAGGCTCTTGCATCGTACTTCATGTTTGTGTCCTTTCTGCCTTACGGCACCTTTACAGTTGTGACTTTTGTTATACGGTTCTCCTGATAAGGTTTTGGACACACAGCCGTCGGGAAGGAGCCTTCATTTTGCTTTCCGAAGAAAACAAAAAATCCGAACCCTTCTCCTATCGAGAAAAGGTTCGGATTTTCATGGTTTGGTGCGGATAAGAGGACTTGAACCTCCACCGAGTTGCCCCGATTAGAACCTGAATCTAACGCGTCTGCCAATTCCGCCATATCCGCATATTCTGTTTTGTTTGCGAGCTGTGTTGCTCGGAACGATAGTTATTATACCAGATATAGCAGAATTGTCAAGCATTTTTTCAAAAAAACTTTTTCCTCACTACAAAACGTCATACTTTCGCGAAAAAGCCCTCTACAGGCCGATTTTCCGGCGGTGCAGAGGGTCGGAGTTTCTTTGTTTTTTCTTCAGCAGGCAGCCGTGCCGGAGGCCAGAAGATCAGACTTTGCCCCACACCAGCCACAGGTACGCATAGCCTGCCAGCACGGCGGCCAGCGTAAAGGGCACGCCGATGCGCAGGAAGTCGCGGGTGGTGACGGTCTCGCCGTTTTTGCGCAGAATGCCAATGGCCGCGATATTGGCCGAAGCACCGATGGGGGTCAGGTTGCCGCCCAACGTTGCACCGGTGAGCAGGCCGAAGTAAAACACATAGGGTTCCACGCCCATGCCATCGTTCATCAGGGCGGCGATGCTTTGCACCACCGGCAGCATGGCGGCCACGTAAGGGATGTTATCGATGAAGGCCGAAAGCACCACCGACACCACCACCAGCAGGGTGAACAGTCGGAAAGGGCTTTCCCCTGCCACGGCATGGAACAGCCGGGCTGCTGCGTCGATAACACCCGCCGCGTGGATGCCCGCGATCACGATGAACAAGCCAAACAACAGCAGCAGAGTGTCGCAGTCCAGCTCGCCCAGCACATGCGCCAGCGGCTTTGCCGACCCTGCCCGCAGGCAGGCGCGCGCCACGCCAAACAGGCACAGCCCCATGCACACAAGGCCGCTGCGCAGCTCGTACACCGTGTGCAGCGGCCCGGCTGCAGGCTCCGGCAGGAAGGATGCCGCAATGAGCAGACCCACCGTCAGCAGCATCAGAGCGGCGGGCACATCGTCCTTCACCTCTGTCTCCACCTTTGCGGCGATAGGCTGGGTCTCACGGCGGAACAGCCACAGCAGCACTGCCAGCGAAGCAAGTGCGCCCAGCTCCACGCCCCAGAAAATGCCCGGACGGCCCCGCATCCAGAAGAAATCGAAGAAATTCATGTCGGCAAAGCTGCCCAGCAGGATGCTGGTGGTGTCGCCCACCAGCGTGGCCGCGCCCTGCAGGTTGGAGGACACCGCAATGGCAATGAGCACCGGCACCGGCGAGATCTTCAGCTTGCGGGCAATGGCAAGGCCCACCGGCGCCACCATGAGCACCGTGGCCACATTGTCCACAAAAGCACTGATGACACCGGCGAACAGCGCCAGCATACACACCGCCCACTTGACATCCGGCACACGGACGATAAGCATTTCCGCCAGGCGGGCAGGCATTTTGCTCTCGATGAACAGTGCCACCATACCCATGGTGCCCGCCATCATGAGCAGCACATTATAATCCACGGCCTGCAGCGCGGCGCGGAGTGAAAACTCGTAGACCCCTGCCTCGCCCAGCACAATAAAGAGCACCGCACTGCACAGTGCCACCCACGGGCGGTACTGCTGCAGCCGCAGCATCAATACATAGGTAACAGCAAACAGGATCAGTGCAAGTATCATTCGTTGATCTCCCCGCTGCGGGCATCCTCGTCGATCATGCGGTAGCCCACGCCCAGCTCATTGAGGATATAGGCATTGCTGCCCGGACGGCTGCCCAGCTTTTTGCGGATATTGGCCATGTTCACCTGCAGCTTTTTGGTGCTGCCGATGTCGGTATCGCCCCAGATGGCCTTGACGATGGCCGCATAGGTCATCACGCGGCCCGCGTACTGGGAAAGGAACGCCACGATGTTGTATTCGGTCTGGGTCAGCTTGATCTCCTGCTCGTCCACGAACACCTTACGGCGGTCATAGTTGATGCGCATTCCCTGTGCGCGGAACTCACCCGCCGGGGCATTGCCGCCGTGCATGGCACTGTAGCGGTTCAGCCGCAGGGCAGCGCGCACGCGGGCCAGCAGTTCGCCGGTGCTGAAGGGCTTGGTGATGTAATCATTGGCACCCAGATCCAGCGCTTCGATCTTATCCATCTCGTCGGTGCGGGCCGAGAGCACTACGATGGGGGTCATATACTTCTGCCGCACGGTGCGGATGAATTCCAGCCCGTCCCGGTCCGGCAGGCCCAGATCCAGAATGACCAGATCCGGGTTGTGGGAGGCGAACAGGGTCAGGCCCATGGTACAGGTATGAGCCACCAGAGCCTGATAATCGTTGGTGGTGAGCAGCGTTTCGATAAAGCTGCAGATATTTGCCTCATCCTCTACGATCAGGACCTTGAATTTGTTATTGCTCATCTTCTGCATCCTCCATTTCAATTTCTTCGGTCTCCAGCCAGAAGCGGATGGTCGTTCCCTCACCCAGACGGCTCTCGGCCTTGATCTCGCCGCCGTGCGCCTTGATGATGGCCGCACACACCGAAAGGCCGATGCCCATGCCGTGCTTGCGGCTGTCTGCCGGTACATCCGGGTCGGCGCCGCCGGTGCCGGAGAACAGCGTTTTCAGCCGTTCTCTGGGGATGCCGCAGCCATCGTCCGTCACCTCGAACACCGCACGATTGCCCACCGTGAACACCTTCAAGGTCAGTTTTGTCATGCCCTCGGCGTGCAGAGCGGCATTTTCCAGCAGGTTCATCAGCACCTGCTGGATCAGCATGGAATCCATGGGGATCACGATAAAGGCATCCGGCGTTTCCAACTTCACCGGGATCTCCGGGTAGCGCTTGCGGAACTTGACCAGCACCGTATCCAGCAGTTCGTCCAGCACAGTGGGGGTCTTTTGCACCGTCACCTTCTCGCTGTCGATGCGGGTGACGGAAAGCAGATTCTCCACCATGCGGGTCAGCCACTGGGCATCACTGCAGGCTTCGCCAAGCAGTTTAATGGTCTTTTCCTTATCCAGCGAGTCATAATTTTCGATCACAGTGGAGCAGGCACCGTAGATGGAGGTGAGCGGGGTGCGCAGATCGTGAGAAACCGCGCGCAGAAGGTTTGCACGCATTTTTTCCTTTTCACTCTCCATACGCAGCTGTTCCTGCTTTTTGATGCGGGTGGTGAGGGTGCTGGTCATGATGGACACCACCAGCATCACAAGGCCGGAGAACAGGTTTTCCGACAGGGTAAAGTTGAAGGCGAAATACGGTGAGAGGAAGGCAAAGTTCACAGCCAGCACGCTGATGAGCGAAGCCGCCACGCCCCACGCATAACCTTCTGTATACATAGAGGTGACGAATACCGCCAGCATAAAGATAAGCATTGCTACGCCCTCAATGCGGCCCATAACGGCCTGTGTAAGCATCACCATGGCATAGGCGGCGAACAGAGCCAGCAGCATTACGGTGGCATCCCGCACAAGCGTCTGTTTTTTCATGCACATTCCCCTTCCCAAATAATATATTCCGTTTCCCGCATTATACCATAGAAAAACTAAAGATACAGTAAAAATCCTTTGCCGTAAAGAGGGACGTGATTTGACACTCCCTCTCCCCCGTAGTAGAATAGCCCTATCAACACTTTATCTCACTGGATCAGGAGTAACGATATGCTGTATTTCGAGAACGACTACTGTGAGGGTGCACACCCTGCCATCCTGCAAAAGCTGGCCGAGACCAACTTTGAAAAGGTGCCCGGCTATGGCACCGACCCCTACTGCGCCAGCGCCAAAGCAAAGATCTGCGCTGCCTGCGGCTGCCCGGATGCAGACGTGACCTTCATCTCCGGCGGCACCCAGACCAACGCCATCGTCATTGCGTCCATGCTGCAGCGCTGGCAGGGCGTGATGGCTGCTGCCACCGGCCATGTGGCTGCACACGAAGCCGGTGCCATTGAGTATACCGGCCACAAGGTCATTGCCCTGCCCGCCCACGAGGGCAAGGTGAGCGCCGCCGATGTGCGCGACTGGTGCGCCACCTTCTATGCCGATGCCAACCACGACCACATGGTGTTCCCCGGCATGGTATATATCTCTCACCCGTCCGAGTACGGCACCCTGTACACCAAGGCTGAGCTGGAAGAGCTGCACGCTGTGTGTCAGGAGTACCACATGCCCCTGTTCATGGACGGCGCACGCCTGGGCTACGGTCTGATGGCCAAGGGCACCGATGTTACCCTGCAGGATATCGCCCGCCTGACCGATGTGTTCTACATCGGCGGCACCAAGGTGGGCGCGCTGTGCGGCGAGGCCGTGGTGTTCCCCCACGGCGCACCGGCCCACTTTATGACTATGGTCAAGCAACAGGGCGCGCTGCTTGCCAAGGGCCGTCTGATGGGCCTGCAGTTCGATGTGCTGTTCACCGACGATCTGTACACCCGCATCAGCCGGAACGCCATCGAAACCGCAGACCGTCTGAAGGAGGGCCTTGCTGCCAAGGGCTACCGCTTCTATATGGAGTCGCCCACCAATCAGGTGTTCCCCATTCTGGAAAACAGCCAGCTGGAAGCGCTGGAGCCACTGGCAAAGTTCGGCTTCTGGGAGAAGTACGACGACACCCACACCGTGATGCGCATTGCCACCAGCTGGGCCACCCGCATGGAGGAGATCGAGCAGCTGATCGACCTGATGTGACCCTGCCGAAGATTTTCTGCCGGTTTTATGCGGGATACCAATTGCAATTCCTTTCACAATGTGGTATCTTTTGGGTAGACCAATGGGTTGGAGACGGTGGGCCTTGCAGGACAGCGTTCCGGCCAGCTGGCTCTATGAAATGATCGGAAAGAAGGTATTTTAACATGGGCTTTTTTGATAAGCTGTTCGGCGGCAAGACCGAGCAGGAAGAGACTGTCAAATTCTTCGGTCAGAGCAAGACCGTTCTGACCCCCATCCGCGGCAAGGTGCTGGCACAGGCCGACATCCCCGACGAGACCTTTGCACAGGGCATCCTTGGCCCCGGCTGCGGCATCGAGCCCACCGGCAAGACCGTGTATGCTCCGTTTGACGGCACCGTGGAACAGGTGGCTTCCACCCTGCACGCCGTGGGCCTGACCAGCGAGGACGGCATCGAGATCCTGATCCATGTTGGCATGGACACTGTGGAGATGCAGGGCAAGGGCTTCAAGGCACTGGTCAAGGTGGGCGATAAGGTCAAGGCCGGCACCCCGCTGCTGAAGGTGGATCTGGACGCCATCCGCGCCGCAGGCCATCCCACCGCTACCGCCATCATCGTGACCAACGGCGATGACATGGGCGAGCTGAAGATGCTGGCCGAGGGCGATGTGCTGGCCGGCACCCCGCTGTTCAAGTTCTGATTTCTGCACAGCAAAAGGCGTGCACTTCCGCAAAGGAGGTGCACGCCTTTTTGATTTCCCGATCTTACTGGCCGCCCGGCTTGTAGTGCAGCACCCGCTCCGACACCAGCCCGTTGAAGAACTGGATGAAGGGCCCCAGGCAGAAGGCACAGATCAGCGTACCGATGCCCACAAGGCCGCCCAGCAGCCAGCACAGCAGCGCACACAGTGCATCGGTGAACACGCGGCAGCCGAAGTACGGCACCGGGGTGTAGTCCCGCAGGCCCAGCGAGAGGTAATCGTACGGGGCGATGCCCAGATCTGCCGTCTGGTACAGCGAAGCCCCCAGCGCCGTGACCGGCACCGCCAGCGCCACCCACAGCAGCTGCACCGGCAGGCCCAGCGCCTCGGCCGGGCCAAAGTGGGCTGCAATGGGGTCGTAGAAGGCCGTGACAATGAACCCGACGCCAATGCCGTTGACAAAGGTGCCCAGGCCGATGTACTTGCGCCCGAACCAGAACTGCAGTGCAAAGAACAGGATGTTCGTGCACAGGTTCTGCACGCCCAGCGAGATGCCCAGCATCTCGGCCAGACGCATATTCAGTGCGCTGATGGAGTCGTTGCCAAGGTGAGACTGCTTGAACAGTGCAATGCCCAGCCCGATGATCACAATACCGACCACCATGCCGAGGATGCGCCGCGCCGAGGGCATCTGCGGGTTCTTTTTCATGATTCTGTTCTCCTTTTTTGCACCAGTTTTACAACGTTCGTTGAAAGCTCAGCGGTGAAGCTGCGTTTCGATTCTTGCCCTGTCTAGTCCTTCGCCAATGACGATGAGCACATCCTGCCCCTGCGGGATGGGTTCCAGTGTTCTGCCGGCAGCGGTGGCGTTCAGCTCCAGCCAGCCGGTGGTGCCCTGCGGGTCCGGTGCAAAGCCCTTCACCCGCAGCACATGGCCGCAGGCGGCATCCGCAAACAGATGGTCGGCAGCGGCCTGCAGCTGCTGCAGCGTCAGGTGCTGCTCCAGAAAACACAGAGAGCTGAAGGCTTCGTGCTCGTCAAAATGCAGCTTTTCGCAGCTGGCCTGCCTGCAGCCGCAGGCCGCAATGGCGGCAAGGTCGGCATCGGTAAGCCGTGCCCAGTCCTTGGTGATGATCTCTTCCGGCGCAAAGCGGCGGGAGCACTTGCAGCCCTCCAGCGCACGGGTCAGGTGGGCCACGGCGGCAGCGGTCTGCTGCTGCCCGGCCAGCTGGGTACGGCTGACCAGCACCCGGCCCGCGTTGGCCGTCTCGGATGCCAGCACGTACTCAGCCTGCGGCGAAAGCGTTTCCGGCAGCATGGCATCCACTATGGCGATCACATTGCCGATGTGATACCAGCGGTCCAGCGGGTCGTCCCGCAGCACATCAAAAAACTCGTCCACATCAAAGATGCCGCTGGGTTCCACCACCACCCGGTCAAACCCGCGCATGGCCATGGCAATGAGCTTGGTGCGCATCCGGCGCTGGTGGGTGTCGCAGTCGCATCCGCCGCTGATGGTCTCAAGGTCGCAGTTCGGGCCAAGAAGGTCCTGCACCAGCATGGCATCCACGTTCACTGCGCCGAAGTCGTTTTCCAGAATGCAGACATTGTGGCCCTGTGCCACCAGATACCGGACATACCGGCGCAGAAAGGTGGTTTTGCCTGCGCCCAGAAAGCCGGTGATAAGGTCTACCTGTACCATAATAAAAAAGCACCTCCTGTGCTGTTGTTTGCCCGGTTCCAGTATACCGCAGCGAACTGCAATACGCCAGTGGCAGATGCAAAAAGCCCCGCATTTCTGCGGGACTTTTTATGTTCGTATTCAGCCGCTGTCGGATGCAGAGCTGTACTCGGCAATGACCTTGCGGGCGGCAGGTGCCATTTTGGCCGGTACGGCGGCAGGTTTTGCAAGGAAGTAGCCCTGCAGCGCATCCGCGCCCAGCTCGATGACCTTGCGCAGCTCGGCGGCGGTCTCCACGCCCTCGGCAATGATCTGCATGTTGCGCGGGTGGGCATAGGCCACGATGTTCTGCACGATCTGCTGCTTGTCCGGGTCGGTATCGATGCCGCGGATGATGGCGATATCCACCTTGATGAACCGGGGCGAAAGCTCCAGCAGGCTGTTCTCGTTGGCAAAGCCGCTGCCGTAATCGTCCAGCGCGAACATGCCGGAGAAGCCCGGCACATGGCGCTTGGCCTCCAGTGCTTCGTGGTTAATCTCCTCTTCCTCGGTGATTTCAATGACCATCTGGCGGCACAGCTCATGCCAGCGGCTTTCCATATACTCGCTGTCCTCTCTGGGCAGGCAGACGCTTGCAATGGAGTTGATGAACAGCATCGTATCCCTGCGCACAAGGCCCTCGCTGCGCAGGTGGTCGAAGTTCTCCAGCGATTTGAAGAAGGTCAGCCGCTCGATCTCGCACAGTGCGCCCTGCTCCCGCGCCAGCTTCATGATGGTAGCGGGCGAGCGCAGCGCTTCCATATCGGAGCGCATCAGGGCTTCGTAGGCCATCACCTTGCCGGTACGGGCCGAGAAGATGGGCTGGAACACATAGCACACCCGCTCCTCGGTAAGCAGCTGCTGGAAGTCGCGTCTCAGCTGTGCGGCCTGTGCTTCCTGCTGGTAGATCTCCATGCTGAACTCTTCCAGATGTCCCTTGTTGGTGCGCTTGACCTGATAGAGGGCAAAGTCGGCATACTTTTTCAGGATGTCCATATCGGTGCCGTTGGCCGGGTACCACGCCACACCGCCGGAAATGCTGATACGCAGCTCATTGCCGCTGGGCAGGATGGCAACGCTCTTCTGCATGGCGCTGCTCAGGGTGCGGATCTTCTCACGGATCTGATCCTGACTGGAATAGCCGTAGAACAGCAGCACGAACTCATCGCCGGAAAGGCGGGACACCACAGTGCCGTTGGGTGTGTTCTCTGCAAGGCAGCGGCCAGTGCGGTGGATGTACTGGTCGCCCCAGTCGTGGCCGTAGGTATCGTTGATGTGCTTGAGGTTGTCCAGATCCATCATCAGCAGAGCTGCAACGCCCAGCTGGTGCGGATCGCGGAACAGCTCTTCGCTCACGCGGTGGAAGGCCTGACGGTTATACAGGCCGGTCAGGATATCGTAATCGCGTTCGTGCTCAATACGCATGCGCTCCAGCGTGGTGGCGGTAACGTCCTCAGCCAGCCCCACCTGCGTGGTCTGGTCGTTGGTGACGCGCAGCATGATGTAGCGGGTCTCGCCCTCCTTGCGGATGGTGAGCATCTTGTCCCCCTCTGCCGTGGTGGTGCAGGGATGGGAAAGCTGGATGTTGCTCAGCTTTTCCTCAAAGCGGCGCACACTCAGGAAGTGATCCTTGGGCTGAGGGGCACCCAGCAACGCAAAAAAGTTATCGGTAACATACACACTGCCAGTGTCGAACCTCAGCTCATAGCCGCCCAGCTCCACACTGGCCATGTCCATGATGCGCAAAAACTTTGTGGAGTTGTTCAGCAGCTCGCTGTTCAAGCTGGTCAGTGCATCGGCCAGACGGTCCAGCTCCCGGATGTTGGTATGGGACAGCTGCGGGAACTGCTTTTTCTCCTGCCCGTCCACCACTTCGTGATACAGCAGCTCCACCGGATGGGCCAGATTGCGGGCAATGACCAGACTGCCCAGCGCGCCCAGCACCAGCGTAAACACAATGGCAATGGCGATCACGTTGCGCACATTGTCTGCAAAGGCAAACAGCACCTTGCTGTTCACGGTGCCGATCAGCAGCCAGCGCTCATTGGAAAATGGCGCGTTGCGGCTGTACAGGGTAATGGGCAGGGCCACGGCATAATAGTCTTTATTCCGTAGCGTCAGCCAGCACTCGTCCGCCCGGAGTTCGCAGTTCATCATGCCGGCCGGTGCTTCCGAAGTGATCATATCCTCGCTGGAAGTGACCGCCTTGCTGACGATAAAGGAGGTATCTTCCTCATCAGCAGTGGTGGAGACTAAGAAGTAGGTGCCGGTATTGCCGTCCTGCAGTTCACTGTAAGGCAGCTTTGTCTGCAGGTAGCTGGTAAGCAGCTCCACACCCACCACACCGTAGATCGTGCCGTCCGGCAGGATCAGCGGCTGGGAGTAGGCAATGGCGGTGCGGCTGTCGTTGCCTATCTTATAGGCACTGGTGGTCCAGCGGCCGTAATCCTCGGCGTTCAGCCTTGCGCCGTCCTCCCACGCGGTCTGGAAGGGAGTCTTGAAAAAGCCGTTGTCCTTCAGGCCGTAGTAGCGCAAGGTGGGCTGCCAGCTTTTATCGGTGGTGATGCCCAGCTTTTTGACCACCGCCGAGCTGCCGCACTCGATCATCAGATCGGCGTTATCCTCCGAAGGGCGGGCATCCGGGTCCAGATCCCGCAGGTAGATGCCGGGCAGGCCGCAGCCCACATCAAGGTTGTGCAGATTCACGGTGTTCAGTACCACAAAGATGCCACTGACCGGTTTTGCTCGCAGGGTGCTCACCAACTCCGGCGCAATGGCCGTGAGCAGTGCGTCGCTCTTCTCACGGCTCGTGTTCAGTTCGGCCAGATCGAGCTGGCCTTCTTCCTGCATGGCAAGAACGGTATTGTTGATGTGCTCCGACAGATCGGTCAGGTTCTGTGCATCCTGCATCAGGTCCTGCACGTAGCTGACGCGGTTGCGCACCTGCATGTTGAGCATGTCCTTGGCGTTCTGGTTCAGCCTGCCGTCCACATTGGTAATGGCAATGCTGACTGCCAGCAGCACCACCTCCACCAGCATCACCAGCATCATGGCGTTAAAAATGGTGCGGAAGATAGGCCTGCCTGTTTTTTTGCGCCGGGCGGCATCCGTATCCTTCTGTCTGCGCAGCATCGCCATCACCTCTTTTCCTCAGCGTGTTCCGTCGGCTCAGCCCTCGTACTGTTTGAGCTGACTGCAGATATCCTGATACCATGCCTCAAAGTGATCGTCGGTCAGGAACTCGGCTTCTGCGTCCGCAGCGCTCTGACCCTCGGCGATGCGCTGCTCCACGGTCTCGCGGCGCACAGCCCGGACACGACCGCTTTGAGATATTTTTTCATCGATTTTCTCCCCTGAGGACGCTCACGCAGCAGGACGTTCCGGCTACCATATCACCCGATTATACCTAGTTTATCATACCATCTTTTTCCGGGTGCGTAAACAAAATCCGGCAAAAACCTTCACGATCACAAGAAAGCGGAAGAACTTTCCACCCATCGGAACAAAAAGCACAGCCGTCAACAGTTCATCCGCCTCGGCCAGCTGGGCCTCGGCAGCAGCATCGTCCAGCATATCCCTGCCCGCGCAGCGCTGCAGGATGACATGGCACACCGGGCGGCGTGTGGCCTCCAGCACCGAGTGACGGAAGCCGTAGCGGGAGACGTTCTTTTTGCCGTACAGCAGGATAAAGCCCATGCTGTTGCGGCTGTCCGCCCGCAGGAAGCCATGGGTGATGTAGGGCATCTTCTGGCCTTCGGGCATCATGTCCAGATAGCCCACGGAGCCGTGGCGGGTGATGGTCTCATTGAAGAAGCGCTTGCCGTCGTTGCCAAAGATGGGCCAGATACCGCCGAAGGGGAAGGACGGACGGCTGTTGATGTCGGCTGCCTGACCTGCACGGGGGCCTGCCTCCATGGTAGCGCCTGCCCACATCATCATGCGGATGCCGGAGCCATCACGGCCCATGGAAGAAACGTTGTTCACATCGGTGCGGGCCTTGTGGGCAGCTACCATTTCAACGGCGAGTGGGTGTAAATTTTTGATACAGTAAGAGGGGCTGCTGCACTTTCGGCTAAAACGATGTGCAGCAGCCCCTTCTTCGTATCGGATCCAGACAACAAAAAAGCGTTCTGAGAGATCTCAGAACGCTTGGTGGTTGCGGGGGCCGGATTTGAACCAACGACCTTCGGGTTATGAGCCCGACGAGCTACCAGACTGCTCCACCCCGCGATATTTACTTTGTGCTCTCAGCGGTTCTCGCTGACTGCTCAAGTATAATACCACAAGGGCGGGCGGATGTCAAGTATTTTTTTGATTTATTTTTTCTTCTTTTTCCAAACCACGAACCCTGCGCAGGCGGCGGCTGCGATCACCACCACCGGCCATGCACCGGCAAGGGCAACGATGACCTGCTGCAGGCCACCCACAAAGTTCTGCCAGCCAGCGGAAAGGGCGCTGACAAAGCGGCTGCCGAAGCCCTCGCTGGGCGGCGAGTAGGTGCTCACCTCGCTCAGGCTCACGTACACGGTGCACTCTTCCACCTGATCGTTGTACCAGTCCATCTGGCTCTGCCAGCTCTCGATCTGGCTCTGCACATCCGTCAGGCTGGACTCGATCTCAAGCAGGTCGGAGAGGTTGTCGGCCTGCTGCTGCAGCTGCTGCAGGCGGGTTCGCTGGTTCTTGAGATTCTCAAGCCGGGTCTCCACGTCCATGTACTGGGCGGTCACGTCGTCGGCCTGCTGGTTTTTGTAGGTCACGTTGCCTGCTTCGGCCACGGCGGCAAGAAAGTTCTCGTAGTTCTGCTGCGGCACCCGGTAGGTCAGGCTGACACTGCGGCTGTCACCGGCATCCGAGTATTCACTGCTGGATTCCAGATAGCCGCCCGCTTCAGCAAGGGCAGCATCCAGCGCAGCGCGGGCTGCGTCGTAGTCCTTGCTTTCCAGGCTGAGGTTCGCGGTGTAGATGATCTTTGCGTGGTCGGTGCTATGGGCCGCTGCTGCCGCGTCGTCCTCCGAATAAACAGCGGTGCCGTTGTCTGCGCCGCTTTCCAGCGCCATGGTGTTCAGACTGTAATCGGCTGCCATGGGGCTGTCCACAGCGGCGCGGTCCGCGCCGCCTGCCGCCATCGCCGCCGCAGTGCTGTCCGCAGAATAATAGACCGCCGGGCTGCTGCTCTTTGCGCCAAGGCCGATTTGTCCGGTGGCAAAAGCACCATAGCCTACCACGCACACAGCAAGGCAGGCCGCCAGTGCGCCCACCCGCTTTGCGGGGAAGCGGATCAGTTTCTTCTTCGGCTGCACCGGGGCGGACTGAGCCGGTACCGGTGCGGCGGTTTTCATCATGGGCTGGGCCTTTTCTTCTTCGGTCAACTGGTCGGTCATGGCCAGCAGCTTTGCCTTCAGATCGTCCGGGGCGTAGAGGTCGTCCGTCTCCATCTTGTACTCATACCACCTCATCTTCGATCTCCTCCTTCAGCATCGTATGTAACTGCGCCCGGGCACGCCGCAGCCAGCTCAGCACCGTGTTGGACGGTGCGCCCATCATCCGGCCGATTTCCGCCGCCGTGTACCCCTCGTAGTAATGCAGATAGATGGCATTGCGGTAGTTTTCCGGCAGGGCGCGCACTGCGTCCAGCACACTGCCGTCCTCAAACGCATCGGGCGCGGGCAGGTTCTCGTCCAGCTCGGTGTCCTTCTGATGGGCTGCGCGGGTCAGGTCCCGGCAGCGGTTGATGGCCACCCGCAGCAGCCACGCCTTGAGGTGCTCCTCACTCTCAAACGTACCATTATAATGCAGGAGCTTCTCGTAGACATCCTGCACCACGTCCTCGGCATCGGCTGTGCATCGGCTGTTGTGTATGGCAGCGCGGTAAACAGCATCGCTGTATTTCTGCACTGCCAGCGTAAATACTTCGTTTCTGGTCAGCTGTCCCATAGTTTCAAGCTCTCCTTTACCGCCTGTACAGGGCTGGTGGAATTCGTGTTCCACGGGGGACATTCACCCTATACACGGCTGAACGCCCCCGAAGATTGCATTGCTGGAAAAATTTATGAAAATCACCTTTTATATACTCTCTGCAGCAGGGCCACCCGTTCTGCAAGGAAGGTCTCGGCCTTCGGATGGTGCAGCCAGCGCTTGTTCGCCGCTGTGCCAGCCAGCTTTCTGCCCAGCGCTGCCGGGTCGGTATCGGCCTGCATCACATCCTGCATGGTCAGCTGCAGCGTCAGCGCCGCAGGGGTGTCCGGCAGCGGCGGCAGCGGGTCCTCCCACACAAAGGGCGGCAGCAGCTGCACCGCCACCGTGGCGCGGGTGCACTCCTCGGTGAGCAGCAGGGCTGCAGGCGTGCCGTCCGGCTGGACGTGCAGGGTGCTGTACAGCAGCTGCAGACTGCCCTCGGCCAGCAGGCGGATATTCCCCTCCCGCCCGGTAGGCGAAAGGCTCAAATATTCCCGCGCCTCGTCCAGATAGATGTGCCGGGCCGGTGCCTGCACGCGGGCATACAGCGCAGGCAGCGCAAAGCGGCCCGCTTTGTCCAGTGCGTGCTGCAAAAGCAGGTAGAACTCGGTCAGTGGGTAGGCCGGGTCCGGCTGCGGCATCCCGAAATCGGGGCGCGATACGTGTCCTCCACCCATAGGGAACCTCCTTGACAAATAACGCTGATGCGGTATAATAAATACAGAAGGGGCGCTGACTGCAAGGGTCAGCTTTCCATCCCGCTTGTCAAAAAGATTGACCGCACAGTTTGGAAGCAGGGCGGTCAATCTTTTTTGTTATCATCGTCTTTCTTCTGGGAAAACTTTGCCACGACCTCAATGGTCAGGCGGATCACATCCACGATCAGGCTCAACAGTGTGAGAATGAACGTGAGCAATGCGAGAGTCTCCAAAAGAGTCATCCGACATCCCTCCCTTCGCCTTCAAGGCTCCGGGCAGGGCACTTGCAAAAAAGTTTCCTCCCGGAACCTCTGCTTCATCCTAAGTAGAAAACTAGATAAGAAGAATCAGCGATAACGGGACAGAAAGCATGACCACCAACTTTGCAATCAGCGCCTTATTGACAGTATATCACATTTCCCGACTCGACACAATGTGTTTTGTCCCCCGGTCAGTGTGCCGGGAGTTTTTATTGTAAACCCCCTCGAAACTTTATTGTTGACCATCTGTCTCCCGCTGCGCTATACTCGAGCACAGATGCCTTGTAAATTTTTAACAGAGGGGAATTCTATTCTATGAAAAACAAAAAACTGACCACCTATCAGATGGCTGTCACTGCGCTGATGGCCGCCGCGCTGTGCGTGCTTGGCCCGCTGAGCGTGCCCATCGGAGCCATTCCCATTTCGCTGTCAAACTTTGTCATCTGCCTGACCGCATGGCTGCTGGGGCCCAAGTTCGGCACCCTGAGCGTGGCGGTGTACCTTCTCATCGGCCTTGTGGGCGTGCCGGTGTTCTCCGGCTACGGCGCGGGCATTGCCAAGCTGGCAGGCCCCACCGGCGGCTATCTGGTGGGCTACCTGCTGCTGGCCTTCATCGGCGGTCTGTTCATCGAAAAGAGCAAGGGCCAGCCGGTGATTGCCGGCATCGGCCTTGTGCTGGGCGATGCCGCCTGCTACGTGCTGGGCACCGCATGGTTCGTGTTCCAGATGCAGTGCGAGCTGGGCTATGCGCTTTCTGTGTGCGTGTACCCGTTCATTGCGCTGGACCTCGCCAAGATCGTGGTGAGCTGCATCGTGGGTGCACTGCTGCGCAAGCGTCTGGTACAGGCTGGCGTGCTGAAGCTGAAGGAAGCCTAACAGGCAAAGCAAAAGGGAGACTGCAAACGCAGCCTCCCTTTTTTATTTGTGATCCGTTATTTTACATAGCCAAGGGTCGCAGCCATCACGGCCTTGATGGTGTGCATCCGGTTCTCGGCTTCGTCGAACACGATGCTCTGGGGGCCTTCAAACACTTCATCGGTCACTTCCATGGCATCGCGGCCAAAGCGCTCGCCCATCTCCTTGCCCACGGTGGTCTTGTGGTCGTGGAAGGCGGGCAGGCAGTGCATGAACACAGCGTGCGGGCCTGCAATGTCCATCAGCTGCTGGTTGATCTGGTAGGCGGCAAGGTCGTTGATGCGCTCAGCCCACACCTCCACCGGCTCACCCATGGACACCCACACATCGGTGTACAGCACGTCGGCACCCTTGGCGGCCTTGGCGGAATCCTCCTCAAAGGTGAGGGTGGCACCGGTCTCGGCGGCGATCTTCTGGCACTCGGCCACGAGGGCAGCGTCCGGCTGGTACTTTTTGGGTGCACAGGCGGTGAAGTTCAGGCCCATCTTGGCGCAGCCCACCATCAGGCTGTTGCCCATGTTGTAGCGGGCATCGCCGAAGTAAACGAAGTTGATGCCCTTCAGGTGGCCAAAGTGCTCCCGGATGGTGAGGAAGTCGGCCAGGATCTGGGTGGGATGGAACTCGTTGGTCAGGCCGTTCCACACCGGCACACCGGCGTAGTGGGCAAGGTCTTCCACGATCTGCTGGCCGTAGCCGCGGTACTCGATGCCGTCGAACATGCGGCCCAGCACACGGGCAGTGTCGGCGATGGACTCCTTCTTGCCGATCTGGCTGCCGGACGGGTCAAGGTAGGTCACTTCCATGCCCAGATCGTGGGCAGCGACCTCGAAGCTGCAACGGGTGCGGGTGGAGGTCTTTTCAAAGATCAGGGCGATGTTCTTGCCTGCCAGCTGGTCATTGTGGCGGATGCCGGCCTTCTTTTTTGCCTTCAGGTCTGCGGCAAGGTCCAGCAGTTCTTCGATCTCGGCAGGGGTGTAGTCCAATAGCTTCAAAAAGCTGCGGTTCTTCAGACTCATTGTATATTTCCCTCTCTATGCAAGCATTCTTGAATATTTATTCAAGCTATGATTCTATTATAGTACGTTGCATCGGGAAGGTCAAGAGGAAGCTTACAGCTCCAGCTCTGCCTTCCGTCCGGTGGACTGATAGGCAGTCAGCTTCACGCCGGCCTTTTTGAACATGAACCGCGCCGCCACGCTGGAATCGCTGTCGTGGTACTTGTCGCCGTAGTACACCACCTCGGCAATGCCCGACTGGATGATGGCCTTGGTGCACTCGTTGCAGGGGAACAGCGTCACGTACACCCGCGCACCTTTCAGGTTATTGTGGGCGCTGTTGAGGATGGCGTTCAGCTCGGCGTGGCACACGTACATATACTTGGTGTCCAGCGGTGCGCCCTCCCGCTCCCAGGGCATCTCGTCGTCGCTGCAGCCAATGGGCATACCGTTGTAGCCCAAGGACAGAATTTTGTTTTCCGAGCTGACGATGCACGCGCCCACCTGACTGTTGGGGTCCTTGGAGCGCATGGCCGTGAGCAGCGCAATGCCCATGAAATATTCATCCCAGTTGATGTAATCGGTACGTTTCATTTCGGTATGCTCCTTGTGCCTGTATTCTGCCTTTTATTATAGCGTATCGCTGTGGATTTTACAATAAACTTTGGCACTGCCGTGCAACTTGCACAAAACCTTGCCCCGAAGTTTGGCGCTTGATTCGTCAGAATTTTCAAACGAAATATTTAAAAATCATTTTGAGTGTGGTATTATCTTTGTAAAATATGCCACAAAAGCGGAGAGAATGCTCCGTGCGGCGGAAATGAGGGAAAAACCGATATGAAATACGCAAGCAACAACATCCGCAATATCCTGATTGCCGGTCATGCCGGCAGCGGCAAGACCACGCTCACCGAGGCGCTGGTCTATTTTTCGGGCGCTGCCGAGCGTATGGGCCGGGTCGAGGACGGCACTACTGTTTCGGACTTTGACCCCGAGGAAGCAAAGCGCAAGGCCAGCCTGTCTGCATCGGTCGTCCCCGTGGAGTACGAGGGCATCAAGTACAACCTGATCGATGCGCCGGGCCTGTTCGACTTCGAGGCCGGTGAGTACGAGGGCATCCGCGCAGCCGAGAGCGTGCTGGTGGTGGTGTCCGGCCGCAGCGGCGTGACTGTGGGTGCGGAAAAGGCGTTCCAGCTGGCCCGCAAGAATGGCAAGGCTACCATGGTGTTCGTCTCCAAGTGCGATCTGGAGAATGCCAACTACTTCAAGATCCTTGAGGATATGAAGATCAAGTTCGGCTCCACCGTCTGCCCCTGCGTGGTGCCCGCCAAGCTGGACGACGGCACCCCCGTGTACATCAACCTGTTCAGCCAGAAGGCCTTCAAGTACGAGGGCGGCAAGCAGATCCAGGTGGACCTGCCGGACATCGGCCACCGTTTTCAGGGCCTGATCGAGGCCATGAGCGAAGCCATTGCCGAGACCGACGATGAGCTGATGGAAAAGTTCTTCGGCGGCGAAGCCTTCACCACCGAGGAGATCGTGGAAGGCATGCGCAAGGGCGTCAAGGACGGCCTGATCACCCCCGTGTTCTGCGGCAGCGCCGTGAACCAGCAGGCGCTGGATATGCTGCTGTTCAACATGCACAAGCTGCTGCCCAGCCCGGAGCACGAAGCCAGCACACTGGCCGAGGATGCCGCCGGCGAGCCGGTGGAACTGCACTGCACCGTGGACGAGCCTACCGCCGCCTACGTGTTCAAGACCGTGGCCGACCCGTTCGTGGGCAAGCTGAGCTACCTGCGCGTGGTCAGTGGCAAGGTGACTGCAGGCGAACCCCTCACCAACGCCCGCACCGGCGATGTGGAGAAGATCTCCAAGCCCCTCACCGTCATTGGCAAAAAGCAGGTGGACTCCGACGGCATCATTGCCGGTGACATCGGCGCAGTGGCAAAGCTGGTGAGCGCCAAGACCGGCGACACCCTGTGCGACGCTGAGCGCGTGGTCAAGCTGCCCGCCCCCGTGTTCCCCAAGCCCAGCCTGTTCATGGCCGTCACTGTGGCCAAGAAGGGCGACGAGGGCAAGATCAGCAGCGCGCTGGCCCGCCTGATGGAAGAAGACCCCACCCTGAGCTACGAGAACAATGCCGAGACCCATCAGCAGGTGATCGGCGGTCTGGGCGAGCAGCATCTGGACGTGGTGAAGGCCAAACTCAAGAACAAGTTCGGCGTGGAGATCGGGCTGGAAGCACCCCGCATCGCCTACCGCGAGTCCATCCGCAAGGCCTGCCAGAAGCAGGGCCGTCATAAGAAGCAGACCGGCGGTCACGGCCAGTTCGGTGACGTTATCATCAACTTCGAGCCCTGCGACAGCGAGCAGGTCGTGTTTGAGGAGAAGGTGTTCGGCGGCAGCGTGCCCAAGAACTTCTTCCCGGCTGTTGAAAAGGGCGTGCGCCTTGCCGCCGAAAAGGGCGTGCTGGCAGGCTACCCCGTAGTGGGCCTGAAAGCCACCCTGCTGGACGGCAGCTACCACCCCGTGGACAGCTCCGAGATGGCCTTTATTATGGCCGCAAAGCTGGCTTACAAGGCCGCTATGCCGGAGGCCGGCCCGGTCATTCTGGAACCCATCCACACCCTAAAGGCTCATGTGCCGAACGACAACACCGGCGATATCATGGGCGATGTGACCAAGCGCCGCGGCCGCGTGCTGGGCATGGAGCCGGACGATGACGGTCTGCAGACCATCATCGCTGAAGTGCCGCTGGCAGAGCTTGCAAACTTTACCACCTTCATCCGGCAGACCACGCAGGGCCGCGGCTGGTTCACCACCGAGTTTGCCCGCTACGAGGTTCTGCCCGAGATGCTGGTGCCTGCCGTTGTGGAGCAGGCCAAGAAGCTGGGCAATCTGGACGAGAGCGCAGACGATTGATTCTCTAACTGAATAGGACATTTCCCCGATCCCCGCCGACACCTTTTTCCCTCTGTCGGCGGGGATTTTTGTTGTTATTTTTCTCAGATCCTCTAAAAATCTCTGCCATTTTTAGGCATCCTTCCAATCTTGTCTAAAATCCTTGATTTCTGTTGGGGGGGTAGAATAAAGATTGGTGAATCTTTTTTGTCCACGATCCGCGCAGACAAGATCCACCCGCAAAAGTCGTATCAAGGGGGAATTTATATGAAAATGCGACTTATCAGCCTGCTGCTGGCATTCAGCATGGCACTGACATTTCTGCCTGTCGGGGCAGTCTCTGCATTTGCGGCGGAGACGGGCAGTAATGAGCTCGACCTCACCCCTAACACTGAGGTCACAATCACAGAGACTGCCACCTATGATCTGCTGCCCAGCAAAAATGCACAGGGGCATCTTGTGATTGACGCCCCTGGAAGCACTGTGACGCTCAATCTCAAAGGCAGCATTACGATCCAGTCACTCTCTACTTATTTTATTCAGGTAAAGCAAGGCACGCTTGTTTTTAACGGAGGGGACTACAAAATCGATTTCAACTCGACAGCCAAAGGCTTGATCCAGATTCAATCAGGTGCCACGGCGATTATTGAATCTGGAAATTTTGAAGGCAATGAGGAAATCATCAATAATGCCGGCAATGCAGTATTGAATGGAAGCGGTCACTATTGCACATCAAACACTACCGCGAATACCTATGTTGTTTACACCTCTGGCGGTTCCACTTTGACAATTAACGACGGTTATTTTTATTCTGAGGCAAACCATGTGATTTATGGGGCAAACCATAATAAAATCGTAATCAATGATGGAACATTCATCACTGAGGCTTGGAACAAATCCACGCTCAACTTATACGGTTCCGGTGAAGCAGAAATTCATGGCGGAACGTTCAAAAGCATGTCAAGCGGTCGAGTTCTTGGCACATGCGGTGTTGTGACCATTGAAGAGCAGAATGGCAAAAGCATTCTGTTCGAGGGAGAGGGTACGCAGACGCTTGTTGCAATTATAGCACGTAAAGGTACAACATTGAATTTTAAGAGCGGGACTGTGAAATCCCCCAAGTCAGCCGCAATCGGAGGTGAAGGCGGCGAAACAATCAATATTACCGGCGGGACGATTCGTGACAGCCTGTACGGTGTAATTGTGCGCTATAACCCCACAGCAGTTAATGTCGGAGGAAACGTTGTTTTTGAAAATAACGTAAATGATATTTATCTGAACAAAAAAGATCACGGCATAGATCAGCGGGTCACGATCACGGACGACTATAAGGGAACGGCATCGGTTGGTTTTGCTGAACCCGATGAGAATCTTCCCGTTACTACGCTCACCAACGGTGAAAGCTATCAGAAAGATCTGAAGTTAACAAGTGTAGACCCCAACTATATTATTGGTTATAAACAAAATGAGGATGGAAGCGAGTACCGCTACCTTGAAAAGCGAACCGGCTACTTCGTAAATGTCGTATCCGGCACAGCATCCATCGACGGCGGCACTACCGCACTGTCCCCTACAACACAGGTTCCGGACGGTACACCCGTTTCTCTATCCGCTGCCCCGGCTCAGAACGGCATGGAGTTTGAACAGTGGGTGGTCTCCCCTGCCAGCGCACTAACTGACCCGGACTTTGATCTGACTGCAAGCGAAACATCTTTCCTCATGCCCGCTCAGGACATCACACTGACTGCACAGTACCGCCCCAGCGCTCCCACGATCGACGACGCCCCTGTTGACCCTGGCATCAGCACTGCGGTAACGATCATTGGCGGTGCACTGCTGGTGGGAGGGCTGCATCAGCTGGGCACCGAGATGTGGCTGATCCATCATCTGCCCAAGGGTACCGCCATCCCGGAAACTCGCATCGAACTGGCCGAAGTGCTCTGGAAGGATGCCGGACAGCCTGCTCCTGCTGCCGAAGCCGCTTATACCGATATCGACACCGACGACACCGATGCGCAGCAGGCTGCACAGTGGGCAATTGAAAACGAGCTGATGACGCTGCGCAGCAGTGAGCATCCGGACAAATTCGACCCCCATGTGCCGGTCTCCACCGTAAAAGCCATTCGCGCGTGGAAAAAGGCACAGCAGATGAAACCGTCTACCAAGTAACACCCAATGGAATCAAAACAGCCCGTTCTCCTTTTTTGAAGAGCGGGCTGTTCCGTTATTTGCTCCAGCCGACACATTTTTCTGCCCTACCGCCGCCTTTTTGTTGACAAAGCAGCCGCCTGCTATTATAATAATGTAGTCAAAATGGCATTCTTGTGCGGCTTTGCGGCTGCACAGCACAAATAGAGACAAGGAGAGATTCTCAAATGGCACAAGAGATCAAGATGTCCGCTGCCGGTCTGAAGGCAATGCAGGAGGAACTGGAATACCTCAAAACGGTGCGCCGCAAGGAGCTGGCCGAAGAGATCAAGGAAGCACGCAGCCACGGCGACCTTTCCGAGAACAGCGAGTACGACGAGGCCAAGAATACGCAGGGTCTGGTGGAGAACCGCATCACCGAACTGGAGCAGATGATCAAGAACGCCGTCATCATTGATGAGAGCGAGCTGAGCGTGGACAATGTCTCTGTGGGCACCCACGTCACCATCCTCATGACCGGCGAGGACGAGAACGAGGAGTACGACATTGTGGGCCGCACCGAAGCCGACCCCCTGAACGGCAAGATCAGCGACGAAAGCCCCGTGGGCCACGCTCTGCTGGGCAAGGCTGTGGGCGACAAGGCCGAAGTGCTGCTGCCCACCGGCCACACTGTGGAGTACACCGTGCTGAACATTACCCACGCTGCAGGCTGAGCAGGCCAAACGAATAGGAGAAACCATGGAAGAACAAAAGAAGAACCCGGCGCAGGGCCTGTCCGAGAGCGAGCAGGTGCAGGTGCGCCGCCAGAAACTGGCCGACCTGCAGGCTGCAGGCCACGACCCCTTCACCCTGACCAAGTACCCGCAGGATGCCTACTCTGCCGACCTGAAGGCCGAGTTTGCCGACCTGCCCAACGAGACCGACAGCGGCAAGACTGTGGCGCTGGCTGGCCGTATGATGTCCAAGCGCGTAATGGGCAAGGCAAGCTTTGCCCACCTGCGGGACGATAAGGGCGACATTCAGCTGTACGTCCGCCGCGATGAGCTGGGCGAAGAGCCTTACGCCGCCTTCAAGAAGCTGGACGTGGGCGATATCATCGGCGTGAAGGGCGAGGTGTTCCGCACCAAGACCGGCGAACTGAGCGTGCGCGCCACCGAGCTGACCCTGCTGGCCAAGAGCCTGCGTCCCCTGCCCGAGAAGTTCCACGGCCTGACCGACACCGAGATGCGTTACCGTCAGCGCTACGTGGACCTGATCGCAAACCCCGAGGTGAAGGACACCTTCGTGAAGCGCAGCCAGATCCTGAAGGAGATCCGCGCCTATCTGGACGAGAAGGGCTTTTTGGAGGTGGACACCCCCATCCTGACCCCCTTCGAGATCGGCGCATCCGCACGCCCCTTCTACACCCATCACAACAGCCTGAACATGGACATGGTGCTGCGCATCGAGACCGAGCTGTACCTCAAGCGCCTGATCGTGGGCGGCATGGATCGCGTGTATGAGGTTGGCCGCATCTTCCGCAACGAGGGCATGGACCCCAAGCACAACCCGGAGTTCACCAGCATCGAGCTGTATCAGGCCTTCACCGACTTCCACGGCATGATGGATCTGGTGGAGGAGCTGTACAAGCGCCTTGCCCAGAAGATCTGCGGCAGCATGGTCATCCCCTATCAGGGCAAGCAGATCGACATGGGCCACTGGGAGCGCCTGACCATGGTGGAAGCCGTGAAGAAGTACTCCGGCGTGGACTTCAACGACTGGAAGTCCGACGAGGATGCCATCGCCGCCGCCAAGGAGCACCACGTGGAGCTGCCCGAGGTGCCCACCAAGGGTTCCATTCTGGCTGAGTTCTTCGATGCCTTCGTGGAGGACAAGCTCATCCAGCCCACCTTCATCTACGACTACCCCGTGGAGATCAGCCCGCTGGCAAAGCGCAAGCCGGACGACCCCGCCTTCACCGAGCGCTTTGAGTATTTCATCGACTGCACCGAGTACGGCAACGCCTTCAGCGAGCTGAACGACCCCATCGACCAGAAGGGCCGCTTTGAGCGTCAGGTGGCCGAGCGCAAGGCCATCGAGCCCGACTGCAAGGCACAGGTGGACTACGACTACGTGAACGCACTGGAGTACGGCCTGCCCCCCACGGGCGGTCTGGGCTTCGGCGTGGACCGTCTGGTCATGCTGCTCACCGACAGCGCCTCCATCCGCGATGTGCTGCTGTTCCCCACGATGCGCCCGGAATCTAACTAAGCTACGTGGTAATCCTTGTGTCTCCGACAGTCCGCACGAACTGAAAATCCGACCCTGAATGTACCAAAAACCTGAATGTTCAGACGGATTTCTTAGGGGCTTGTCGGAGAAGGCAAAAATCCCAAACGGAGCGTGACGGATTTTCGCCAGTTCCACATCCAGCAGAAAACTGTAAACGAGAAAACAGTCAAGAGGACATTTCACCATCGGCAAAAGCCGAAAGTGGAGTGTCCTTTTTCTATATCCTGATAATGCAAGTATACCACATAACCTTGACAAAGGAGAAGAATACCATGGCACATAAGCGAAACTCGGTTGAAGTTCCTGAACTGGAAAAACTGCTGGCTGGAAAGAAAAAGAAATACGTTCGCTACGAGGAAGGGGCAGTCCTCTACTCGATGGGCAAAAACTCTTTCCGACAAGTCGCACAGGATGCTCACGCTGTCGTCCGGTTGAAACGCATTGCACTGGTGAACGTAGAAGTGCTGGACGAATATCTGGAATCCTTTCGTGAATAATTGAATTAGTTTTACATAGCGCACTTTCAGTTTCCACAAAATTGAAGGTGCGTTTTTTCTTTTGCAAAAATCAGACAAGGAGGTTTTGCACATGATCACACACTCACAGTTGAAAATCCGAGGCCATACCAAATGATGCTCGACTACTTCTATGGGCAGTCAGGTGAACTGTTCGCCTACTTCCGCATACCGAAAGCACTCTTTCAGGACAGCCGTTTCCGGCAACTCTCTACGGATGCCCGGACACTGTACGGCATCCTGCTCGATCGTATGAGTCTGTCTGCAAAGAATAGCTGGGTGGATGAACATGGGCGTGTGTATATCATCTACACCGTCCGGGAGGTGCAGGAATCTCTCTGCTGTGCCGAGCACAAGGCGGTCAAGTTGTTCCGGGAGCTAGAACAGGCAGACCTCATCGAACGCAAACGGCGTGGGCTGGGCAGCCCCAGCTTGATCTACGTCAAGAACTTTTCATCTGGACTGCCAAAAGCGCAAATTCCGGCACTCGACTGGGGTTGATGCAGGAACTGCGGCTTATGCAGTGCTACCTGATAGTAGACGTATTTTTTGCCGTCTGCCTGTGTAAAGTCAACAGTGCCCACACGGCCGCCCTCTGCGGTATTCTTCAGGATCACAGTGCCGGAAGCCGTGATCTTGGTGTTTTCGGAGACTGCTCTTTCGTCATCACTGATGGTAATGGTGACATTCTCGGCCTTGTTGATCGTCAGGTTTTTCGCTGCTCTACCGTCGGTACTCTCAATGGTCACGTTACCACCGCTGGTGATATTTGCGCTGCCCGTCACAACGCTGTTGCCTGCAGAAAGCGTCACTTCGCTGGAATTATAAATGTTCAGGCTTCCGTTCACAGCCATATTTTCGTCGCTGCGGATATCCACCTTGCCGGTGCAGTTGATGTCAGCCTCGCCCTGAATTGCATCATACCGGTCACTGGTAACGGTCACATCATGTGCACCTACAACAGTCTTCTTTTCAACTTGTCCAATTGTTAGAGTTCCTCTTTGCATTCCTCCGTTTAAAAAGACATCCGTTTCGGGGGCTCTAATTTTTACAACGCCCTGAGGAATTCTATCCTTCGCCGTCAGAGTCTTGTACTTCGGGTCGTAGACAATGTATCCCTTCCACAAGTTCTTATAATTTTCACTGGTAACAGGCTGCTCCGAAACCTCAATGCCAAAATCCTGTACGATCTTATTGCCAACCTGAACGCCGTGCATGTCCAGTTTGGTGATCGTGCCAAGCAGGATGCTGGTGTCAATTTCAGCTTCCTCTTGACCATTGCCGATATAAATGTCATCGTCATCTACAGTTTTCAGCGTAACATTGCCGCCGGTGATCTTGATGTTTTCGCCTTTGCCAGTCCATCGTCCGCCGCCGATTGCCGCAGCAGGGCCGTTTCCGCCGCCGGACTCTGCATATACAGTGCCGCCCTCAATGGTAATGTTCTTACCGTCACCTCGACTGCCGCCGCCAATACCAGCTGCTTCTCTGCCGGGTATCGCCGTTACATTACCATCACGAATCGTAATATTTTGACCCGCTGCGAGTTGACCTCCGCCAATGCCTGCACCCCAGTAACCGCCGTAAGCCTTCAGCTCACCGGAGCCGCTGATGGTCAGGGTCCCGTTGTCGTCGGCCTTTTCCACACCGGCGTGGCCCCAGCCGCTTTGCAGGTTATTCGTGCCGCTGATGATCAGCTCCACATCACCGCTGACCGAGACTGCCGCACCGGAAGCATCGATATTGACATTATGCAGCGTCACTTTTGCTGCCGTGGTGCCGCCTTCGATGGTCAGGGTGTTGGTCGTCTCGTCGTTGTTTGTGGTAACGACCAGATCAGATATCTGCTGTTTGATGTTCTTCTGTTCGGCATACTGTTGGCCGTTCTCAACGGAAACGATAATGCTGCCGTTGCGGAGATCCATCGTTGTGACAGACTCCGAGATATCATTCTGCATATCCAGCACGCTCACGGCGCTGCGGCGAGTCATGCTCAACTGCATCAGCGCATCGGTGCTTTCGGCCAGCGCCGGAGCGGAAAAGGTGAACATCATGCATCCGGCCAGCGCCGCCGATACTGCACGCCGGATAAGTTTGCCTTGTTTCATGGTACAACCTCCTTTTTCCCCTCGCATTTTTACGGGGGGTGGGTATATATTACAGTATCTTGATTATTTCACACTTTACCGGATTTTGGAAGCAAACCTGCGTGAATCGCCCTAAAAGCAGCGTGAAAAGCACCATTTGTGCCGGTTTTGTTGCACTTGCCCGGCCCGCAGGCACAGCAAAGCCCCCGGCAGGTTTGCGCCTGCCGGGGGCTTTACTATGTTATGAAAGATCAATCCTTCTTCTCTGCTGTGCGGGCAAAGAAGTTGGCGAGGATCGCACCGGAAATGTTATGCCACACGGAGAACACAGCGCCGGGGATGGTAGCCAGCGGATACTGTGCAAAGTGTGCGGCGGCCAGACTGGTTGCAAGGCCGGAGTTCTGCATGCCCACCTCGATGGAGATCGCGCGGCACTTGGTGGAGTCCAGCTTGAGCAGCTTGCCCACGCCAAAGCCGGTGAGATAGCCCAGCACATTGTGCAGGATGACCACCACAAGGATCAGCAGACCGCTGGTCATGATCTTGGCGCTGTTGGCGGAGACCACGGCGCAGATGATCAGCACGATGGCGGTAGTGGAGACCAGAGGCAGCACGCGGACGGCTTCCTCGGTGAACTTATGGAAGAAGTGATTGACCACAAAGCCCAGTGCGATGGGCACCAGCACCACCTTGACGATGGACATGAACATGCTCATGGGGTTCACGTCAACACGCTGGCCAGCGTACAGCAGGGTGAGCAGCGGAGTGAGGAGCGGAGCCAGCACGGTGGAAACAGCGGTCATGCCAACGGACAGTGCAACGTCGCCCTTGGAAAGGTAGGTCATCACGTTGGAAGAGGTGCCGCCGGGGCAGGTGCCAACCAGGATCACGCCAATGGCCAGCTCGGTGGGCAGGTGGAACACCTGCGTGAGCGCCCATGCCAGAAACGGCATGAGGGTGAACTGTGCAACGCAGCCCACGATCACATCCTTCGGGCGGCTGAACACCACCTTGAAGTCCTCCGGCTTCAGGGTAAGGCCCATGCCGAACATCACGATGCCCAGCAGGTTATTGACCCACGCCGTCTTTACCACGCTGAACGGGCCGGGGAAGAACAGGGCACCCGCGGCCACCACAATAACGATGGCGGCCATGTACTTGCCCACAAAGTCGCTTACTTTTTCCAGTGTTTTCATAATTGCTTCTCCTTTTCCTTCTGACATGCTTTGGGACAAAAGCATCCGCAAAATAAAACGCCCTTGTCCCCTACGGTCTGTAAGAGACAAAGGCGTGTAATATCCTCTGCGGTACCACTCTTATTGCCAGCACAACGCTGACCACTCAGTGCACGTCCAACAACGCGCGGCCCGTGATAACGGGGGCCTGCCGTTCCTGCTTACTGGGGCGCACACCGTCCATTCAGCCGGAAAGCTCGGAGAGGATCTTCCCACGGATGCCCTGCACTGCCTTGCACCAACCGGCAGCTCTCTGCAGCATTCCTTCCGGGTACTTTTTCTCGTCATTGCCGTAATATTCTTGGTGACATGGAGTATACTCCCCTGCAAAGGCAAAGTCAATAGAATGAGGCCTTCTGATTTTTCATGCAGTTCATTTCAGGAGTGAAAGTGGTTCACGCAGTAGACAAAGCAGAACGGCATCGGCACCGACTGCTCCGGCAGGATGACGCGAAGCCATGGTCTAAAGAGTCGGCGGCAATGCCATCCCATCACACAACAAAAGACCGCTCATCTTTTCGGGTGAGCGGTCTTGCTGTTTCTGCGGTTTATTCGCCTTTGGCTTTTGTAAGCAGCATGTGCACGTATTCCGCGCAGGCATCCCAGTCGCGGGCGGCGGCCTTGTCCTTCGGCATCAGGCTGCTGGCAAGGCCCACGCCAAGGCAGCCCGCCTTGCGGAACTCCGGGATGTTCTCCGGCGTTACGCCGCCAATGGCAACATAGTTTGTGTCGTCCTGGAATCCGACAATCTGGGGCAGGAGAAAAACGACCTCTGAGCCGCTTTTCGTTTTTCCGACTGATACGCAAAAAGATCCCGTTCACCCAGAAGTGGACGGGATCTTTTATTGCTTATGGGGCTTTCCTGCAGCCGATCAGGCCTTGACGAAGGCAGCTGCTTACTTTGCAGCCAGGTATTTGCCCAGTTCGCGGCCCAGCGTCAGGCACATACCAATGCTCACACCGGGGATCGGGGTGATATACTCGGGACCAAAGCGCATACCGCAGGTGTTGCCGGAAGCGTACAGGCCCTCGATGGGCTGATAATCCTCGTTCAGCACCTGCTGGTCATTGGTGGTCACAAAGCCGCCGGTGGTCACCAGTGCAAAGCCCAGACTCGGGGTGGTGACATGGGCGTAGAAGGGAGCCTTTGCAACTGCATTCAGGAAGTGCGGGTCCTTGGCAAAGTCGCTGTCGTAGCCCTCGGCGCAAACCTTATTGTACTGCTCCACAGTAGCGGAAAGGGCTGCAGGCTCCACACCGATGTACTCGGCCAGCTGCTCGATGGTGTCGGCGCCGGCAACAGCCGTGACATAGCGGAGTTGTTGAAGGGTCACGGCAGTTTCCTTTCGGCGTGTTTTTTCTATCCTACCGCAGAGCCGCCAAAAACGCAACGTATTTTCTTCTTTGAAATACCAAACGAACATTGCCGGCATATCCAAGATACGTTTTACCCGTCCTGCAATTTCCCTTATAATAGCACCGCAGTCTTGAAACGGCTGCAACATTCCCATATCACAAAGGAGGCTTTCCGGTATGGGACAACGGCAAAGTGAGATCATCAAAAATCACATGGAAGTTTACTGGCACGACTATGCGTCGGCCAGCAAGGGCGTTCCCATTACCGAGGCGGGGCTTGTGGAAAAAGCCTCCGTCATTGGACGCACCGGGCTGATGCTGCTGGAATGCGGCACCGGCGCATGGCGTGTCCGAAGCTCCATGAACACCCTTTCGCGGGAGCTGGGAGTCACAACAACAGCGGATATCGGCCTGTTGTCCATTGAGTTCACCTGCTTTGACGGTGACCAGTGTTATACCCAGTCACTCTGTCTGACAAATACGGGCGTGAATACCTCCCGGCTGAACCGACTGGAGCATTTCGTCAACGACTTCGACCGGGAAGGAAAATTTATGACCGGCGAAGAACTGCACAGCCACCTCGATGAGATCGAGCGCATCCACGGCTTGTATTCGCCCATCGCACTGGGCTTTGCAGCTGCACTGGCCTGCAGCTGCTTCACCTTTCTGCTGGGCGGCGGCATTGTGGAAATGCTGTGTGCCTTCTGCGGTGCAGGCATCGGCAACTTTGTACGGTGCAAGCTGACAAAGCACCATTTCACCCTGTTTCTGGGCATTACGGCGTCGGTCTGTTCAGCAAGCCTCGTGTATGCCATCCTGCTGAAGCTGGCCGAGGTGCTGTTTGCCGTATCGGCGCAGCACGAGGCGGGGTATATCTGCTCCATGCTCTTCATCATTCCGGGCTTTCCGTTCATTACCAGCGGCATCGACCTTGCCAAGCTGGATATGCGCTCCGGGCTGGAACGTCTGGCCTACGCCGTCCTCATCATTCTGGTGGCAACCATGACGGCTTGGATCATGGCACTGCTGCTGCATTTGCAGCCGGTGCAGTTCCCTGCCCTGAGCCTGACACTCCCGGAAGAGATCGTGTTCCGGCTGCTGGCAAGTTTTGGCGGTGTGTTCGGCTTTTCGCTCATGTTCAACAGTCCCCGGAACCTGGCAGTCTGCGCCGCCCTTATCGGTGCGGTAACGAACATGTTCCGGCTGGAGCTGGTGAGCCTTGCGGGCTTTCCGCCCGCTGTTGCAGCGTTTCTGGGCGCACTGCTGTCCGGACTGCTGGCCTCCTGCCTGAAGAGCGCCGCCGGTTATCCCCGCATCTCCGTCACCGTGCCGTCCATCGTTATCATGGTACCGGGACTGTATTTCTACCGTGCCATCTATAATCTGGGCATCCTGTCTCTGATGGACTCCGCCACATGGTTTGCAGATGCCATTCTCATCATCGTGGCACTGCCGTTAGGGCTGATCTTCGCCCGTATTGTCACTGACAAGACTTTCCGTTATTGCACCTGATGTACAGCATTTCCATTCTCCCTTATAAGGCAAAACGCAGCGAATCTTTTAACGGTTCGCTGCGTTTTGTTTTGCTGTAATGCACTTATAAAGGGAGTTCGTTTACAGGGCGTTTACTCGCCGTAAACGATCTTGGTAGCAGTTTCCACATGGCGTTCCAGCCGGTCGGCAAAGTGTTCCAGCGGCAGAAAAACGCCAAGTTCATCGTAGCGGGTTCCTCCGTCCTTGAGCGTATCCTGTCCATAGTAGACCACGGAACGGGGCAGTGCGTGCTGCAGCTTCATCTGGATATCCCAGACGGTGGAGTAGGCCTCCGCTTCCGTTACCTTCTGCTTCACGGTGTCCGGCAGTTCGTAGATCAGCAGCAGCCCCAAATGCTGGTTGTAGTGGTACTCCACCACATCCATCGATCCTTCGTCGTAGCCGTGATACTTGCAGTAGCCGCTGGCAAGGTACATTTTTACCTTTTCCTGCTTCTGGAACACCCGGATGAACCGGTCGTATACTTTGCTGCTCACGGCAAATTCGTTGTTCGGCAAAAGAACGCCGGCATCATCCGTCAGGATCACCGGGTTCGGCTGACCATCGGCGTTGAATTTGAACGGGATCAGGGCAGCGTTCCGTAGCAGGTCAAACATACTGTGCTGGCAGATCGCCATCAGAAAGGCAGACAGATCCTTGTTCTCGTAGGCATTGAACAGTGCTGCGGCAAACTGCTGTGCACTCACGGCCGGCGCATCCAGTACGTCTGCCATGTCCAGCGAGTCGTTGAAGGTATCCATCAGGCGGTGGCAGGCTTCTGGATTTTTCAGGATCTCCCCGAACAGTGCCTCTGCCTTTTCTTCTCTTGGAAATATCGTTGCCATCAAAAAGACCCTCTTTCTGTTTATTTCCAGCTACCTATTATAGATTCATAATGCCCAGCTGTGAAATACTGCTTTCATATTGCTGCTATATACAGAACACTTTTTACGCATTTTCCAAGTGCCCGGATAATGGACACTGCAATCATGAAATTGCACGAGGGAAATCGAAAAATATATAAGTTGGTTTGAACGAAGGCAGTTCCTATGTCTGAAGTCAAAAAGGTCGTGCTGGCATATTCCGGCGGTCTGGACACATCGATTATCATCCCGTGGCTGAAAGAGCACTATAACAACTGCGAAGTCATTGCCGTGTGCGGCAATGTGGGGCAGAAGGCTGAGCTGGAAGGCTTGGAAGAGCGTGCCAAGGCAAGCGGCGCATTGTCTACTTTTTACGGACCGGTTCAGCCTTTTGGCTAAATAACTCTGGCCTTTTTTGTTGGGGCGTGTGCAACAGCCCCGTGTTATCATTTTGAATAATAGGTTTTAGATCCGAAAGCCAACCAGATGATCGAAGCCTTTGACTCGGCCAATCAACTGGTCAAAGATGAAGTTTTGGCTCTGCCAGAAGAATAATCCCCACAAACCAGAAAAAACGTCAACGCATGAGAGAGCAATCTCTCGCGTTTGACGTTTTTCTTTTTTGTTTTGCCACCGTCATTCTATACAAAATTTGAGGATAAAATTTTATACCAAAAAATCTGCAAAAATCGGGTTTCTGAGGTCATTTTGCCGTTCCTCCCCGAATTTTGCTACAGATCTGCTACAAACTTGCTGCAAACGACTGAAAAGGGGACATAAAGATTTCAAACCATTCTCTGACCAGCTGGACTTTTGAGCATCATCCCCGGTAGACATTCCTGACCGTTGGAACCCGCGCACTAATCAAAGCCCTGCCAGGGCTTTGATTGCCCCGCCTGCGGCGCGGCCGTGCTGTTCGAGTCCCTAATTCTCTATACACTAACATAAGTCCGCGTATAGCGCAAAAAAGCCACTAACTTCTGTTAGTGGCTTATGCATGGTGGAGCATTGTCCACAGCACTCGAACCCAACACTTCCTCACGGGTGACCGTTTTGGCATCGTCCGTGAAGTTGAAGTTGAGCACGACCCGGTCATCAAAGACGTAGACCGAGTTGACAAAGGTATCAATGATCTGCCGCTGGTGTTCCGTGCTGCCCACGTCACCCTTGCGGAATTTTTCAAGCCAGAACCGAATCCACTCACGGGTCAAGACGGGCTTTTTCAGCTCTTCTTCCAGAATGCTGGTGTTCAGAGCTTCTTTCCGG
>OHIB01000340.1_pt1 | contig 31732 bp, 24 predicted proteins | sample 1568181 | NCBI WGS metagenome assembly OHIB01 (sample SAMEA3879506, study PRJEB24766) | human gut metagenome | biome: human-associated habitat; feature: feces | place: USA | collected 1985/1987
TAGGGAGTATTCTTTTTTAAAATTTGCAACTTATGTGGTCATGTTTCCGAAGCTGATCTCCGGCCCCATTACCCGTTATGGTGAGGTGAAAGACAGCCTGTACAACAGGACTTTTACTATGCAGGGACTGGAGGACGGCATGAAGCTGTTCGTCTTAGGACTGGCAGCCAAAGTGCTGTTGGCCGACCGCGTAGGGATCCTGTGGCATGAAGTACAGGTAACCGGATTCGAGAGTATCTCCACTCCGCTGGCATGGCTGGCAGCCATTGCTTATTCCATGGAGATCTATTTTGATTTCTGTGGATATTCGTTGATGGCAATGGGGCTTGGCAGGATGCTGGGAATCGAACTGCCCAGAAATTTCCGCAGACCTTATATGGCCCGGGGGGTCAGGGATTTTTACCGCAGATGGCATATGACACTGGGGCAATGGTTCTGTCGGTATGTCTATATTCCGCTGGGAGGCAGCAGACGAGGGGAACTTTGCACGATTTTTAATCTGTTGGTGGTATGGATGCTGACAGCTTTCTGGCATGGCGCCGGCTGGAACTTTTTCTGCTGGGGCGGATTGCTCTGGATCTGCATTGTGCTGGAACGGCAGCTGGGAAGATTAAAATTCGTACATAAAATGAAAGTACTGCCGCACATTTATCTGTGGCTGATCATTCCCGTAAGCTGGATGTGCTTTGCCATTACGGATCTGTCACAGCTGCAGGTCTATCTGGATAAAATGATGTGGCTGGCACCGGGGATCAGTGGCGGCTATGAGGATGCGTGGAAAGCATTGTCTACCTACGGTGGGCTGTTAGCCGTATCCGGGCTGGCATGTACGCCGGCAATCGAGAAGTTGTACGATTACGGCAAGGATAAGATCCTGATGAAAATATTGCTGGCAGCGGTATTCTGGTATTGCGTCTGGAGACTTATATTAGAGGGAAATAACCCATTTATGTACTTTAGTTTTTAGAAAATCTGGATAGGATAGGAAATATGTTACAGAAACTACGACAATGGATAAGAAAATTATCCTTTCCCATCAGTCTGCTGCTTATGGGAGTCCTGTTTTTTACATGGACGGACAACTGGCAGGTGTATACGGATCCCCTTCGGGAATTGTATAACAGGGGTGTGCAGCTGGCAGCCGGTGCCCGGATGGGTCATACATTGGAACCCGGACAACAGGACGGAACCGTATCGGGGGATACGGTCCCGGAAGGCACAGAAGATCCCACAGGGGAAAGTCGGACACCGGCAGTCGGAGAGACATCGGCAGATACGCAGACAGAGACAATGACAACGGAGGAACCACAACCGACAGAGCCTTCGGAAGAACTGCCAAAAGAAGTGGTCTACCATACGGTGGATGACAGCTATTTTGATGATGCTGTATTTATCGGGGATTCCCGGACAGTGGGAATGTATGAATATGGTGGACTGGAAGAGACCTCCACATTTTATGCCTCTACCGGACTTACGATTTATAAGATGTTCGATTCGAAAATAGTAGCGGTGCCGGGGCAGAAGAAAAAGATCACGGTGGAAGAGGCACTATCCGAGAAACAGTTTGCCAAGATCTATCTGATGATCGGTATTAACGAGATGGGAACCGGTACGGTGGAATCTTTCATGAAGGCTTACGGGGAGGCAGTACAGCATTTGCAACAGCTGCAGCCCGATGCGGTGATCTACCTGCAGGCGATCATGAAGGTGACCACGGAGCGCTCCGGGCAGGGAGACTATATTACCAATGAGGGCATCGAAGCCAGGAATGAAGAAATCGCGAAGCTGGCGGATGATGAGAAGATATATTACCTGGATGTGAATCCGCTGATCTGTGATGAGACCGGAGGAATGGTGGCATCCTATACTTACGACGGAGTGCACCTGAAGGCCCGGTATATTCCCATCTGGCTGGACTTTTTGAAAGAACATGCAGTGGAATAAATTTTTTCTTGACTGTGGAACGATGAAAAGCTATCATGTAACTAATAAGGTCACATAGGTGTGGGCAGGTAGATGACTATCTGCCTATCTCTATGCGGCAAATATTACAAGTTCACATGTCTATGACACAGGAGGAGAAAAATGAGCGAGAAGACTACACTCGGCGAAAATGGCATTTACGATGCCAGATCCTTGGGCGTGCCCAAGATGCTTCTGCTAGGACTTCAGCACATGTTCGCAATGTTCGGTGCCACGATTCTGGTACCCATGCTGACAGGTCTGGATGTTTCCACAACACTGTTATTTGCAGGTCTGGGAACTTTATTGTTCCATCTGCTGACCAAGAGAAAGGTACCCGCATTCCTGGGTTCTTCCTTTGCATTCTTAGGCGGTTATGCCGCAATCGCACCTATGGCAGACGGTGCGGACAATTCCGCATTGCTTCCTTATGCCTGCTTCGGCGTGGCCTGCTCAGGTCTGCTGTATCTGGTATTATCCCTGTTGATCAAGATCTTCGGTACCGGCAAGGTAATGCGTTTCTTCCCGCCCATCGTAACCGGCCCCATCATCATTGCCATCGGTCTGACCCTGTCCCAGTCCGCTATCAACAACTGTTCCGCAGACTGGCTGATCGCAGTGGTCGCTATTGCACTGGTAGTGATCTGCAATATTTGGGGTAAGGGAATGGTGAAGATCGTTCCGATCATCATCGGCGTTGTTGGTTCTTATGTGTTGGCAGCTATCTTAGGCCGCGTGGATTTCACACCCGTTGCGGAAGCTGCATGGATCGGACTTCCTATCCACTGGAATGAGACCGCTTTCTGGGCACTGTCCGACGGCAACACTTCTTTGTTAATTACTTCCGTGATCACCATCATGCCTATCGCACTGGCTACCATGGTAGAGCATATCGGAGATATCTCCGCTATTTCTTCCACCGTTGGTATCAACTATATCAAGGAGCCCGGATTGCATCGTACGTTGTTAGGTGATGGTCTGGCTACCATTATTGCATCCCTGTTCGGTGCTCCTGCGAATACCACTTACGGTGAGAACACCGGTGTACTGTCTCTGACCAAGGTATTCGACCCCAGAGTTATCCGTATTGCAGCAGGCTTCGCTGTACTGTTCTCCTTCTCTCCGAAGGTAGCAGCATTGATCGGCTGTATGCCTACCGCTACCTGCGGTGGTGTATCCCTGGTACTGTACGGTATGATCTCTGCAGTCGGTGTCCGTAACATCGTAGAGACTCAGGTAGACTTTACCAAGAGCCGTAACGTTATCATCGCCGCTCTGATCCTGGTATTGTCCATCGGTATCAACTACAGTGCAGCAGGCGCTATCGCATTCCACATCGGCGAGATCACCATCAGCCTGTCCGGACTGGCAGTAGGTGCGCTGACCGGTATTATCCTGAATGCAGTACTGCCCGGCAAGGACTACAAGTTCGATGAGGACAAGCCCGATGACACCGGCGTATGCTTCGCGGTAAAGGGTCAGGAGAACTAAGACATTTTTGCTGAAAACAGCATAAACTGAACAAAGAAAGTAAGAGAGAGCATCCATGGCAGAAATATAGAGCCATGGATGCTCTCTTTTTCAGTTGCGCGTCTAAACTTCTGATATCTCCGCGATCACCTGGTCAAGTACTTCAAAATAATTCTCGAAGGTCTTGCGGCAGCATCCGGGATCGTCGATCACGATGCCCTCCGTGCGCAGACCGGTGAGGGCAAACCCCATAGCCATGCGGTGGTCGTCGTAGGTGGCTACGGTACAAGGCTTTGGCGTCCCCGGATAGATGGTGATGCTGTCCTGCGTCTCTTCGCAGCGGATGCCCATACGGGTCAGTTCTGTACAGATGGCATGGATGCGGTCACTCTCCTGGAAACGGATGTGCCCGATGCCTGTGATACAGGTGGGGCTGTCGGCAAACGGTGCAATGGCTGCCAGTGTGATCGCCTGATCGGAACAGGAGGACATGTCCACCGTGACACCATGGAAAGCGGGAGTCTGCGTTCCGGCGTCCGATAAAGCTGAAGGAGGCAGCAGGAGGACTCCCTTTTCCGTATCCTGTGCGGTACATCCCATTTTCTCTAAGATACGCAGGAATTCCACATCTCCCTGCAGACTTTCAAAATGCACATGCTCTACACAGACCGGGATTCCCAGTAACGGTACCATCGCATAGAAATAACAGGCGGCAGAGACATCCGGCTCAATCTGATAATCTAATGCTTTATAATGCTGACCGGCGGGAATACGGAACTGATCCGGCGTGGGACGCTCCACGCAGACTCCGAACTGCTTCATCATCTTCTGCGTCATTTCGATATACGCCATCCCATGGGTACCCTCTACCTGAATCGTAAAATCTTCCGAAGACAAAGTCGAAGCAATCAGCAGCGCACTCAGAAACTGACTGCTGTGCCCGATATCGATGGAGATATGATCCTGTCCGAACCCATGAGCGGTCAGCGTAAAAGGAAAATGCCCATCCTCTCCTTCGCAGCGGACCTCACACCCCAATTCTGCCAGAGAGGACAGAAGCGGATCCATGGGGCGCCTCTTCATCTGCTCTGAAGAATCCATGTGAAAAACACCTTCCGAGACACCTAACGTAGCTGTCAGAAAACGCGCTGCCGTTCCTGCACTTCCCACACTTAACGTAGCCTCTTCACAGGGAAGCTTTCCTCCCAGTCCTTCTACCGTGACGATACAACTCTCCTCATCCACCGTCGTCTCAAATCCCAGATCCTGCACACACTTAAGAAAATGCCTCGAATCATCCGAGAACAACACCCCACGCAGCGTGGACTTTCCCTCCGCCAGCATCGCCAGAAGGAGACTGCGGTTCGTGATACTCTTAGAACCCGGTACCTGGACTGAGAGAGGTTCAGTCGTTTTTTTGATATCACTATATATAGTAGGAACGCGGTAAATTTTATCTGCCATGTAGTTGAGTGGCTCCTTCTGATTTAATATATTTTATATTACAATATTTCCCTAAAATATGATAATAACCCAGTAGTCACGACAGCAAGTAAGAATAAGCAGGCCGTAAGCAGACGTCGGTACTTAGCGTGAGTACTTTTCACGCTTATGTACCGCTACGCTCTGCGACAGAGCGAGAGCGTGCCGCGTTTCTTACTTGCTGTTGGGGCTACGGAGATATAAGCGGGTCTGCGGCTCTTAGCCCCAATGGAGGCTACGTGTTGATTATTAAATCATACCATTTTCCGTTCCACGGCACAACTCTCAAAAATTTTTAGAAATAATTGTTGACATTCCTAGCGGAATAGTATAGTATAAATCCATAACATCCATATCAGATAAGTAGGAAATAAAAACAAACACAATTTTCAGGTTTAAGGAGGATTCTATTATGAGTAAGATTTACACATCTGCAACCCAGCTGATCGGACATACACCCCTTTTAAAGGTGACAAACTACTTGAAGGATCAGAATATCGAAGGCGTAGAACTGTTGGCAAAGCTGGAGTACTTCAATCCCGCAGGAAGCGTTAAGGACAGAATCGCACTGGCAATGATCGAAGATGCCGAGAAGAAGGGTATTTTAAAAGAAGGCTCCACCATCATCGAACCCACCTCCGGCAACACCGGTATCGGCCTGGCAAGTGTGGCTGCAGCCAAGGGTTACAGAACTATTCTTACCCTCCCCGAGACCATGAGTGTGGAGCGCCGTAACCTCCTGAAGGCATACGGTGCAGAGCTGGTACTGACCGAAGGCTCCAAGGGCATGAAGGGTGCCATCGCCAAGGCAGAAGAACTGGAGAAGTCCATCCCGGGAGCCGTGATCCTCGGACAGTTTGATAACCCCGCGAACCCCGCCGCACATGCAGCTACCACCGGTCCTGAGATCTGGGAAGACACCGATGGCAAGGTTGATATCTTCGTAGCAGGTGTAGGTACCGGCGGAACCGTGACCGGCATTGGTACTTATTTAAAATCCAAGAACCCCAAAGTGAAGATCGTAGCAGTAGAGCCTGCAGATTCTCCCGTACTTTCCGGCGGACAGCCCGGACCTCATAAGCTGCAGGGTATCGGCGCAGGATTCGTTCCTTCCGTTCTGAATACCGGCATTTATGATGAGATCTTTACCGTTACTACCGATCAGGCATTTACCACCGGCCGCCTCATCGCTCATAAGGAAGGTATCCTGGTAGGAATCACCTCCGGCGCAGCTCTGTACGCAGCAGCACAGATCGCAAAACGCCCTGAAAATGCAGGCAAAACAGTCGTAGCATTGCTTCCTGATTCCGGTGACAGATACCTGTCCACCCCGATGTTTGCAGAAGCTTAAGACGAAATTTGCAGAACTGGACAGACTTGCATTCTTGTGTTAGAATGTATGGCATGGTACTAGGAATTCAAGGAATTTGCGCTTTTCTTCCCTTAAAAGCACGAACCTGGAATGGAGGAACTTATGGAACCGATCATTCAGATCAAGAATGTAACAAAAACTTTTATTGGTAAAGATAATCAGGTAGAAGCCTTAAAGGGTATCAGCCTGGATATCAACAAGGGAGACATCTACGGCATCATCGGTATGAGTGGTGCCGGAAAATCTACCCTGGTACGCTGCCTGAACTATCTGGAGAAGCCCACCACGGGAACCGTAGTCGTAGAAGATCAGGATCTTTCGACACTGACCGAGGCAGAACTTCGTAAGGTTCGTACAGGCATTGCGATGATCTTTCAGCATTTTAATCTGCTCATGCAGAGAAGTGTTCTGGACAATGTATGCTTCCCCATGGAGATCGTGGGTGTGAAGAAGCAGGCGGCCAGAAAGCGCGCTATGGAACTGCTCGAGATCGTAGGACTGAAGGAAAAGGCAGACGCTTATCCTTCTCAGCTCTCCGGTGGACAGAAGCAGCGTGTGGCAATCGCAAGAGCTCTTGCCAATACGCCGAAGATCCTGCTGTGTGACGAGGCGACCAGTGCGCTGGATCCCACGACGACCAAGGAGATCCTGAAATTATTACAGGACATCAACAAACAGTACGGCATCACCATCGTGATCATCACTCATGAGATGGCTGTGGTACAGGAGATCTGTTCCCATGTAGCCATTATCGATGCCGGAGAACTGGCAGAGCATGGTACTGTGGAGGAGGTATTCTCCAGACCCCAGTCCGCAGCTGCAAGAAAGCTGGTGTTCATGGTGGATCCCAAGGCAAAGGAAATGTCCGGCAAACGCTGCATCCGCATTGTTTTCACTGAGAATTCTTCTTTCGAGCCTGTGATCGCCAATATGGTGCTGGAGTGCAAGGCTCCCGTTAATATCCTGTTAGCGGATACCAAGGACATCGGCGGTATCGCCCATGGACAGATGATCTTACAGCTGCCGGAGGATGAAATGGCGGCGAACAAGATGATCCATTATTTACAGGAGAGAAAACTGGAAGTGGAGGAGCTGAAAGACTATGTGGGATAATGCAACGATTATGATGCTGGTGGAAGGCACCTTTGTTACTTTGTATATGACCCTTGTTTCCACATTTATGGGGTATGTACTCGGACTTCCTATGGGAATTGCCCTGGTGATTACCGCACCGAAGGGACTGCGTCCGAACAAGATCATTTATAAGATTCTGGATGTGATCGTCAACATTGTGCGAAGCATTCCGTTTTTGATTCTGTTGATCATGATCATCCCTTTGACCCGTATCATTGTAGGAAAGAGCTACGGTCCGACGGCTACCATCGTTCCTCTGACTCTGGCAGCGGCACCGTTCATTGCCAGAATGGTGGAATCTTCTCTGTTGGAGGTAGATCACGGAGTGATTGAAGCAGCACAGAGCATGGGAGCTAACCTGTGGACGATCATCTGGAAGGTTATGCTGGCAGAATCCAGAACCTCATTGCTTGTGAATGCGACCATTGCACTGGGAACAATCTTAGGCTACTCCGCTATGGCAGGTGCCGTAGGTGGAGGCGGACTCGGTGATATTGCGATCCGATACGGTTATTATCGTTACCAGACCGATATTATGCTGGTGACAGTAGTATTGTTGGTACTGTTGGTACAGCTGCTGCAATATATCGGAATGACGATTTCCAAGAAATTGGATAAGAGAACCCGTTAGGGAAAACGAAAAGATTGAGGCAGATGTAAGGCATCTGATTCAATAGACTAAAATTTTTTACCAAAAGATTTAGGAGGAGAAGTATTATGAAAAAGAAAGTGATTGCTTTGATCGCAGTTGCAGCATTGTCCGTGAGCGCACTGACCGGCTGCGGCAGCAACGAAACAGCTGCTCAGACCAGCGAGGCAGCTGCAACAACAGCTAACCAGGAAACCACTGCCCAGACTACCGAGGCAACAGAAAGCAAGGAAGTAGCTGACACCGATACCACTATCAAGGTAGCTGCAAGTGCAGTACCTCATGCAGAGATCCTGGAGGCAGCAAAGCCTCTGTTAGCGGAGCAGGGTTATACTCTGGAGATTCAGATTTTTGATGACTATGTACAGCCTAATTTAGTAGTAGAGTCCGGTGATTTCGATGCAAACTACTTCCAGCATATCCCTTATCTGGAGAGCTTCAACGAGGAGAAAGGTACCCATCTGGTAAATGCCGGCGGTATCCATTATGAGCCCTTCGGACTGTATCCCGGAACCGAGACCAGCTTAGACAACATTGACAATGCAACCATCGCAGTACCCAACGATACCACCAATGAAGCACGTGCTCTGTTACTGTTACAGGATAACGGTTACATCACTCTGAAGGATGGTGTGGGTCTGACCGCTACTACTAAGGATATCGTTGAGAACCCTCACAACATCAGCTTCGTAGAGCTGGAAGCAGCACAGGTTCCCAGAACCCTTCCGGAAGTATCCTTCGGTGTCCTGAACGGCAACTATGCTATGGAAGCAGGCCTGACTGTTGCAGACGATGCTCTGTTGTATGAGAGCGATGATTCCGAAGCAGCTGCTACTTATGTAAATGTAATCGCTGTTAAGGAAGGCAACGAGAATCTGCCTAAGATCAAGGCACTGGTAGATACTCTGAAGTCCGATGAGATCAAGCAGTTCATCAACGACAATTATAATGGTGGCGTTATCCCTTACAAGTAAGGTGAAGTGCCAGTAAAGTAATGCGAAAATCCGGAGAGCATTCCGAGGAATGGGAGGAGATTTTTCCGAACAGCATTCGGGTGGATGCTCTCCAGATTTTTCTGTTGTTTCCACAAATCCTATATGAACTATAGGAAAAAGAAAAATAAAGAAAAAATAAGGTAGAATCTGTGGAAACCATAGAAAGATCGGAGCAGTTTTGAACTGCTTTGGAATAAGCAGGCTGATATGAAAAGTGAAACAGAGCAGGAGGATGCTCGGAAATGAGGATAGGATGAAAATTTCAACCAAAGGAAGATATGCAGTACGTGTCATGTTGGATCTGGCATTGAACAACAATGGAGAGTGTATCAAGGTAAAAGAAATCGCTGCCAGACAGGGGATTTCCGAAAAGTATCTTGAGCAGATCATTGCTGTGCTGAATAAGGCAGGATATGTGAAGAGCGTCCGTGGTGCACAGGGTGGTTACCGCATCGCAAAAGACCCGGCAGATTATACGGTGGGAATGATCCTGCGGCTGACGGAAGGATCGTTGGCACCGGTGGCCTGTCTGGAAGACGGTGCGGACATCTGTGAACGCTGCGATACCTGTGAGACCCTGGAGGTATGGCAGGAGCTGTATAATGCTGTGAATAAAGTAGTGGATGGGGTTACCATAGCAGATCTTGTAGAGCGTAGGAAAAAGAGACTGGAGAATCTGGATTACTCCATATAGCATGATATCAGGGTCGAAAGACTTAAGCTCGCATAAGGATTGACAACAGCCCGGCAGGTTTTCTGCCGGGCTGTTGTCAGTTTGCAGAGAATGAAAGGGGGGTCATTCCTGCAGAAAAATGTCAACCAAAGGAATGAATGGTTAACAACTTTAGTATATCGGGAGAAGAACCTATTGTCAACGAAAGTCTGATAAAGGTTGACATCCTTTCATCGACAAATATCGCGGAAAACTATCTAAATTTTTATATAGTTATAAAAACTACATAAAAAGATTTAAAATACCATGAAATGAAATACAAAGTCAAAAACGCATTGCTTTTTACTCTACAACGTGGTAAGCTAAACTTTGAAAAGAAGCAGAAAGGTGTATGCGAGAATGAGCGAAGCATTTCATATTATATCAGACGGTTCCTGCGATCTTCCGTTGGAGCTTACCAAAGAGAAGAATATCACAGTGGTTCCCTTCTATGTATCTTTTGAAGAGGGAAAATATCAAAAAGAAATGGTAGAGATCGGTGTACGTGAATTCTATCAGAAAATGGTGGATCATCCGGATGTATATCCCAAGTCCTCTATGCCGTCCGTACAGGATTACCTGGATGCATTTCTGCCTTATGTCAAAGCGGGTACACCCATTATCTGTATCTGCATTACGACCAAATTCAGTGGCTCCATGCAGTCCGCGCTGAATGCGAAGGCGATTCTGGAAGAGGAATATCCCGAATCACAGATCTATGTCTGTGATTCTTGTGTGAACACAGTTCTTCAGGGAATCTATGTACTGGAAGCAGTAAGGCTCAGAGATGCGGGTGCAGGATATCAGGAGAGCATTGATCGCCTGAATGAGATCAAGAGCTCCGGAAGAATCTTTTTCACGGTCGGAAATATGGAATACTTAAAGCATGGTGGGCGCATCGGCAAAGTAGCAAGTGTAGCAGGAAGCTTGCTTGGCATCAAGCCTATCATCACCTTAAAAGAAGGCGAAATTTTCCCGTCCGGTATCGGCAGAAGCCGCCGCAAGACCGTGGACAAGACTATCGACCTGCTGCTGGCATATCTGGCAGAGGAGAAGACAGATATTGCAGATTACAGTATCTGTATAGGATACGGCTACGATAAGGAAGAAGCCGTGGAGTTTAGGGACAGACTGGTAAGCAGACTGAAGGAGAAGGGATACGACATCGACACCATTCCCACTTTCCAGATCGGTGCTACCATCGGTGTACACACCGGACCTTATCCGCTGGGAATCGGTGTCGTGAAGAAATCCATTAGAGAGTAACTCTTAATTTATTCTTTGCAGGCATCTAACAGTTCCTGCACATTTTCAAAAGCATAGTCCGGCAGATACTGGGTATTCGGCTCCCCCTCGGGAGTCAGAATATCCTTTTTTTGTGCCTCGCCGGTGAATAGTACACAGGTGTCCACGCCGCCGTTAATGCCGCAGGCAATATCGGTATACAGACGGTCACCGACTACCAGTGTCTCCTCGGGGGTGAAACCGGATATATCCAGGCATAAGTTTACGACTTCTTTGCTGGGTTTGCCCAAGTAAATAGGCTGTTTATCGGTGGTAGCGGTGATCATATCACAGATCGCACCGCAGTCAGGGATAAAGCCAAAGTCGATGGGGCAGCGCAGATCCGGATTGGTGCCGTAGAAGGGAACGTCCTGGGTGAATAAAACCTTGCAGACTTCCGTAAGCTTGCCGTAATTTAATTCACTGTCGTAGGCAACCACTACACAGTCGATATTCTTTTCGCAGACCTCGGTGACATGAAGCCCGTTTTTACGCAGTTCGGCTACGAAGGAAGCAGTTCCCAGTACGAAGATTTTTTTCTCCGCATAATTTTCCTTCAGAAAACGCAGCGTCATATAGCCGGAGGTGATGAACTGATCCTCTGTGCTATCCAGGTGAAACGCATCGTGGAATTTCTTCACATAGTCCAGTCCGCTTTTCGTGGAATTGTTGGTAATGTAATAAGCCCTACCACCGATGGCATTGATATAGCGGATCAGATCCGCACTGCCTTCGTACAGGGTATCGCCCACGGCGATCGTTCCGTCAATGTCGAACAGGAAAAGCTTTTTATTTTTCAGACGAGCCAGTTTAGCGGCATCGCTGTATCTATGCTTCGGGTCAAAAGTGTTCATAATGGTCCTCATTTCTGAGCTTGAAATGCTCAGGTTCATGTTAGCAATGAATGTGGTTACTGTCAAGGAAAAGACAGCGCGCGAAGCTAAAATGCACGGAGGGAAAATGAGAGGAGGGAAACGTAAGTGGAATTGCGTAAGCATTTATGGTATGATAGGCATAGATGTGCGTGGTGGGGTACGCAGTAAAGCTGCCTGATAATGACAAATAAAAAAGGATACGATCAGTGATATGGATGAGAAGAAGGATAAAGGTTTACAGGGAAACGAAAAAATAGAGGAGGCAATTCTGGCATTACAGCAGGAACCTACGGAAGAGCTTCTGGCACACGCGCTGACAGTGGTGCGCAGACGGATGCGGGAGCAGGGGCAGTTCATCGTGGCAGTGGAGCCGCCTTCCGCAGATGTGCAAGAAGCGGTGATGCAGGCAGCCGGAACCGCTATGCGTTTGCAGGCGGTGCAGACCTCCGATGGGAAAAAATGGTGGTCGGCGTTCACCGGCTTCGAAGAACAATTAAAAGGAAGCGGCAGCGTGATGTCTACGTTTCTCACAGATATCGAGCAGCTGTTTCGCATGGCGCTGACCGCAGAAGGCATCGAAGGCGTGATCCTGAATCCCTGGAACCGGACATTGATGTTGGACAAGCAGCTTCTCCGTATCATTCTCGGAGAATAACAAAAAAAGGAGAATCAGAGCATGACAGAAAGCTATGAACTGCAGGTGCTGTTCACGGAGGAAGAGCGGAACACTTACGCCGACTGGGGTATCAAAAAAGAGAAAGTACTGATGCCGTTTGCCATAGCAACAGTCTTGATCTATGTGGTGACGGCGGCATTTGTCGTAATGAAAGTCTGGGGCGTGCGGGACAGTGATCATGTGCTGTTCCAGATGCTGGTACTGGGCGACTGGATCCCGGAGCTGACGGGGACGCTGGCGGTCCTTATGACGATTCTGCTGCTGGGACCGTTAAATTATATACTGGATAAATTGTGGAAGAAACCGGCAGAACCTATAACGCTGATCGTAGAACCGGAAGGAACGAACGTGAAGATTCACAAGGCTCAGACCGGCAGAGAAGAGAATCTGAAGAATCGGAAGATGGCGACGGAGACGGAGAGCTATCCGCTGGCACAGTTGTTCGCTTTCTTAAACCCGAAGGACAACACAATCTGTTATCAGAAAAAATGGTACACAATTGGAGAGAATACCATAGAAAACATATATCCTGCAAAATACAGACATCCCTGGATGGAACACCCGGAAAATAAAGCAAGCGCAATCACAGATGTGCAGAGACTTACGGATATTCTAAAAGGGTACGAAGCGTCCCTGGAGGCTGCCCGCAAGGAGCAGGAATGGTTAAACAATCAAAAATAAGAAAGAGGAAAAAGCATGAAATTTATCTCATGGAATGTAAACGGACTGAGAGCCTGCATGCAGAAGGGCTTTTTAGATTTTTTTCAGGAAATAGACGCAGATATTTTCTGCCTGCAGGAGACTAAATTGCAGGAGGGACAGATCGACTTAAATCTGCCCGGATATCACCAGTACTGGAACTATGCGGAGAAAAAGGGCTATTCCGGTACCGCCATTTTTACCAAGGAGGAACCCTTGCAGGTGACCTATGGCATCGGCGTGGAAGAGCATGACCATGAGGGCAGAGTGATCACGGCAGAGTACCCGGAATTCTATTTTGTGACAGTCTATGTACCGAATGCCCAGCAGGAATTAAAGCGACTGGATTACCGGATGCAATGGGAGGCGGATTTTCTGGCTTATCTGAAAAAACTGGAAGAGAAAAAGCCGGTGATCTATGCGGGAGATCTGAATGTGGCACATGAGGAGATTGATCTGAAAAATCCGAAGACCAATCGTGGGAATGCCGGTTTTACGGACGAAGAGAGAAGCTGTTTTTCCAAAGTACTGGAAAATGGATTTATCGACACTTTCCGCTATTTTTATCCGGAGCAGACCGGAATCTATTCCTGGTGGTCTTACAGATTCCAGGCGAGGGCGAAAAATGCCGGATGGAGAATTGACTATTTCGTGGTGTCACAGTGCCTGCAGGACAGACTGACAGATGCGAAGATCCACACGGAAGTTCCGGGATCGGACCATTGTCCGATCGAGCTTGATATACAATAGGCAGAAGACTGCAAAAGGAGACCTATGAGTTTACGTTTCTATTTCGGACCTTCCGGGTCCGGCAAGAGTCACAGAATCTATGAAGAGATCATGCAGCGGGCGGCGCAGGAGCCGGGGAGGAATTTCCTGATCATCGTGCCGGATCAGTTCACCATGCAGACCCAGAAGGATCTGGTCATGCGCAGTGACAGAGGCGGTATCCTGAATATCGATGTCTTAAGCTTCGGCAGACTCAGCCATCGAATCCTGGAGGAAGTAGGAACGAAGGAAATGCCTGTACTGGATGACACCGGGAAAAGCCTGGTGCTGCAGAAGATCGCGGCAGATCTGAAGGAGCAGCTGCCTGCCATGGGAAGCCTGTTGCATAAGCAGGGCTATATCCATGAGGTAAAAAGTGCCATCTCCGAATTCATGCAGTACGGCATCAGCACACAGGATATGGATAAACTGATCGCCAGCGCCGAAAAAAGGGGCGCACTGGCAATGAAGCTCAGAGACTTAAAGACTCTGTACCGGGGATTTCAGGATTATATCAGAGACCATTTTATCACTACAGAGGAGACGCTGGATGTGCTGCGCAGATCCCTGGTAAAGTCGAAGATCCTTCCGGACAGTGTGGTGGTATTCGACGGGTTTACGGGATTTACCCCTATACAGAACCGTCTGATCCAGGAATTGATGCGGGTGTGCGAGGAGACCATTGTCACTGTGACCATTGGTGAGGAAGAAGACCCGTATCAAATGGACGGCGAGCAGAAATTGTTCCATCTGAGTAAAAAAACAGTGGCGGATCTGGTGAAGCTGGCGGCGGAGGCAGAGGTGACACGAGGGGAAGATGTATTTGTAAAGGGCGGTCCCAACCGTTTCGCCGAGGCACCGGCGTTATGTTATCTGGAGCAGAACCTGTTCCGCTATCAGTATGAGCCATATACGGAGAAACAGCATGAGATCCATATGTTTGAGGCACTTTCTCCCAGAGAGGAAGTCCATCAGACGGCATTGTATATCCGGAAGCTGATCCGGGAAGAAGGACTTACTTACCGGGATATTGCTGTGGTCATCGGAGATCTGGAGGGGTACGCTTCCTATGTGGAGACGGAATTCGGGCAGCTGGAGATTCCCTGTTTTCTGGACCGGACCAGAGGGATTGTCTTAAATCCCATGATCGAATACATCAAAAGCGCCTTGCAGTTATATATCAGGGATTTTTCGTATGATACCGTATTTCATTTTTTGCGCAGCGGCATGGCGGATATCTCCAGAGAGGAAATTGATGAACTGGAGAATTATGTGATCCGCACCGGAGCGAGAGGGTATCGTACTTACAGCAGGCTGTTTACCCGTAGGACGGAAGAAATGCAGCAGGGTAGTGGGCAGGAAGACACAGAGCGGGCGGAAGAGACCATGGAGCGTCTGAACCGTATCAGACAGCAGTTTGCGGATACCGTGGAGATCCTGCATATGGCTCCCTGGGCAAAAGCCGGCGAGTATGTGGATCACCTGTATGATTTCCTGGAACAGAATCAGGTACAGCAGAAGCTTTTGAACTATCAACAGCAGTTCGAGCAGGAGGGCGACCTGGCGAAAGCCAGGGAATATGCACAGATCTACCGCCTGGTCATGGATCTGCTGGATCAGATCTATGGGCTGTTGGGGGAGGAAGAAATATCGTTACAGGAATTTGCGGATATCCTGGATGCCGGATTCGGCGAGATCACAGTAGGTACGATTCCGCAGAATGTGGATCGTATCGTGGTGGGTGATATGGAGCGGACCCGCTTAAAACAGGTTAAAGTACTGTTTTTCCTGGGGGTAAATGATGGAAACATTCCGAAAAATGCCTCCAAGGGCGGCATTATCTCCGATATGGACAGAGAATTTTTAATCGAATCCGGAACAGAAATGGCACCGAGTCCCAGACAACAGATGTACATTCAGAGACTGTATCTGTATCTGAACATGACGAAACCCTCAGAACGGCTGTATCTGTCTTATGCCAAGGTAAACAGTGATGGGAAGGGAATCCGTCCGTCCTACCTGATCGATACGGTACGGAAGCTTTTTCCGCTGCTTGCGGTGGAATATCCCCAGAACCGCAGCCGCTTAGAGCAGATCGAGGGCAGACAGGAAGGTGCCAGATATCTGGCGGAGGAACTGCGGGAATATGCGGACGGAACGCTGCGGGAAGAGGAACGGCAGGATTTTTATCTCATGTACCGTGCCTATGAAGCAGATCCGGAGGGCAGAGACCGTCTGACGGCGGCAGCATTTAGAAGATACAAGGAGAGCGGTCTGTCAAGGATCGTGGCGAGAGCATTGTACGGCAGGCAGCTGGAGAACAGTGTGAGCCGCTTAGAGACCTATGCTGCCTGCGCATGCAGACATTTCCTGCAATATGGCCTGTCTCTGCAGGAGAGAGAAGAATTTGGCTTTGAAGTGTCGGATATGGGAAATGTGTATCATGCGGTACTGGAGAATTTCGCAGGAAAACTTGCAGAATCCGGTCGGACATGGTGGGATTTTGATGAAAATTTTGCAACTCAGGCAATCAAAGAAGCAGTGGAAGGTTATGCTGCGACTTATGGGGAGACCGTTCTGTACAGTTCTGCGAGGAATGAATATGCTATTACCCGGATGAGCAGGATCCTGACCCGGACGGTGCTGACACTGCAGCAGCATCTGAAGCAGGGAAGCTTTCAGCCGGACGATTATGAGTTGTCCTTCCGGTTTGCGGAGGATCTGGACAGTATTCATGTGGATCTGTCTGAAGAAGAGAAGATGCACCTGCAGGGACGCATTGACCGTATCGATGTATCGGAGGACGCGGAGCATGTCTATGTCAAGGTCATCGATTACAAGTCCGGCAATAAGAAATTCGACCTGGCGGCACTGTACTACGGCCTGCAGCTGCAGCTGGTGGTATATATGAATGCGGCAATGGAGCTGGAGAGCAGAAAGCATCCGGATAAGGAGATCGTACCGGCGGCACTGCTGTATTATCATATTGATGATCCTACGATAGAGACTCCGGTGGAACTGACCCAGGAGCAGATCAACGAAGAGATTCTGACAAAGCTTCGCATGAACGGTGTGGTGAACAGCGATCCCGCCGTGGTGGAACGTTTGGATCGATTTTTACAGGACAAGTCCAAAGTCATTCCGGTGGAAAAGAAAAAGGACGGAAGCTTCAGTGCCAGATCCGGAATCTTAAGCCGTGAGGAGCTGCATGTGGTATCTGCTTATGTGGATACGAAGATACGCCAGATTGGCAGGGAGATCCTGGACGGTAAAATAGCGGCAAATCCTTACGAAAAAGGAAATGAGGAAGCATGTACCTATTGCGCCTATAAAAAGGTCTGCGGCTTTGACGGCAGTATTCCCGGATATGAGAAGAGGCAGCTGGAGGATCTGGATAAGCAGACGCTGATGCAGCGGATGCAGGAGACGACGGAAGCGTAGGATAAAAGAAACAGGAACAGAGGTAGCGTATGGGAATGAAATTCACCCCGGAACAACAAAGAGTGATCGAACTGCATAACAGCAATATTCTGGTATCGGCGGCCGCGGGAAGCGGTAAGACGGCAGTGCTGGTGGAACGTATCATCCGCATGATCTGTGACGGAGAACATCCGGCGGATATTGACAGATTGCTGATCGTGACATTTACCAATGCCGCTGCAGCAGAAATGAGAGAACGGATCGCCGCGGGCATCACTGCCAGACTGGAGACAGATCCCGGTAATGAACATATCCAGAAGCAGTCTGCCCTTCTGCACAATGCACAGATCACAACCATTGACAGCTTCAGCCTGTTCCTGATCCGGAACCATTTCAATGAGATCGGACTGAATCCGGATTTCCGCGTGGCGGATGAGGGAGAGATCAAGCTGCTTCAGCAGGAAGTACTGGCGCAGCTGTTAGAGGATGCCTATGCCGGGCAATTTGTCCCGGAAGCCCCGGAACAGTTCCATGCCTGTGTGGAGTATTTCTGCCCGGGAGGCAGGGAGAGCGTATTAGAGCAGCATATCCTGAATCTGTCCCGGTATGCGGGAAGTTTTCCCTGGCCTGCCGAATGGCTGGAGGAGCGCAAAAATGACTATGCCGCAGGAGATATGGAAGCACTGGTTCACAGCGATTACGGACAATATCTGACGGAACGGGTGAACCGTACCGTGGAGGGATGCCTGGAAAAACTGCGGGAAGTAAAGCGGCTGTGTGAACTACCGGACGGTCCGTATATGTACGGAGAACTGACGGAGGCAGAGATCGAGCAGCTGGAGAGACTGACATCCTGTAAGGATCTGGAGGAACAGGCGGCCAAAGTTCCTGCGGTGACTTTCGCACGGCTCCCTTCTAAAAAGGACGACAGTGTGGATCCCGCCAAACGGGAACTGGCAAAGGCAATCCGAAACAGTGTGAAGGATACCTTAAGTGACCTTTCAGAGAGCTATTTTAAGACCCCGTTAGAACTGGCGGTGGAGCAGGGAAAAGCCTGCAGAGAGCCGCTTCGGATGCTGCTTGACCTGGTATTGGAATTCGACAGAAGGCTCCTTGCTGCCAAGCAGGAGAGACATCTGATCGACTTTTCCGATATGGAGCATTATGCGCTGCAGATCCTGTTAAAGCGGGAAAAAGTGGAAGAAACCGGCAGCATAGGAACGGATCGTGCCAAAACGAAATATCGTATTGTGCCAAGTGACGTTGCAATGGAGTACCGCCAGTATTTTCAGGAGATCCTTATCGATGAATACCAGGATAGCAATCTGGTGCAGGAGTATCTGTTAAGCGCTATCTCCGGGGAAGCTGAGGGACATTACAACCGCTTCATGGTAGGCGATGTGAAGCAGAGCATCTATAAATTCCGTCTGGCGAGACCGGAGCTTTTCCTGGAAAAATACGATATCTATCAGGAGACCGGAGATCTGTGCCGGATCGATCTGGCGAAGAACTTCCGAAGCCGTATCCAGGTGGTGGATGCGGTAAACGATGTATTTTCCCGGATCATGAGCAGGGAGATCGGCGGGATCGCCTATGATGACAAGGCGGCACTGTATCCCGGAGCAGTGTATCCTGCACAGGAGGATCCCGCCTACGGCAGCGAACTGCTACTGATCCGCAAGCCGGAAAAGGGAGAGCGCGAAGAGAGCGGCATCGGAGAGCAGCATGCCGAGGGTGCGGGAGTCCTTGTGGATTACGATAATGTACGACAGTTGGAAGCGCTCGCCATTGCCGCCCGTATAAAACAGTTGAAGGGCAGTCTGCAGGTGATGGAGAAATCCGCGGGAGAACTGCGTCCGGTGCGGTATTCGGATATGGTCATCCTGCTTCGCACCACCAGCGGCTGGGACGAAGAATTCAAAAAGATACTGGAACAGCAGGGAATCCCTGTCTACATCACATCTAAGACCGGATATTTCGGGGCGCTGGAGGTGCAGGAGCTGTTGCAGTTTTTGCGGGTGCTGGACAATCCGAGACAGGATATCCCGCTGTTTGGCGTGATGCAGTCCGTCTTTGGTGGATTCACCCAGGAAGAGATCGCGCAGATCCGCAGTGGCGGGGAAGGGCATTCCAGAAAACGGATGACACTGTATGAGGCACTGAAGGAAGTGGCACAGAGCGGCCGGACGGTGGAAGAGGGAGAAGAGATATCAGCGGGCGAAAGCGCCGGTGAAGAAGCAGAGCTTTCACAAAAGGCAGATACCTTCTTACAACGGATTGGCCACTACCGTGACCTGACTCCTTTCACCTCGATCCGTGACCTGTTGCAGCGAATACTTGACGATTATGATTATCTGAATTATGTGACGGCACTTCCCGCCGGCAGCAAGCGGCGTGCAAATGTGGAGATGCTGCTTACGAAGGCATCCGCTTTCGAGAAGACCAGTTATTTCGGACTGTTTCATTTTATCCGTTATATGGAGCAACTGGAAAAATATGACGTGGATTACGGGGAAGCGGATACTCTGGATGAAAATGCAGATGTGGTCAGGATCATGAGTATCCACAAAAGTAAAGGACTGGAATTCCCGGTGGTATTTGTCTCCGGACTGTCGAAACGCTTCAACATGCAGGATGCGAACCAATCCCTGATCGTGGACATGGATCTGGGAGTTGCGGTGGATTATGTAGATTCCGTACGGCGTATTAAAAATAAGACTCTCCGCCGGACAGTCCTGTCTGCAAAAATGAAGGAAGATAATCTGGCGGAGGAATTGCGCGTGCTCTACGTGGCACTGACCCGTGCCAGAGAGAAGCTGATCTTAACAGCGGTATTGGACAAGGCCGACGAAAAGTGGGAGTTGGCGCAGATGACCGGACAGGAGAGGCTGACTTATCTGGATTTCTGTGAGGCGGGAAGCTATATGGATTTCCTGCTGCCGATCCTGCCGCAGACGGGAATTGCGGTGAAAACACTGAGAACGGAGGACCTGGCGGTAGAAGAGCTCCGAGAGCAGCTGCGCATGGGTGATCGCAGAGAACAGCTGCGGCTGATAGCCTGTGGAGAGACAACTTTGACCGGGGACCCGGAAGAAAATGAGCGGAAGCTTATGTATCTGCGGGAGCGTTTTGCTTATCAATATCCACATCCCGGGTTACAAAAGCTGTATACCAAGACAACAGTGTCAGAGTTAAAGATCGCAGCCATGGCGGAAAAGGACGAGGCGGCATTCCATACCTTTGAAGAAAAAGAAGTGGTTCCCTATATCCCGGGATTCCGCAGAGAGCAGGAGAAGGTCAGCGGTGCAGTGCGCGGTAATGCGTTTCACCGTACCATGGAGCTTCTGGATTTCACATATCTATTCACAGAATCCGGGCTGTTCACCGGATGTCCGAACAACTATGAGGAATATCGCAGAGGACTGGACAAGAATCGGTTACAGAACCGACTGGAAGAATTCTTACAGCGGGAAACGATATCTTTACGCCTGACGGAGGAATATGCCAAAGCAGTTAGTCTGCCGAAGATCCTCAATTTTCTGGAACAGGAGCTGGCATACCGCATGTGGCGTGCGCAGGAACAGGGCCTTTTATACCGAGAGCAGCCCTTTGTGCTGGGCATTGATGCAAAACGCCTGGATCCGGACCTGCCCGAGGGAGAAAAGGTGCTCATTCAGGGTATTATCGACGTCTTTTTCATAGAAGACGGTGAGATTGTTCTGCTGGATTACAAGACCGATGTGATCGACTCCCTGGAAGCTCTCTGGAACCGCTACAACGTCCAGATTCAGTACTATGAGGAAGCGTTGACGAAGCTGATGCAGATGCCTGTGAAGGAGCGGATCCTGTATTCCTTCTACTTGGAAAAATATGAGTAAAAAGGAGATATCCACAATGGATATCTCCTTTCAGATTGTAGACAAAGCTCCTTCCTGTGAGGGAGCTTTGTCTACAGTCTGTTTATTTATCGTTATCTTCTCTTTTCCGAATCATGCCTCTTACTTTTTATAGTACCATCTTCCTGTATAGGGTGCAAGTCGTCACTGATGGTTCGTATAAATAATTTTACGCGTTTTTGCTGTATTTTTAAAGGTGCAAGATTTGTATAATTCCGATAATTGTAGTATACTGTAGGAAAAGAATTTTCGTAACACATTAGTTCACCATGTATTACAGAAAAGAGGTTATATTTCAAATGAAAAAGCAAAGCAAAGTAACCAGTCAGTCTGCCATGCTGCAGCAAAACACAAGATCAACCTATCGGATACTGATCATCAGCATCGTTATGCTGATCCTGTTCATCGGATCCAACATGTATCTGAGCCGGATCAATTCCCAGCAGCTGGAAGCTACCATGTATCTGAACCAGTATCGTCTGGGTTCCAAGACGCTGACCGCTGCCGTACAGTCTTACGCAGTCACCGGAGACCAGACCTACTATGACAATTATATGAAGGAATTAAACGAGGACAAAAATCGTGACATTGCCTGGGAAGGTCTTCAGAAAGACGGTCTGACCGACAATGAATGGGCACTGTTAAACCATATTGCTGAAATGTCCAACGGTCTGGTTCCTCTGGAAGAAGAAGCCATGGATAAGGCCGGTTCCGGAGATACACAAGCAGCTATTTCTTATGTATTTGGTGAGGAATATGAATCTACCGTACAGGAGATCACTGCAACCACAGATAATTGTATCAATGATATCCAGGCACGTATGGCTCAGAAGCAAAATACTCTGAATCTGATAATGATCACTACCATGGTGATTTTCATTCTCTGCTTCCTGACCATTGCCCGCAAGATTGTCACCACACTGACCTTTGCAAAACAGGAACTGCTGATTCCCATTGTAAAAGTATCCGAGCAGATGAAAGTACTTGCGCAGGGACATTTTGACAGCCGTCTGGATCTGCCGGAGGATGACAGTGAAGTCGGCATCATGGTGCAGGCCGTTCATTTCATGAACGACAACTTTACCAAGATGATCACCGAGATTTCCGAGATCTTAGGTCAGATGGGTCAGGGCAATTACCGTGTAGAGCCTACGGAAGAATATGTCGGTGACTTTGTACAGATCAAGGATTCCATGGTGAAGATCATTGCCGATATGAAGAAGACACTGTCCACCATTCAGGTCAGCGCACAGGAGATCGATGGTGGTTCCGAGCAGCTGGCACAGGCAGCTACCGATCTGGCAGAAGGTTGTACCGCACAGGCCTCCAAGATTTCCGAAGCATCCCAGATGATCGACGCTATGGCAAAGAGTATTGAAGAAAAAGCCAGAGTTGCACAGGAGACCGCAGATATCTCCAAGCAGTCCGCACAGACGGTTGCTGATGGCAATGCCAAGATGCAGGAACTGAAAGTCGCAATCGGTGAGATCAGTAAATGTTCCGAGGAGATTCATTCTATCATTCAGGTCATTGAGGATATCGCTTCCCAGACCAACCTCCTGTCACTGAATGCCTCCATCGAGGCTGCCCGTGCCGGAGAAGCAGGCCGCGGATTTGCTGTCGTAGCCGAGCAGGTCAAGAATCTGGCGGAACAGTCCACCGAGGCTGCCGGAGAGACCACAAAGCTGATCGTGAGCACCATCGATGCTGTCAACAAGGGAATCGCCATTGCAGAAGAAACCGAAGCCAGCATGGATCAGGTAATGGAAGAAGCCGAGGCTTCTACCAAGCGTATGGTTGATATGGCACAGGCCCTTCAGGCTGAAGTGTCCAGCGTCCAGCAGATCGATGAAAACATCGCTCATGTGGCCGGAATCGTGGACAACAACTCCGCATCTTCTCAGGAGACCGCCGCTGTCAGCGAAGAACAGTCCGCGCAGGTACATACTATGTTACAGCTGATGCATCAGTTCCAGATCTAGTTTTCAGAATGATAAAGCCTGAGTGCTTCTAAAGAAGCCTCAGGCTCAGACTGTAGACAAAGCTCCTTCCTGTGAGGGAGCTTTTCTTGTGTCATGACTGCAAAAATTATGTACTTACAAGCATATAAGAAGTAGTGAAAATGCCGTATTTACGGGACTTTTCACTACTTTTTTGGTATAATGAAAGTATCAAAATAAAGGCGGTGTTTCCTATGATGACACAATCTGCTGCGCCTGATTGACCAGGCAATCGACTGGAGTTTTATCTATGATCATGCTCATTAAAATTCCATTCATCCAGTATCTGTACGGCATCCGAAGTATGCGCCAGACAGTAAAAGAAATCGAAGTCAATGTCGCATACCGATGGTTCCTCGGTCTGGAAATGATGGACAAGGTTCCCCATTTCTCTACGTTTGGCCTCTGGAGTGCTGACCCAAAGCGTTTTGTCTACAGTCTGAAAGGAGATATCCACAATGGATATCTCCTTTTACATACGAATGAAATTATGCGGTGATCACAGTGCCTGCCTTGCCCTTAATGGCATCCTTGACATGATCCATGGAGGTGATCAGTACTTTGCCGGCAGGAACCTTCTCCAGATAAGAGATAGCTGCTTCAATCTTGGGAAGCATGGTGCCTTCCTCGAACTGTCCTGCTGCGATCAGATCCTTTGCTTCTGCTACGGTGAGAGTCTCCAGTGCTGCCTGATCCTCCTTACCGAAATTCTTATAGACATAGGGAACTGTGGTCAGGATGATCAGTTCGTCACAGCTTAGGTCGGAAGCAAGCTTACCGGCGATGGCATCCTTCTCGATGACTGCGGAAGCACCCTTCAGCGCATGCTTCTGCTCGATCACGGGGATTCCGCCGCCGCCACAGGCAATGACTACCTGATCTGCGGCTGCCAGCGCACGGATGGCTTCGATCTCTACGATGTCGATAGGCTTGGGGGCAGCAACAACACGGCGGAAGCCCTTGCCGGGATCTTCCTTGACATAGTTGCCTTTCTTTACTTCAATCTCAGCATCTTCCTTGGACATGTAACGACCGATGACCTTGGTGGGCTCATAGAAAGCCTCATCATAAGGATCTACCGTGACCTGGGTGAGAATGGTGCTGACCGGCTTGGAGATGCCGCGGTCCAGAAGCTCTGCGCGAAGAGAGTTCTGGATATCATAGCCTACATAACCCTGGCTCATAGCGGAGCAGACACACATAGGTGCGGGGGTATAGTCGATGTACACACGGCGTAACTCGGTCATGGCCTTATGGATCATGCTGACCTGCGGACCGTTACTGTGGGTGATCGTCAGCTGATAATCTGCCTCCACCAGGTCTGCCAGTGCCTTGGCGGTTACTTTTACCGCATCCCACTGCTCGGTAGTGGTATAGCCCAGGGCATCATGTCCCAGAGATACGACAACTCTTTTTTTGCTCATAAGATTACCTCTCTATATGTATTTTCCTTAGAATTTCTTCGTCGAAAGATGTTATCAGTATAACATATTTTCTCCAGGGTGTATAGCCATTTCTATACAATGAAACCTTCCAGAATCGTAGTCAGCTCTTCTGAGCGGGCTGCCAGTGCGGAAGTGGCTTTGTCCAGATCCTGAATGGCCTGCAGCTGTTTTTCGGCAGCAGTCTGTACATTGGAGGACCCGGCAGCAGTTTCTGCGGATACTGCGGAGATACCGGAGATGGCGGACAGAGTAGTGCTGCGCTGGTGCTCCATTTCCGTCACGCCTGCATTGATCTGCTGCAGGAATTTCAGAAGCTCTGTTACCTTGGAATCTATCTCACGGAAGGAGTCTGTGGTACTGCCAACGGACTGGTTCTGATCCGCTACAATACCTTTGGCCTGTCTGGCAACCTGCGTAGCTTCGTCAGTGGTAATCTCAATCTCTTCGATGATCCGGGAGATCTCACCGGAGGAGTGCAGGGACTGATCCGCCAGCTTCTGGATCTCCTGAGCGACCACTGCGAAGCCTCTTCCGGATTCTCCGGCTCTGGCAGCTTCAATGGAAGCGTTAAGGGACAGAAGGTTGGTCTGCTCGGCAATCTCGTTAATAGCTTCGGTAATGGAACCGATGGCTTTGGATTTCTCGTTCAGCCTGCCGATGGTATCTACGATGTTGGAGGTGATCTGCATGGTGGAAGAGGTATTTTCCTTCAGATGTTCCACGGATTCGATACCGGTATGGATCGCAGCGGTGGTGCCGGTGGCAAGCGCACTGATCTGGTCAGAATGTGAGGATACGCTGCCGATGGTGTCGGACAGAGAGTCCATCTGCTGCAGGCAGTCCTCAGAGCTTTCATCCAGTTTTTCAATACCCTGGCGCATTTCACCTACCTGATTCTGGATATCCCGGGAGGTCGCCAGGAAATGTGAGGAAGCCGCAGACATATCTGTGGCAGCCCGGGATAATTCTTCATTGACATCCTTCAGCCCGGATACAAGCTTCTTCATGTGTGCGATCATATCACAGATGCCATCAGCTAATAGCTGGAATTCGTCATTGCGCTTGGAGTGGACTTCGATCGTCAGATCTCCGGCAGAGACTTTTTTCAGCCGGCGGATAAAATAGTAGATGGAGCCGCCATACTGCCCGGCTAACAGAGACCCCAGTAGGATTGCCACGGCACTTGCTGCAACGACAAGGATCAGAGACACATTTTTAATCTCCGCTGTCTGACCGATGATATTTGCCTGAGGGATCAGGGCACAGATCATGGCATTACGAGCACCGATCTTGGAATAGAGAAAGAGATATTCTGCGCCTGCCTCTTCCACATAGTAGGAGCCGTTCTCTTCCTCAGAGGCAAATGCCTCATCTACATAGGATTTGCCGACAAAGTTATTTTCTGCTGCCGTATCGGAGCTAGAAGAGAGGTATTCGATGCCATCGCAGGTGACAAAGCCTACGAGACTGCCCTCGCCGCCATCCAGGGAGGATAAGGAGGTATCCAGGACACTCGGTTTGAAATCAATGATCAGGATCGCCGGAGCATTGGAGAAATATCTGGCGAGGCGGACACTGTATTTGGAGGAATCCGTGCCAAGCTTTGCATCGACCTCGGACTGGTTGCCGAAAAGGTAATATTTTGCCTTGTCCGCGGATAAGATCTGACCCTGGGAACTTTCAAGGTACGCACTTAAAAGACCGGTCTCCTTCGTTTTCGTGGTAGAGATCGTCTTCTCCTTGTCAGAGAGCACGTAAATATTGGAGAGCAGGGCATCCGTGGTCACGGCTTTGATAAAGGTGTCTTCATAGGTGTTTGGAGTATTGTACAAGGTAGTGGCATCGTTATCATACAGACCGTTCAGATACTGCTTCAGGATATCCTCATTCATATATCCCTTGTAGTTGGACTGGACCGTGTCAAAAGAAAGCGTCAGGTACTGATTCATCATGCTGACGGTCTGGTCCACGGAGTCGCGGTAGGTTGAGATGATCTGTGTGGTAGCCTTCTGATAGGATACGAAGCCTAAGACAATGATGAAGACCACAGGGATCAGAAAAGCAAAGATAAGCTTAAAGCGTATCCGCTTCCAAAGAGGGATAGGGTTTTTCTTAGTATTTTTTGTCAAAATAGACACCTCCGATGCAGATTAGTATTGATAGATACATTTTACCAAAAATTTATCTAAATATCTACATCAATATGAAAACGATTTCTTAAATAAGCCTCTTTGTCAGGCAGGACCGCTTTTGCTTTACATAATATGTTACAAAGTAATATAATGATACCAGGGTCAAAAGGTCTAAGCCCACATGAGCTTGCTCATAAGTGGGTGAAAGATCTTGGGTAGGATTTTGGGAGTGCACAGCACGAAATAATGGCAGGAAGGAAACAGGGATCGATATGCAGAAAAAAGAACGTATGGCAAATCTGGAAGTACTGCGCTGTGTGGCAATGATGATGGTCGTGGTGCTGCACTATCTGGGCAAGGGAGGACTGTTGCCGGATCTGACAGCGCCTTTATCAGTGCAGGATATGGCAGCCTGGCTGTTGGAAGCATTCTGTATCGTAGCCGTGAATGTGTATATGATGATCAGTGGATACTTTTTATGCGAAAGCTCTTTTAAACTGAGCAGGCTGCTTACGTTGTGGCTGCAGCTGTGGCTGTATTCTGTGGGCATCGGTGTGCTGGCGGTGGTGACAGGGATCGTTCCCGCGGCGGAAGTGAGTACGCATTATTATCTGACATTATTGTTCCCGGTGACCATGGGGCATTACTGGTTCCTGACAGCGTATGTATTTTTATATATCCTGTTACCCTTCGTGGGAATCGGGCTCAGACGGATGACGAAGCAGCAGTTTCAGGTGGCCCTGGTGCTGTTATTTGCTGCATTTTGTCTGATAAAATCCATTCTGCCCTTCCGGTTGGAGGAGGATGGCAAGGGCTATGACTGCATCTGGTATCTGTGCGTGTTTTGTGCAGCCGCTTATCTTCGCAGATTCGGAATTCCTTTTTTACAGAAAAAATCCCGGGCGCTGCTGCTGTATCTGATCGGCGTCATCGGAACTTTCGGAGAGGCAATGCTGCTGCATTTATTTTATCAGCGCACCGGCAGCCTGGAACTGATTCTGAAGATTCCTTATGAATATAATCATATATTCCCGTTCTTAGCTTCCGTTGGGCTGTTTTGCCTGTTCCTGGACAGTGACATCCGGGGGAAGATCGGCAGCGTGGCGGTGAAGATCGCACCCTATACGTTAGGGGTGTATCTGTTGCATGAGAACCTTGGGGTGCGTTATGCATGGCAGAAGTGGCTGGGCTCGGATCGCATAGACGGTGCCGTATCGTTGCTTTTATGGACTGTCATCGCAGTGATCGTGGTATTTGTATTGGGAATTCTGGTAGATGTTATCCGCAAAAATATCTGTGGTGGATTGCATAAGATATTCCTGCACATTCGTCCTTATCGTGTGCTTACGGAAAAAATCCAGGCAGTAGATAATATGTTCAAAAGAGAGGTATCATAGTGACAGATAACGTAAAAAATAAAATAGCGGGAACCGGCGGTCAGAGTCATAGGCGATTCTGGGAGTTCGTATTCGTGGCTGTTCTGGTACTGTATCCCCTGCGGCATATTGCCTGGGGGCTGGATCTGTGGGATACCGGCTACGGCTATGCGAATTTTGAATATATGGGAACCAGGCATATGGATCCCATGTGGTTGTTTTCCACTTATCTGACCACTGTCATCGGACATTGCCTTAGTCTGCTGCCCGGAGCAAAGACGTTGATCGGCATGAATTTTTACACGGGCTTAAGCATCAGTCTGCTGGCGGTTCTGGGCTATTATTTTTGTACAAAAGTGCTGAAGATACCAGCCGGGCTTGCCTTTTTGGGCGAATTTACAGCAGTAAGCTTCTGCTGGTGCCCTACGGGATCTTTTTATAATTATGTGACCTATATATTTTTCCTGATCTCCGTGATCTGTCTGTATCTGGGACTGTCCCGGGGAAAAGGAGGTTTACTGTTTGCCGCAGGGGTGGCACTGGGCTGTAACGTGCTGGCAAGGTTTTCCAATCTGCCGGAAGTGGCGATGATCGTAGGTGTGTGGGCATATGGAATCATCTGCTGGCTGGAAGAGCAAAAAAGCATTGTGCAGGATTGTGTTGACGTTGCGGGAAATGCGGAAACGGAAAATAAGGAAGCACGAAAAAAGGCAGCAGGCAGGAGGCTTCGTAAGAAGCTGTTGCAGGATACCGGTATGTGCCTGGCGGGGTATCTTACTGCACTGCTGGTATTATTCGGTTACATTCAGATCCGCTATGGCATGGATGAGTATGTAAGAGGCATTCAGAGACTGTTTTCCATGACGGAGGTAGCAACGGATTATACCGCTAAATCCATGATCCTGGGGATGTTCGACTGGTATCTCCAGAATCTGTACTGGGAGCTTAGGATGTGCGTCTTCCTGATCGTGGGAATGATAGCGGTGGGATTCTTGGAATTCGCCGCAACTGGTGTAAGAGACTCTTATGCAGGGAAAGACACGATAAAAAAGGCGCTGCGGATCCTGGAATGGGTCGTAAGTGCGGTACTTGCTGTGATCATGGTATTCTGGCTGTACCGGCAGGGGTTCTGCGCTACGGAATATACGAACTACGGCGCTATTATCTGGCCCGGTGTAACGTTTTTAACGCTGACGCTCCTGGTGACGCTGTGGCGGATATTCATGCCTTCCGCACCGGGGGAGGAAAAGCTGCTCAGCGGACTGATCTTCCTGATCGTACTGATCACTTCTCTTGGAAGTAACAATAAGCTTTATCCCAGCATGAATAATCTGTTCCTGGCATTACCTTATATGTATTGGCAGTTTTACCGGTTCTGCAAATATGCCGGAAGCTTCCGATGGAAGCGGATGACCATATCCCCGATTCCTGCAAAATGTCTCTTTGGTGGTTTTTTTCTGCTATTTTTTATCCAGGTGGGACTGTTTGGCAGAAGCTTTGTATTTGCCGAGGGTACCGGTGTGCAGGAGCTCAGTGCGCAGGTGACCAATAACGAGACTTTGAAGGGTGTGTGGATGAGTGAGGAACGCGCCGGATGGATGCAGGAGATCTCAGAGTATGTAAATACCGGAGGACTTGCGGGAAAGGATGTGCTGCTCTACGGTCAGATCCCGGCATTGTCCTATTATCTGCAGATGCCTGCGGCATTCAATCCCTGGCCGGATCTGGATTCCTATCAGATCGCACAGCTGGAAGAGGATATGCATAAGATGCAGGAACGGATGGATATGGATGCGACTTACCGTCCGGTGGTACTGTTAGAGAAAAAATATGCTGTGTATCTGGAAGCGGGAGAGAATGTTCTGGAAGCATTACAGCCCACGGAAAAAGAACGGAGTCTCATCGTGGATAATGCCAAACTTTTGTTGATCGGTGAGTTCATGGATGCATATGGATACGAGAAAACCTTTGAAAATGAGAAATTTGTGATTTTTGAATAAAAACAGAAAACAGATCCCCGGGAGATTTTCATCTTCCGGGGATTTTGAAGTTTGAATTCATTGTCTTATAACAGCTGTAAGCCGTTCTCCTTTGCAATCTCCATAACTTCATCGGACCACAGAGAACACTGTACTTCGCCGATATGAGCTTTTCTTAAGAAGAACATACAGATACGGGACTGGCCGATACCACCGCCGATGGTAAGAGGAAGCTCACCGTTAATGACTGCCTTGTGGTAAGGAAGTTCAGCACGCTCGGGGCAGCCTGCCTTCTGTAACTGGTCTAACAGAGCCTTTTTGTCTACACGGATACCCATGCTGGACAGCTCCAGAGCGATATCCAGGACCGGATAATATACCACGATATCCGCATTCAGGGACCAGTCATCGTAGTCCGGGGCACGACCATCGTGAGGCTTACCGTTCTCTAGGGTCTCGCCGATCTGCATGATGCAGACAGCACCCTTAGCCTTGGCAATGTAGTATTCGCGTTCCTTCGGAGAATAATCAGGGAACATTTCCTCCAGTTCACTGGTAGTTACGAAGAAGATGTCGTGAGGAAGGATCTCCTCAATGTAATCGTAATGGATGGACATATATTTCTCCGTCTTGCGCAGAACTTTGTATACGATGCGGACGTTCTCCTTCAGAGTTTCAAGATTCCGTTCATCCCTGGTGATGATCTTCTCCCAGTCCCATTGATCTACATAGATAGAGTGGATGTTGTCGGTGGTCTCATCCTGGCGGATGGCACTCATGTCGGTGTAGAGCCCCTCACCGGGTTTGAAACCATACTTCTGCAGGGCATAGCGCTTCCATTTGGCCAGGCTGTGCACAACTTCAGCGCGCTCATCCAGGCAGGGTACATCAAAGCTGACGGGGCGCTCCACGCCGTTCAGATCATCGTTCAGGCCGCTGCCGTTCAAAACAAACAGCGGGGCGGTAACGCGCTTCAGGTGCAGGGCGGCACACAGCTTTTCCTGAAAGATGGTTTTGATGATGCCGATGGCCCGCTGGGTATCGTACAGGCCCAAAAGATCATGATAGTTTTTGGGAATGGACGTTTTGGACATAAATATTCCTCTTTTCCTCTCTACTTGCAGGGCAGCGTATGACTGCACCTTGAGCCGGAACGCCAGGCTGTGACAAATTCCGGCAAATTACACCGCATTTATTATAATCCCTGCGTCCGTCTGCGTCAAACAAAATTCGCCGATGACATACAGGATATACAGCAAAACTAAACATAACGGCCCGCACTGCATTTGCAGCCGGGCCATTTGATATTTAGGGCAATACCGCATAATTCTAAGTGCCGATACGGCGAGCGAGGTGCGGTAGCTGCTAGGCCAAAAGCGCAGATAATACTGGATGCTGCAAAGGTG
>OHIB01000366.1_pt1 | contig 29405 bp, 27 predicted proteins | sample 1568181 | NCBI WGS metagenome assembly OHIB01 (sample SAMEA3879506, study PRJEB24766) | human gut metagenome | biome: human-associated habitat; feature: feces | place: USA | collected 1985/1987
AGCAGCTGCCGCACCTCGCTCGCCGTATCGGCACTTAGAATTATGCGGTATTGCCTTAGAAAAGCAGAGCATGGGGCGTACCCCGGATTTGCAGAAAGAGGAACCGTCCATATCTTCGCCGCCAATAGATTTAATAGCCAGTCCTTTGGCCGATTTTAGAGGGTAAAGCACTATACAGAAAAAGGGCTTCCGCCAGCAGATGCGGAAGCCCTTTTTTAGAAGGAGAATAGTGAATATCAGTTTTTCATTTCGGCGCGAATCTTATCATTGGCCTCCTCGACCTTCATGCGGGAGAGGATAAAGGTAATGATGGCGTCCAGCACAAAGGGAATCACGAGGTACATGAGTTTCAGCATATTGATGCAGGAATCCGGCTGTACGGCCAGCGCCTTATCGTAGTTGCTGAACGCCAGCAGCCAGCCGGTGATGGCGGTGCCGAGACCGCCGCCCAGCTTGACACCGAGCGAGGTGCAGGAGTACATCGTGCCGTCCACGCGCTTGTGCTTCGTCAGCCAAGTGTACTCGGAGCAGGAGGCGATAACGGCGTTCATGTCGCCCTGCCACGGGCCCTGACCCAGTGCAGCAATAGCCGTGAAGAGGAGCATCATCTTGACATCGCCAGTGCCAGTATAACCAGCCACAGCAACCAGCGCGCGGGCCACGGTAGCAAGGGCATAGCTGCCGACGTTCAGCTTGTACATACCGTGCATCTTGGCAACGAGGGTCGGGGTAAAGACCAGTGCGATGATCAAAGGAATGTTGATGGCCCAGGAGAACACGCCGAACAGGTTCTTGTCGCCAAGGATATGAGCAGTGTAGTAGGTACCCATACTGATCATGGCACCATAGATCTGCTGCAAAATGTAGGTGACGCAGATCATCAGGTAATATTTGTTGGAGACCAGCAGCTTGGCAGCTTCGACAAGACCGTACTTCTCGTCTTTCTCGATTTCAGCTTTATCCGTGGTATCGACAAACTCTTCCTCCGGCAACTCCTTGACGGAGAAAACAGAGAGCGTGTTGACGATCAGACCGATAATGGCATAGATGATAGCCACGGTGCGCCATGCTTCGGCGGTGTCGCCCAGTGCAGAGACAGCCAGCAGCGTGACGGACTGGATGGCAAGGCTGGTGGCGAATGCGAACATGAAGCGGTAGGAACCCATCTCAACGCGTTCGGCGCTGTTCTTGGTGACAAGGGCGGTCAGGGCAGAGTAGGCGATGTTGTTGGCGGTGTAGAACACGGCATTCAGCAGAGTGTAGCAGATTAAGAACCATGCGTACTTGGCAAACTCGCTCATGCCCATGGGGATGGCGAAGATGCCGACCAGTGTGATGGCGCAGCCGATGTAGCCGTAGAGCATCCACGGGCGAGCCTTGCCCAGCTTGGAGTGCGTCTTGTCAATCATCGAGCCAAAGAAGATGTCGGTAAGGCCGTCAAACAGCTTGGACACAGCAATCAGCGTGCCGACGATGCCGGGATTCAGGCCGACGGTGTCGGTCAGGTAGATCATAACGAACGAGGAGAGGAACGCATAGACCACGTTGCCCGCAACATCGCCGGAGCCGTATCCGACCTTGTTATACCACTTCAAATAACGTCTTTCAGTGTTTTCAGACATGAGAATTTCTCCATTCTTTTGTGTAGAGGTTATGCTTTTTCGGGAATCAGACGGATACTGAAATCGAAGGAAGCGTCGTCAAGGCGGTACTGCTCCGCCAGACGCGGCCCGCAGCTGGCAGAGCCGATGCCGTTCTGTGCATAGTCAAGGCAGAGAACGGTGCTGTCACAGGGGTGCAGCTCATAGTTGTGCGCCTTTTCAGTCAACTCTTCCTGCGTGTAGTGCGAGGCGTTGAAGCAGAACGGCTTTGCACCGACAGCGGTAAGCTTGATGCCAGCGCCATCCAGCTGGACATAATCGCAATCATAGTGACTGCCGTTCTCCTGCGGGCGAATGTAGTCCTCGTGCTGCTGCCAGATGGTGGAACTGAAGTAACCGTGGCTGGCAGCATGGTGCTTGTCGCAGTAGCTTTCCATCGGACCCATGCCGAAGTAACTGACGCGGGCCATTTCTTTTGGCAGGAACAGGCGCAGGCCAAAGCGCGGCAGTTCGGGGAATACCGTGTTGCGCTCAGCGTGCAGTGCCAGCGTTACTGCACCGCTGTTGGAAACCGTCCAGCAGACATCCAAATCAAGGAATTTCTGCAAGCTGATCGGTGCAATGCCGACTTTGGCGCGCAGAGTCACACCGCTGTCCGTCACCTGATATTCGGTGCGGTAGGCGTTGGTCATACAGTGGTCATAGCGGGCAGCCAGCCAATCCAGCTTCAGCTTGCGGTCATTGTCCGTAGGAGCACGCCAGATGTTGAACTCCATTTCCTTGTCCAACAGGACTGCATCCTCGTACTGCATCGCGGCGAACAGACCCGTCAGCTTATTAAAGTTGTAGGTGAAGTTCTTTCCGCGCAGCGTCAAATAGCGGTCTGTTTCCTGAACAGTGATTGTGCTGTTGGAAGGGGCATCACTCCACATAGCCAAGGTTTTCTGGTTGCGGCTGTCTTCGTTTTCCAGCAGGATTTCATCAAAACCCAGAAGATGACCTTCCGAACGCAAGGACAGGTCTTTATCGCAATGGTAGAAGATTTTCAGGAAACACTTGCCTTTATCGGGAATATGGACGGCCAACGGCAAGGCGTTTTCGCTGTGCGGCGGCAGGGTGAAACCGTCAGGGTAAGGGATGAAGCCGTTGTCGATGACCTCACCGTCGCAGCTTACCTGATAGGTTAGTGCGGCATACTCGGTCAAATCAACAAAGTCCATGTAGTTATGCAGCGTGAGCATGCCGGATTCCCGGTCGTACTTCACAACACGCGCCGGGCGATAGACATTCTTAAACTCCAACAGCCCGGTGTGCGGGCGGCGGTCGGGGTAAACCAGACCGTCCATGCAGAAGTTGCCGTCATGCGGCCACTCATTGTGGTCGCCGCCGTAATAATAGATGCCGCGGCCGTCTGGCATCTTCCCTTTATAAATACCGTGGTCGCACCACTCCCACAGGAAACCGCCGACCAAGCCATCATGGCTCTGAATGAACTGGAAGTAATCCTCCAAATCGCCGGGGCCGTTGCCCATGCAGTGGCTGTACTCGCACATGATATAGGGTTTGTCCGGCTCGTTGTCCAGATATTCCTGAATGCTTTCGAGAGAAGGGTACATATTGCTGAACATATCAATGTTCGAGAAATCGTATTTACGGTTTTTGCTGCGGTACTGGGCGCTCTCGTAGTGGGTCAGGCGGTGGGGGTCAAAGCTCTTTGTCCATGCCAGCGCTTCTTCAAACGTGCAGCCGTAGGCGCTCTCGTTGCCCATCGACCAGATGATGACGCAGGGACGGTTCTTGTCGCGCTCCACGCAGAGGCGGGTGCGGTCTACGGTGGCCTCGGTGAACTCCGGGTTGTCTGCGATGGGCTTGTTCCAGTTCTCGACGTGGTTGGGCCAGCTTTCGTTGCCCTCGCAATAGTATTCGGACGCACCGTGGCTCTCGTTGTCGGCTTCATCAATGACAAAGAAGCCGTACTGGTCGCAGAGCTGATAGAAGTAAGGCACATCCGGGTAATGGCTGGTGCGGATGGCATTAAAGTTGTGCTTTTTAATCATGAGCAGGTCTTTTTTCGTCTGCTCAAAGCCAACAGCATATCCCGTGACAGGGTCGGATTCGTGGCGGTTTACACCGTGGAACTTGATGGACTGGCCGTTGACATAAATCTGGTTGTTGGCAACATGAACCTCGCGGATGCCCACACGGTCCGTAATGGTCTCGTTGGGCGTGTCCAACACAAGGGTATATAAGTAGGGCTGTTCTGCATTCCAGAGTGTCGGGTCAACAACGGTGATTTCTGCATGATAGGGGAATGCCGCATCATCCGGTGCTTCCACGGGCGTTACGCTGCCGACTATTGTGCCGGCTGCATCGTAGAGGGTGATGCGGGTGGCAACGGCGGAATCGTAGTAACGCAGGCGGACAGCAACCCCTGCGGTGCTGCCGTGGATGTCGGTGGTAATGAAATAGTCCTCGATGCACTGTTCCGGGCGGTGCAGCAGGTAGACATCACGGAAAATGCCGTTCATGCGGAACATATCCTGATCTTCCATGTAACTGCCATCGCACCATTTCAGCACGAGGACCGCCAGATGGTTGGTGCCGTCCTGCAAAAACTTCGTTACATCGAACTCACTGGTGGAATGGGCCACCTGACTGTACCCGACAAACTGACCGTTGAGCCAGACGTAGAAGCAGGAGGCAACGCCCTCAAAATTCAGAAATGCGCGCGGGGCAGCGGCATCCTTTTGGTAGGTGAAGTCGTAGAGGTAAGCGCCGCAGGGATTCTCTTTGGGAACATACGGCGGATCAGCGGGAAATGGATAACGGATGTTGGTGTACTGGTGGTGGTCGTAACCGTGGTTCTGCCACACGCTTGGGACCGGGATGCTGTCAAAAGCGGAGGCATCATAGCCGACCTCATAGAAAGCATCCTGCAAGTCATAAATACTGGCGTAGTACCGAAATTTCCAGCTGCCGTTCAAAAGCTGGAAGCGATCCGAGGTCTCGCGGTGCTCGACTAAGGCATCGCTGCGCCGGGATGCCGGAATGTAATATGCACGATTCGGCATGGTACCCACATGCAGTGTGTGCGGGTCCTCGTAATAGTGCGGAATCATCATCCATTCTCCTCCTGTGATTTATACAGTTCTGCTTGCGTTCCGTCTGAAATTATTATACAATTTCTATATACAATAAAACATAAACGGTATTGCACTAAACATGCACAAAATCAATGGCTTTTTGTAAAGTGAAGGTAAAATGGACGAAGCACCTCGCAATATTCACAAAAACGGGAGGAGATTTTTGTGTATATTAACTCTGGCTATCTGAACAATTCCCGTACAGATTTCAAAGACAACTCCACGCCGTTGGTGGTGGGCAGCTGTGGCACCTACCGGCTGAAAACGCGCCCCAACCTACCGACTTACTGGCAGAAAGGGCGCAGGGATTACCAGATTTTATATGTGGCAAACGGCAAGACGCATTTCTGGTTTGACGGCAAGGAAGAAATCGTCAGCGCGGGCCATATGGTGCTTTACAAGCCGGAAGAAATCCAAAAATATGTATATTATCTGGAAGATAACCCGGAAGTTTTCTGGATTCACTTCACAGGCAGCGATGTAAAGAACATACTGGCGTATCACGGCATCTCGCTCGATGAGCATGTGTTCTACTGCGGTGTGCTGCCGGATTACAAGGCGTTGTTCCGCAAAATCATTCAGGAGTTGCAGCTGTGCCGCTATGGGTACGAGGACTATATTGCATCGCTGTTCAACGATATTCTGCTGTTGGTGGACCGCCAACAGCATGAACAGAAAAAAGCCACCGGCGACGTCCAAGAGCAAATTGAACGCGCGGCGGCTTACTTCAACGAGAACTATAACACAAAGATCAGCATAGACGATTATGCGGAATCCCTGCACATCAGCACCAACTGGTTTATACACAATTTCAAACAGTACGCAGGTATGTCCCCGGCCCAGTACATCCTCTCCTTGCGCATGGTCAACGCCCAAAGCCTGTTGGAGCGGACGACCTACAACATCAAGGAAATTTCCGAAATCGTAGGGTATGAGAACCCGCTGTATTTCAGCAGGGTGTTTAAGAAAGAGATAGGGAAGTCACCGGCGCAGTATAGGAAAGAAATGCTCCCTACTGAGGCAGTATAAGGCGCGACAGATTATCTGCTAATGAATGAGAGTATTATGATGAAGCCGTGGTTGATTGCTGGGATACAGCGATTTGTCGTGCCGCCACGCCTTGTCACCGGGCAGGTTCTTCAGCAGGTACATCTATAATAAACGGCGGGGGAGAATATGTCTCCCTCGCCGAAATTTTCCTTCGGAAATTGCTGCGGTTTTGTCTGTCAAGACTGGCGATAGGCTCTCAAAACCGTACCGCCAGTGGTGAAAATTCACGCTGCAACAAAAAAGCGCATTCTGCTTTTCGGCAGGATGCGCGCAAAATCGCTTGTGGACATTTTCAGGCAAATGGGATAAATTTGGTACATTTCGCCCCAAAATCGCCTGTTTTTTTGCAATTTTATATCGTAGCTACGACATAAAATTAGTCGATGGGCTTCATCGTCGGGATTTTCGTGACCAGCCTTAGATAAGCTCCGCTTAGCGTCTATAAGTCCCGACCGGCACCTACTCATTTGAAGCTGGGGTAAGCTCAGTTACGCCTAATTCAGATAGCGGAAAATCTAATGGCGTAAGCCGTGGAGTAAGCTGGCGTAAGGTGGCTTCATTTTTTTGAAAACGAGCCGTGTGCTATACTGAAACTTACGACTAAAACAGTATAACACACGGCTTAACGAAACTCAATATTTTCCGTTCAGTTTACAAGCATTTCGATATTTCCATTCTAAAAATCTCTCTCGAAGCACTTGAACATCTTTCTCGGAATCCGTATGGAGATAGATATGATTGCGGATAAATAGCGTTTTGATTTCCGCTGCCATTTGCGAAGCATCCGCAGTTCTTTTAATAAGGTAGTAACCCAGCCGGTTACTTTGACAAATGTGGGCTTTCACGCTTTGCTCTCTTTTCTCCGTCACGGTTGCTCCGGCAATATCGACCGCACAATGTAATTCAGGGAGGTATGCAACAAGTCGCATTCCAAGCTCCGAGTCGCTATTGCTTTTGACCGTAATGCCGTTCTGTGCTCCATACATCATTATCAGCATCTGCGGGAGAGCCTGTTGAAACTCCGCTTCACATTGAGGGCAACCCTTTTGCTCAATAGTTCTATCTGTGATTTTGGCACGGTAAGAGTGTCCTGCTCCGCATTTCCACCAAACGACCTTCATTGAGTTTCTCGATACATTGCTCGGTGTCCACTTGGAGTTCTTTTCATAGTCCCATTCTGAGAGCAAGTGAGGATCAGTTGTTCCAAGATCATTATAGCCTTGCAGAACGGCTCTCTCAGCACAAACAGGACACATACCGCCTTTGACCCGTGCTTTGACGACGGCTTTCCATTCATAGCCGCAGGTACGGCATTTCCACCAAACATTCTTTGTTGACTTCTCATTGACTGCATCGGGAGTCAACGGCAGATTCTTTTCCGACCACTCTGCGGCAAGGGATGGGTACTTTGTTTTTAAGTCATTAAATCCTTTGAGTAGCTTAATCCCACTACAATAGGGACACTGACTTCCTCCGGCACGGGTTGAAATCAATGTGTTCCATTCGTGACCCAAGTGACATTTCCACCAAACTTTAATATTCTTGAAAGCCGTAACCTGATCCGGCGTCAGTGGAAGGTTGCGCTCTGACCACTCCTTAGCGATTTCAGGGAAACGGCTTGCCAAGTCGTTGAAGCCCGGTAGTACAAAGTTGTGTGAGCAGTAGGGACAACCTGTGCCGTTCACCGTCCGGCTTTTCACAGATGCCGTCCATTCGTGTCCGAGCTTGCACCGCCATATTACCTTCCTGTGCGTAGCCGCTGTAATCATCGACGGTCTTAGCGGCTCATTCTTGGGCGACCATTCCTTCGCAAGCTCAGGGAACTTACTCTCAAAGTCGTTATAACCTCGAAGCACCCTCGCTCCCGAACATATTGGACATTGCTCGCCTGCGGAGCGAGCTTTAATGCTTGTCTGCCATTCGTGACCGCAAGCCCCTTTCCACCACACAGTTTTATTAGACCCAAAGGTCACTGTATCAGGAGTCAACGGAAAGTTCTTTTCTGACCACTCTGATACAAGATGCGGTCGCATCCTGCTTAAACTATTCTCCATATCTGAACGCTCCATTTCTCATTACTGCTTATAGTATAATTTCCATCCTCAGTTTTGAGAAATGTGCGAAAAAGAGAAAGCACTCTGCGAATTACTCACAGAGTGCTTTCCCTTCAAGTTTCCAGCTTGGTTGTCATATAGTCATCAAAGGCGGTGATCTCTTTCTTTTTCAGAGCGTCGGTCACATCAACATAGATATTCATCGTCGTCGATACATCAGCGTGTCCTAAGATGCTCTGAATGAATTTAAGGTTTGCTCCCGACTCACATAGCCTTGTTGCGAATGTGTGCCGGAGAATGTGGCAACTGAACTGTGGCAGAAGAACCGGATCAGAGTCTGCTCCATATTTTTCGAGGATTTCATCATTACAATCTCGCATCATACGGCGGAGTGCTTTGTTGAGGTTTCCCTGATTTTGAACATCCCCGTAACGGTTGACAAAAATAAAGTCGTCATAGCCGTCCACTCGACTCTTACTGCTGATTTCAGCCTGAGATTGAAACTCTCGCTCCATTAAGAAGGCTTGTTTCACTCCCTCAGTCATCGGGATTTCTCGTTCACCGGCTTTTGTCTTGGGCGTGTTAATGGAAAAGTAGCAGCCCTTTTCGTCACGGTGATTATAATAGACAAGCGTGTGGTTGACTCGGATAATGCCCTTTTTCAAGTCAATGTCGCTCCAGCGAAGCCCGGTGATCTCACCGACTCGCATCCCCGTGTTTGCCATAACATAGAACACTGGATACCAGTGGGTGTCCTTGGGATGGCTGAGCATATAGTCAAAGAACAACTTCTGCTGAGCCACGGTCAATGCCTCTTTCTTCTCACGCTCAAAGCCGTGGGAGAGCTTCAGTTCTTTGAGCATATTGTCTGTTGGGTTCTGTCGAATCATTCCATCATCGACTGCCACCTGAAAGACTTGGTGGAGTACATTATGGACATTATCTATCGTGGCAATCTTCAGAACTTTGCCGTCAGCAAGGGAGTTGTAGAACTTCCGCACATCAGACTTTTTTACTTGGACAAGTCGGTTCTTTCCGAAAGACGGTTTTACAAACAGCTCATACATATAAATATAATTCTTGAATGTGCTGTCCTTGATTCCCCTTTTGAGCTGACACCAAAGATTGAACATCTCATTTACGGTGATGCTTTTGACATCCGACCGTATTCCGTCGTGCTTGTCCACGATGATCTGTTCTTCCTGCTCTCTCAGCTTTTCCAGCGTCGGAGCATAAATAGAATGCCTTTTTCCGTCAGGCGTTGACCAACGGTACGCATAAGTGCCGTTGGGACGCTGGGTTTCTCCTGTTTTAAGCCGGGTACGGTTGCTGTCGAACCTTACGCCGACCTGTTTCTTTTTAGTCATAGTAACCTCCTGTTTTAGATTGAGAAGCTCTTAATCAGGAACTCCTCTAATTGCTTGCGCTTTAGAAGCCTTTTTGTACCGACCCATAGAACAAAGTCACACGACTCACGATTCGACAGCTCACGAAGTTTATCCGTTCCGATACCAGTGTAAGCGGCGGCTTCTTCTAAAGTCAGGTTCATTCTCTCCCAAAGGGGAACTCGGTTATCTTTTTCCTGCTTGGTCATATCGGTTTCCTCCTTCATTTTCGTTTGGCTTTAGGATACCGATAACCACCGTTTGGGACAACGATGCGATTTTGCGAATCGCATCGTTGATTGTTAGATTGAATAGGCTCTTTCCAAAAACTCATCGAGCTTTTTCCTTTTGATGAGCCGCTTTGTGCCGTTCCACAAGACAAACTCGCAATCCTCTCTGTCGGACAACTCTCTTAGCTTATCTGCGCCAATCCCTGAGTAGGCTGCCGCTTCATAAACGGTGAGGTTTGCTTTTTCCCAAAGAGGAACGGCATAGTCTTTACTGGGCTTTCCCATTCGTGCCGCCCCCCTTATGCTTCATAGCCTTGCGTAACTCCGAAAGGTTTGAGTAACGATATTCTCGACTGTTGTACTCATCGGATTTATAGAAAGCAGCGGTGACTCCATCAAAAATCCGAAGTAAAGCATCCTCATTCAGATCTTCGGTTGCGAGGATTTCCCTTACGGTCACTCCACTTAAAGGCTGGTGTTTCTTTTTCCATTCCCGATATGAGAAATACTGGTCGATCTCGTCGTTATAAATACCTTCGTCAATCCGTCTGTCCGGCTGGAGAATATGGTAAATACAAAGAAGCATTTCTTCAGCCCTGTTATTATTGATGCGGCTAATGTTCAGCAGGTCGAATACACGCAAATCAACGACATCCTTGACCTGCCGAAAACCGACATCAACAAACGGGTTTGCGACCTTATACTCATCTACCTTTCTCCATTTTGGGGAGTCGAATTTGACCATCATTACCTGTTTCATTATCTATGCTCCTATCTGTTTGCGTTTTTTGCTCTCTACTAACCAACTGGGAAAAATTTTTCGATTTGAACGAAAAAACTTTTAGAAACGGAGCATATTTTTTAGACGCTTCAGAATAGCAGCTTTCTGACAGTGGATCGTGCTTTGTGTTTTTCCGACTTTTTTGGCATATTCTCTCTCCGTCATAGGAAAATCTGATATGATTAAGCTCTCTATCAAATCTCTTTCTTCGGGGAGTAGTGCAGCGAGTGTTTCTTGGATATGTGCTTTTTGAAAGCGGCGCAGGACTTCCTCAACAACATCGGATTGATTATCTGCCAGCAATTCCTCGCCGGACATTTCATCCTCTGTGGTTATCTGTGTATTATAGGAAAACACCGTCATCCCGGACTGTTTCTCGATTGATGCAAGATAATCGTGTCTATCTTTCTCGGATCGCCACTGTTTTGCGGTTTCAGCTCCACATTCAGCGATGATAATCACATCGTCAACAGAGCAGGCATCTAACTGCCCAAAGCACGCTTTTCGTTTCTGCCCCTCCGGGGTCTTAACGAAGTTCATAAACTCGAAGCTGTTCATTACGATCCAGTTATTGCCGTCAGCGGGCTGTTCGGGGTTCTTTTTGACAAGGTATATTTTTCTCATTACCGTAATCTCCTTTGAATTTTGAATTTGGTTTTCGGGTTCAAAATTCGGAGATCACGGATATTCAGCGATATAGCAGAGCCACTTATTTAGCATCGAAAAAGGCTTCCTTTCAGAGATTTCTCTGCCGGAAGCCCTTGGTCGGTTGTTCTTGCCGAAAAAAAGAAGCCACCGGCAAGACAGGGTAAGCCTATGGCTTACTGTCTTGTCGGTGGCCTCTCATATCTGCATAGCAAGTTTGGTTTAACCAACCGAAGTGTTCAAAGCAAGTGACCTGGAGATGGAATTACGCAGTCTGTTTCACCTCAACCATTCCGTCGTTTTGCCGTATTCAGTTTTTAGCCGATCAATAGTATCGGATTTGCCCTTCCGGGGCATAAAGGTCAATCTTGTCGTGTCGGCGTCCTTTCTGGACTCGAACCGCTACGGTTCCGCACCGTTTACACTCATACTTGATTTTCCCCTCATCATTTCTATATCCGTAAAGCAATGCACCGCAGTTGGAGCAATACATCGGTATAGGGGTCCAATTATCTTTTGTCACGCACATCACCTCATTAAGTTCCTTGACGCTTTCAGGGCTGATGAATGGTGGCATCCTTAGAGAACTGCTCTTTTCTTGCCTTCTACAAACCACTTTCCGTTTTCTTCATCGAAAAGGAAGGTTTCCGTGCCGCATATCATTACTGTATAACGAAGCCCTGTTCCACCGACCTTGGTCGATGCCGCACGACAGCAGTGCCTTACACGGTCGATCTCGTAGACCTCACCATCTTCAAATTTGATTTTTCGGGGTCGAGCCGTTCCATCCGTCTTATGGGTAACATCGACTTCCACATATACCTTGCGCCGTTCTTCTTCCATCTCTACACCTCATAATTTTTTATACTGGCAACCAACCTACCCAAATGGCGATAGCCATCCAATGGCTTGTCAGAAACTTTGAACTTAGGGCAATCATCGCCCGAATTGTTCAGATAGCAGGAAAGGCGTCCGTCCTTGAAGTCCTTGCTGACATCAAAGATAAGAAACATCCCCTCATAAATGCCGTAGTGAGTGAAATGGTTCCCTCCATCTGCACGGAAAATAATCAGATCATTGCTGCACCCCTGCAACAAACAAGACGGCATCGAAACATAGGTTTCGATCTCATCGGGCACAACAATTTCATCAATTTTGTTACTGCTTGTACTAATCATACTGACCTCCTTAACAAAGCACCCCGGTCGGCATAGTAATCTCAGGCTTTTCACTCGGCATCCGGAGATTTTGAAAAAGAATGCCGTTGCGGATGCTGTTCTTGCCGAACCGCTGGCGAATGGTTTCAATGCACTGGTCGAGCCTTTCTGCTTTCTCAATCTTTTCGATATTCATAAACAAATCGACTTGTCGGGGCGTGTCCTGTGGCACCAAGTTGATTGCCTGAATCGTGACTGAGCGAATCGGGTTCCTCCAGTCGTATCTTTTTTCAAAGAGGGCAAAAGCCGCTTTTGCGATCAGCATTGGGGATTGTGTGGGCATATCCAATGCCGTTTGCCATTGCTTTGAAAAAAGTGTGTTGTCCCGTATGTGAATGGCGACTCCATCCGCACACTTTTTGTGGACACGGAGTTTATGTCCGATGTCCTGCGTCAATTCGAGAAAGACGGGCCACACCTGCTCGTCGTTCTCCAAATCTTCGATGGTAGTAATTCCGTGTCCCACGCTCTTAACCGGAGAAACAAAGTCGGCGTTCATAACACGGGATCGGTCATTACCGTTTGCATACTGCCAAAGGGCAATTCCGTTTTTACCGAGCCGTCGGTTCAGAAAGTCAGGATCGGTCTTAGCTAAATCGCCAATGGTTCTAATGCAATAGCTATCTAATACACGCTGCGTTGCCCGTCCCACACCGAGCAAGTCCGCTGCGGGGAGTCCCCATATTTTGTCTCGGAAAGTGTCTTTCGGTATGACCGTCACAGCATCCGGCTTTTTCATATCCGAGCCGAGTTTGGCAAATATCTTATTGAAAGACACGCCGACTGAGATGGTCAACCCCATCTCAAACTTGATTGTTTCTCTTATGTCATTTGCCACCTTTTCAGGGGAACCAAAGGCGTAGTCTGTTCCGCTGATGTCAAGCCAGCACTCATCCATTCCATACGGCTCAACTTGATCTGTGTAGCGCTGGTAGACATTTCTTGCAAGTTTAGAGTATTTGATATACTCCTCAAAGTGCGGAGGCACTACAACAAGGTTTCTGCATTTCTGCTTTGCTTGCCATACAGCATCGCCGGTTTTTATCCCAAAGGCTTTTGCGGCGTAGTTTTTGGCGAGAACAATACCGTGTCGTTCTTCTACCGAACCACAGACTGCGACAGGATACTTCTTCAAAACCGGGTCGAGCATACACTCAACCGACGCATAAAAGTTGTTCATATCGCAATGCAGTATTGATCTGCTCAACTAAATCACCTTATTTCTTGGAAATTCTGCGAAACCTCTTGACAAACCAAAGTGTCGTGTTGTATCATATGAACACGACAGAAGTGTCGTCGTTGTGATTCAGATTATAGCACGACACCAATGTCGTGTCAATAAGAAGTGACGAAAAAAGTGTCGTGCTGCTAAAAATAGAAATCTTATGGAGGGAATTGATAATGAAGTTCAGCGACAGATTAAAAGGGCTGAGAGAAAAAAATGATATGACGCAGGAGCAGCTTGCTAAGGTTTCCGGTGTTTCCCCCCGTACCATACAGAGATACGAATGCGGAACCTCTCGTCCTCGCTTGGATGCAGCGGAGAAGCTGGCAAAGGCACTTAATATTTCCGTGGATCAGCTTCTGGGTACGGATGGTATGCTCGTTGCTCAGGCTGCGGAGCAGTACGGCGCACGAGGTGCCAAACAAGCGCAACAGCTCACAGATGAAGTAACTGGTTTGTTTACCGGCGGCGAGTTGGCACAGGATGATATGGATGTTATGATGCAAGCTATTATGGATGCCTATTGGCTGGCGAAAGAGAAAAACAAAAAGTACACCCCAAAGAAGTACCGTTCTAAGGGCAAGCAGGACTGAGTCCCGTTTATGGGACACATTGTGTGTTAGAATGGAAACAGGAACAAACTGAAAAGGGGTGAAGCCGATGTATGTAAGCACTTCGGAAATCGTACAAAAAGCAAACTCCATCGTTGCTCAATGCGGAACCCGTGATCCTCTCAGAATAGCAAGGGACTTAGGAGTCGAGGTAATGTATTATCCGTTCAATGAACAGCGTGGAGCATATAAAGTCTTGATGCGTAATCGCTTCATCTTTATCAAAAATGATCTGCATCCGGTTATGGAGAACATCGTGCTACTTCACGAATTAGGGCACGATGCTTTACACCGGGAGGAAGCCACGAAAGTCGGTGGCTTCAAAGAGTTTGAGATCTTCAATATGCGGGACAACCGTATGGAGTACGAAGCCAATCTCTTTGCCGCACAGATTTCCCTATCAGATGAGGACTTCCTTGAACTTGCGGAAAGAGGATACGACACGCAGCAAATCGCACGGACATTGAATTCAGATATTAACCTTGTCGCTCTAAAAGCCGATACGCTGATTTCTCAGGGCTACCGTTTGCGCCAGCAGGAACACTGTAACGATTTTCTAAGATACGACAAATAACTAAGATGCCACCCTTTCGGATGGCATCTTTTTTATCACCTTTAATCAGCGCAAGCAGGTTTTGTTTTTTTAGCTCAAACCCGAAAGAGAGCGCATCACCAAGTCGATGTCTTTGTTTTCAAGTTCCTGAATGATGTGCAGATAGGTTTTTTGCGAGGCAGCGAAAAAGTGCGGCGTTCATAGAAAAGACACAGGGCGGTAAGATAATTGTGCTTGACAAGTTTACTTGGCATTGATATAATAATGACAAGAAAACTTGGAAAGGAGCGATTCTGTTCAATGAATAAAGAGAAGATTTTGGAAAGCAGCCGCAGAGAGAACAAAAACAGGGATTTGGCGGAGATGGAAGTAACCGCGCAGGCAGGAAATATTGCCGGTCGTGTTGGTGCTGCGGTCTGCGTTGTTCTCACGCTTATCTTTCGTATCTTTACAAAAACATACTTTCTGAGTCCGTGGGTTGTTTATTTTAGCATTCTTACCACCCACACTCTTGTAAAGTATGCAAGGCTAAAGAGAAAAACCGACTTGATCCTCGGTATTCTCTATTTAGCGATGTGCCTTACATTTCTTGCCTTTTTTGTCCTGCGGCTTGTGGAGGTCAAGGGATGAATGACGAACTGAAATTGAAAAACAACCTCAAGGAAGCACGCACAGAGAAAAAGCTATCCCAAACACAACTGGCGGAAATGATTGGTGTATCGAGAAACACAATCAGTTCCATTGAAACAGGGCAATTCAATCCGACCGCAAAGCTGGCATTGATCCTCTGCATTGCTCTGGACAAGAAATTTGAAGAACTGTTTTATTTTTAAGGAGGAAGCGAATGGATAATATCGCTCTGTTGATCTTAGGCATATTCATCTCCGTTATTGGAATCGTGAATATGACTGGAAATATCAGCACAATACATTCCTACAACCGAAGAAAGGTCAAGGAAGAAGATGTACCGAAGTATGGGAGAGCCGTCGGCACAGGTACGCTTATCATCGGTGTATCTTTGATAGCGGCATTTGTCACAACTTTCTGGAGCGAAAAGGCAATGTCTTTCATTGTTATTCCGGCGCTCGTCATCGGCTTGGGCTTTATCTTGTATGCACAGTTCAAGTACAATAAGGGAATCTTCTAACTCATTTTTTTGAAAACCTATTGACTGGCACCTTGGGGGATAGCTTATCCTATATGTGGAGGTGAGAACAATGCTCATAAATGAAGTATGCAAAGAATGTAACCTGACCAAAAAAGCAGTTGAGTATTACACAGAACAGGGACTAATCCAGCCAAGGATAAAAGAAAACGGGTATCGGCAGTTCTCCGAGACAGATGCTTTGAAGCTCAAGCGGATTGCAGTTTTGCGTGGACTGGGCTTTTCCGTTCCAGAGATTCGCACAATTCTTGAGAATGATAGCCGTACAGCAATTTACGATGTCCTCAACAGGAAAGAGTTTGAAATCGTCGAGCTGCAAACAAAGCAGGCATTGATAAAACAACTTGCGGAAAGCGGCGATTGGGAGCATATTGAAGGACAAGTGGAGGCGCTTCAAAACAAGCAATCCATATTGAACCGTATCCTTGATAAGTTTCCGGGCTTCTATGGAAAATTCGTATGCTTGCACTTCGCTCCGTTTTTGAGCGAAACAATCACAACAGATGAGCAGAGGGAAGCGTTTGAAACGATCATCCGATACTTGGACGGCGTTTCAATAGCCGTTCCCAGCGATGTGCAGCAGTATCTTGAGGAGATTAGAGAAAATGCTGATGCTGCTGTGACGCAAAGCGCATCTTCTGCACTTGCGGCAGCTATGGCAGACCCGGAAAAGTATATTCACGACAACAAGGAAATACTCGAACAATATCGAGCAGTTGCGGAATCGGAGGAATATAAGGCATCTCCCGCCTACCGGCTGCAAGAGTATCTAAAGCAATTCCAAAGGGAGAGCGGCTATAACGATGTATTCATCCCCGCAATGCAGAGGCTTAGCCCTGCTTACTGCGAGTATCACAAATCCCTGCAAGCAGCGAATGAAGTTTTCCTGCGACACTTTCTTTAATGTGTATCGCTTGCGCCAGCAGGAACACTGTAACGATTTTCTAAGATACGACAAATAACTAAGATGCCACCCTTTCGGATGGCATCTTTTTTATCACCTTTAATCAGCGCAAGCAGGTTTTGTTTTTTTAGCTCAAACCCGAAAGAGAGCGCATCACCAAGTCGATGTCTTTGTTTTCAAGTTCCTGAATGATGTGCAGATAGGTTTTTTGCGTAGTGGTCATACTTGAATGTCCAAGACGGCGGGCAACGCTCGCAATGGAAACGCCCGTAAATAACAGCAAAGAGGCGTGTGTATGCCGTAATCCGTGGATAGAGATGACAGGGATGTTACAGGCTTTGCAATGCCTGCCGAGAATGTCGTTCACCGTCGAATTATAGACAGTGGAGTTGACAAAGATGGGCTTATCTTCGGGAAGGTGCTTTACCAATTCAGAAAATTGAATGACGGTTTGCCAGTCAATTTGAATTTTCCGCACAGACGACTTATTTTTCGTAGGCTGGAAGCCGCCCTTTCCCTTGTAGTCCCAAGTCTTGCTTATGGACAGTGTTTGATGGGCAAAGTCGAAGTCTTTCGGGGTAAGAGCCAGTGCTTCAGAAAAGCGCATCCCCGTCTTTGCTACCAACAGGATAAAGTAGTCCCAATTCACCTTATCCTTCAGGTCAAGCGAGATCAGCAGCGTGTGTAGCTCAAACTGATTGAGATACTTAATTTTCTTAGCAACCGGTGGCTTCCCCTTGATGATTGCCTTGCGAGTAGGATCTCTTTCAATCAAGCCCTCATCAACGGCGTCAAGTATAGCGCCCTTGAGCTGGTGGTGGAAATCCATCGTGGTTTGGCGCTCGTGGAACTCAGCATAGTCATTCAACAACTGCTGATAAGCAATCCGGTTCATATCACATACTCTCAGATTCGGGACGAGCTTAACGAGCCATTTCTGTGTCATCAGGTACTTATCCATCGTCACCTTTCTGATTGCACCCTTCTTATACACCGTAATCCATTTTGCATAATATTCACAGAACAAGTCTGTTCGTTTGGTTTCTGTTAGCATCAGAATTCCTCCATTTCATTAAAAATGGCTTACGCTGATGAAGGGTGATAAGGTTGTCGAGTTGCTGAAAGAAGGCACCTATCAAAGTTTGCTCTGACCTTTGTGGCAAGATAACTGGGAAGTCAACAAGGATACTTTGGTTGAGATGCTTGATTGTACCACCGGTTGCTTTCTTATCTACATAGTCCATTAGAAAAGGTGCTTTTAGGTATTGAAAAAGATACTTCTCATCAACATTATTTGCGTCCTTAATTTGGACATTGAATACCCCTGCATTAAGTGTTGCAGGCATTGACAACCCCTGAACATACGCCACTTTTCCGAGTGTTCCGTCTTTTGTGATGAGAATGCTGCCGTTATGAATTTGAATGTTTCTATCTTGTTCATAACGCTCTCGTTCAACATAGTGACAAGTCGAGAAGTTAATGGCTCCATCATTGAAATCGGTTCCTGTTATAAGCATATAGTTGCCGCTATCTAAAAACTCCGAAGTTCTGAGGTTTTGCCATCCAATTCGGGCGTGCATAGAAGTGAGTTCAGATAACTTACGCTGTTCCCAAGAAGAAGTAATTCGCTTTTTGTTTACGGTCGAGATAAGCCTACCCGCCCTTCCAGTAAAGGAAATGCACTTACGCTGATGAAGGGTGATAATGTTGTCGAGGTTTTCAAAGAATAGCCCTATGTGCTCTTGCTCAGGAACAGACGGCATACAAATAACCGTGTTAAGGATGTTATCGTTATACAGTCTTTTTATAGTGCTGCCCTCAATTCCAGCCCACTTTACCACTGAATAGAAGCACTTCAAAAACGAATTTGAGAGTCTTTCATCGTGGCTAATCCACACGATATTTGAATCCTGAAAATACTCATTATTCCCGGCAAATTCAACGGTTCTGCCGATACTGCCCGATGCGGAAATCAAAATATCACCTTTTTTAGGATAAGGATATTTAGATTTGTATTCTTCAAAAAGCTCTCTGGAAATAAAAGCATCAGGTTCAGCACCAAATGTTCCAATCTTATAAAAAGGTATATCTCCAGTTTCTGATGTCTGTTCCTTAAAAATGCGACGGCACATTGAAACCGAGCCTATTTCTCCGAGCTTACGCTGTTCCCAAGAAAATGTTGAAGTGGTGAACATCATAGAGATAAGAGCCTGAAAAGGACTGAATAATAATGCACATTTACGCTGATGAAGGGTGATAAGGTTGTCGAGTTGGTCTAAATAAGCACCGATCTTCCGTTGTTCCTCGACTGAAGGTACAGGTATTTCAATTTTCAGAAAATCAGACTCGTGTATTCGCCATTGTCCATAGATAACACCTTGACGCCATTTGACCATAGCATTTATAAAATCTTTTCTGACTAATCTTCTTCCCAAAAAATCCGAGTCAGCAATTCCAGTAGGCTCAAAAATGCTATATACCGGTGAAATGCAGGCTTTTCCGTACTTATTCAGACCTATTGAGCCGGTTTCGAGGTTGTTAGAGCTATATATGAAATCGCCTTTCTCTGTTTTCTTATACAGCTTGTTTACCGTGTCCGTAACTAAGGCACTTCGGTCATAACGCTCACCTTTAGGGGCAACACCTTCATTTGCTATGAATGCCATAAGAGGATATTCGTCGCTCATTGGTGCTTGCTGGTTACGCTCTATGAGCAAATCGCCAACCTTACGCTGTTCCCAAGAAAAATCAAAAGAGCCAAGGAAACACCTTGGCTCTCTTGTTAAGACCGCATATTTTTTCATTTTTCGGCTTGCTTTAGCGGTGATGGCACTCATTACGGCATATCAACCTCAAATCCACCGGTAAGAATAAACTGCCGCAAAAGCTGATCCGTTTTCATATTGACCTTGGGTGGAATCAACTTGGTTTGTTCATATGCTTCAAAGAACGCTTTTGCTTTTGTCTTATCAACGCTCTTTTTCAGCTCGTCAAACCTGCCAAACTCATTGATAGTCGCTTCATTCAGGTTAAGCCCCATCATATTCCTGAGTTTATCCTCATCAAGACCGAAGATGGTTGCAAAACGGTGAATTTGGTCATCTTTTGCTCTAAACTGATACTCCGTGATGTAGTCACGAAGCGTTTTTCCGTCCTCGGCAATGACATCGCCTCGCTCAATGTCGTGCAGAAAGATATTTGCGTATTTCTGCTCCTCTTGCGTTAGGGCAGCAAAAGTCTTGTGAAGTTCTGCCTTTGCTTGCTCAATAGATTCCTCGGAAGAACCTTCCTGTCGAATCAATTTGAGGTACTTATCGAAACGACTGTTCATATAATCGGCATCAATAACCCCTGTGTCAATTTCAGTCAGGTATCCAACAAGATCGTATGGTATATCTATGTCTTGTGATCCGGGATCATTGGGAGAAGCAGCGGAAAGCTCTTTATAACGCTGTGCCAAAATCAAAAATGCGTTCTCATCGAACTCCATTGTAATTTCAATCGAATTACCGCTTTCCTCGTCCTTGAATGAGTAGGTGTGTTTGTCCCACCTAAATCCTTGGATTTTAGCAGCTTCAAGGTATCCGTTGAAATCTCTAAACAGCGAAGCGAACTTAGCTCTTACGGTTCCGTCCGCAGGCAGCTTTTCAAAGTCAGGGATACCAGCATTCTTGAACAAATAGGCAATATCATCAAACACAGCGTTGAGCTTTCCGAGGTTGTAAGACAGTTTTTCAACGAACAGACCTATCGGTCTATCGCCGGAATAGAGCTTAACAGCTATGCTCACATTCTGCTCCATCGTATGCGGCTTGCGATAATATCTGATGATGCCAAAAGGCTTATCGGGTCCGAAAAGTCTGTTGGTTCTGGAAAATGCCTGAATGATGTTCTCATACTCCAGTATCTTGTCCATATACAGCGTGTTGACCCACTTAGAGTCAAAGCCGGTAAGCATCTGATCCACTACAATCAGGAGGTCGAGCTGCTTCTCAGGCTCTCTTTCGACCCGCTTATATTGCTCTTTGTGGGCAAGGCGTAGAGAAAGGTCTTTTTTGAAGCGAGCGTGTGTAGCAATCGAAAAATCCTGACCAAACATCATATTATAGTCAGTAAGAATTTCGATTAAGCCTTGCTCTTTATAGAAAGCAATCGGCTGCCCTCTGTATTCTTTGTAGTCACCATCTTCATTGCTGATATTGGGGTCAAAAAGGCAACTGATCCTAAGTTTCGGCATTGCAGCCTTCAGCAGTCGATAGTAGTCTATTGCTTCGGGGATGCTGCTCGTTGCAAAGATTGCGTGGAATTTCCCGTTGTGGCTCAAGGTAAGCCAATTTTCCTGAATATCCTCAACAACCTTGCTTTGATGCTCCGAGGAAAGGTACTGAGTCTTTGGAAGATAATCTTCAATGCCCTTGACCCACTTTCCGTCATCGCCCAAGAAGCCCGCCATCTTGACGGTGGAGGAGTCCATATACTCATAGAATATTTTTGCCTTTTGGGGATTGCTGATTGCTTCTTCTTCGGTTGCTGCTTTTGCTTTTTCCAAAGCAACCACCTTGCGGACATCCTTATCACGGAAAGTCAGGACTTTATAAGGATCAAATCCAAGCACATTCTTATCCCTGATACCATCAGCGATGCTATATCTATGGAGTTCATTGCCAAAAACATCTGTTTGGGCATTGTTTTTCTTTGCATTCTCCTCAAACACCGGTGTGCCGGTAAAGCCAAAGAAGATGGCATTGGGAAATGTTTCCTTGATGATGGATAGCATATCTCCAAAAGTTGAACGATGAGCCTCGTCAACAATAAAAACAAGCCGTTTGCCGTTGATTATTTCAATGTCACTTGCATTAAGTCCTCCGTCCTCATCTCGGATATTGCTCATCTTCTGAATAGAGGTAACAATTAGGGTATCTGCCGTTGCGTTGCTTTTCAGCTTAGTCAAAAGGACATATGTGTTCTCTGTTGCCTGCACGGTTTCGTTCTCGTCCGCAAATGCCCGATATTCCTTGAGCGACTGCGTTCCTAACTCAATACGGTCGGTAAGGAAAATAACCTTATCAGCATCATTGGAGTTTGCAATCAACTGAGCCGACTTAAAGCTCGTCATCGTCTTACCTGAGCCGGTGGTATGCCAAATGTAGCCGCCACGCTGCTTACCGCTGTCCCACTTCGTTTTAGACACAACATCGGAAATTGCGCTGGCTGCGTAATACTGGTAGCTTCGCATTACCTTCAGAACACCGTCAGCATTGTCGGCAACAGTATAAAACCCAATGAGCTGGTGCGCCATAGGGATGGACAGCAGCGAGGAGGCGATAGCTTTCCAATCGTTGATAGGCTCATTATTGAAGTCAGCCCAATGGAAATAGTAATCCGTATTGAACTTTCCGTCAGGTCCGGGATTCGCAAAATAACGAGTTTCTTCAGGGTTCATTGCTACAAACACCTGAACGAGCGAGAACAATCCGGTAAAAACGCCCTCATATGAGTATTTCTCAATCTGATTATATGCTTGACTGACGGGGACACCGCTGCGCTTCAGCTCAATATGTATAACCGGCATACCATTGATGAGCAGCATCAAATCGCCACGACGGTCATTCAGCATTTTTGACTTGCTCGGAAAGGCTGGTTGCTGTACGATCTGATACCGGCTCTGTCCAGCGGCGATTTCTCTACGATCATATATTTTCAAGCTGATTTCAGTGCCAAAATGGAGCTTGTCGTCAGGGTTATCACGCTTGATGGACACAGTTTTTCCGTTGATAAAGCCATTGAGTTTTAACGGGGTTCTAAGTTCCGTGATCTGCTCAATAATCTGCTGCATTTCGCCATCCGTAAGAGGATAGTTATTCAAGCGGTCAATTCCACGATTGTTATCATACAGGATCTTTGCCCAATTTCGGATGAGGTCTTGCTCGGTTGGGTTCTTGATAACTTCTTTTTCCCAGCCTTTATCCGCCAAGACTTTAATCAGGGCTTCCTCAAAGTCCGCTTCTTTTTGGAATGTCATTCGATTTCCTCCTTCCTGCGATATTGATGTCACACGAACATCTTTTCAAGCATAGATTTCTTGATATTTTGGAGCTTTTCCAACTCACGCTGATGAAGGGTGATAAGGTTGTCGATGGCGGCAAAGAATTGCCCAATAATCTGTTGCTCGTCGTGTTTCGGCGCAAGCACATCAATATCGTTTATTGCTGTTTTGGATAAACTCGGTACACCAGTTGACTCATCTTTCTTTTTCCAGTCGATGTTTTGAAAAATATCAAAAGCATAATTCAGGTCAACTTTTTCTCTTGGAATGGCATAAAACAGCGTATCTACTGTCCAAAACGGGGCTTTAAGGATATACGGTCTATCGATTGTCCCTTTTCTGCCAATGCCAATCGCATCCCTATCATACGATAATGCGTCGTTCACGCTAAGCATATATCCGCCCGTTCCATAAACGGGTATAGTGCCTTCCGACAGATGTTTATAATCTCTGCCACTGCAAACATCAACAAGTTCCCCCAGCTTACGCTGTTCCCAAGGGTCAGTAAATCCCTTAAAGCGAATTTCGGGGTAACTGCTGCCATTTTGCGGGAACATCTTTTCGAGCATCGACTTTTTCACATTCGTCAACTTTTCAAACTTACGCTGATGAAGGGTGATAAGGTTGTCGAGCTGCTGAAAGAAACCTCCAATAGTCTGTTGTTCTCGCATCGTTGGCGGCATCATCAGCTCCATTACAGCCATTTGCTTTCCCGAAACCTCGACGAAAGTTGATCCAGCCCCAACAAGCTCTCCATATCGTTTTAATTCTTCGGTTCGAGAAAAAATGAAGTAAGAGTCAAGCTCTCCACGATGTGGGACAATGGACTGAAATCCCTGATTAGTACAGCCTTTTCGGGTTAAAATAGCTGTTTTCCCGATCCCTGCACGAGATGTAAACAGGACTGTACCGGGAGGAAGCATTTTGGCTGAACTATTCTCATAACCCAAGCCGGTTATCTTTTTCTGACTCGAATTTGCATAGATTTGATCCGCAATTTCAGCAGGTGCATACCAATCAATATCACCGTCCCAATAGCTCTGATTTCCCGTACTTGGGGTTCCACCACCCACAATGTCAGCAATATCTCCCAACTTACGCTGTTCCCAAGCGTCTGAGAATCCTTTGAAACGAATTGCGGGAGCATCTGATTTTTTCGTCATTCTGCACTACCTCCCAGCAATTTCTTCAACTCATTAAGTCCCAGCATATCATACTCGTTACCCTCAAGGTCATCGATCATTCCCGAAAGCGTTGCTTCGGTTTCACTGATCTGCTGTTCGACTTCGAAGAAAGTGGTAGCATACTTGTTTTGAAGGGCTTGAATTTGGCTCACCAAGCTGTCGATTACGGTATCAGGCAGTTTGTGAATGCTCTCAATGAGAGGAGCAATCCACTTCTTTTCAAGCAAATTCAAAGCCTGCTCATCGCTCAGACTTTCAATCGTATCCTTTGTTTTTGCCTGCAACGCAGCACTCTTTGCCTTGATCTCCGCCTTGATTTCTTTCTCGCTCTTGACCAAAGACTCTACCTTTTCTAAGAGTGTACGAAGCGCAACGCTTTCAGGAGAACGGTCTTTCTTCAGTTCCTTAATCTTTTTGGATACTTCTTTCGGAACGAAAGCATCGCCTTCCTCGGTGAGAACATCGTTGCAGCTCTCTTTATCCTCCTCTGTCATTTCATCAAGGATAGACTCATACCCAGAAGGGATTTCCGCCAAACGGCTTTCCAAACCGTGAAGCTCGTCCGTTTCTGTGGAGAGCAAAGTCGCCTGTACCAAGTCGAACGGGATAATATGACCTACCCAGCCCTCTTGAACTTCCTGGTCTTTACCGTCCTTTTTCTTGATGACAAGGTTCGGATCGACCTTCTTTGTTGCAGCAAAGCCTTCGGTTTGCAACATTTCGAGGTCGATGGAAATACCTGTCCAATCGTCGTCAAGAAGCTGGAACGCCGCATATTTGTCGATAAGTGGAATTTCTTTCAATCGATCGAAAATATCAGCACTCAGAACGGTTTCAGCCTTAGAGATTTCGATGCTTCCCATCCGGTCGATAAGTTCTTCTTTCAGGAATGCCGGGAAAGTGGAAAAGGCGGCGTTAAAAGCATTCTCAAATCCGACCACATCAGGGTGGCTCTTGATGGCACTCTTAATATCAGGGGTAGACACATTCACATAAGGAATGCCACTCTCGGTAAACAACGCCTTTTTCAGCGCAGGGAACGCCGTCCAGAATTCGCTCATCTCGTCAATTTCTGCTGTCGGGATACCGCCAAACATAGACGCATAGACATCCCAATGCTCGGCAGCTTCAGAGGAATCAACATAGCGAGGAATGTTCAAGTTATAATCATTGCTGCGAATTTCTTCACGACTGACGACTCGTGAAAACTTCGGAATGCTTTCACGCTTAATAAAGGTATCTGCTATGCGTTTAATGTCAGACGCACGGAGCTTGTTATTTTTACCCTCTTTGATAAAGCCCTTGGATGCATCGATGATAAGGACATCGGTATTCTCACGCTTTTGGCGCAGCACCATAATGATGGTGGGTATTCCTGTCCCGAAGAAGATATTTGCAGGCAGTCCGATAATGGCGTCGATATGGTTATTCTCGATCAGATTCTTTCTGATTTCACCTTCCTCACCGCCACGGAATAGTACGCCGTGGGGAAGAACGATTGTCATAATGCCGTCCGGCTTGATATGGAACAGATCGTGAAGCAGGAAAGCATAGTCGGCTTTTCCTTTGGGAGCAAGTCCAAAACGAGCATAACGAGGATCACCCTCTTTGTTGGACGGGTCCCAAGCCTGCGAATACGGCGGATTGGACACGACCGCATCCACATAGAGAGGATTATAGGTATTTACCGGATCATTTTCGTCAAAGTACGGCCAATCCTCCTCAAGAGTATCGCCGTTACGAGTGACGATATTATCCGGTTTGATGCCACGCATAACCAAATTCATCCGGGTCAGGTTGTAGGTGTTCTCCTTCAACTCCTGAGCGAAGTATTTGATGTTGTTGTCATCGGTCATATACTTGGCAACGCTCTGACCAATATTGATAAGCAACGATCCCGAACCGCTTGTCGGGTCGTAAATCTTGATTTCGCTTTTGCCCTTCAAGTGGCTTGCAACGATTTCAGACATCAGCAGAGATACCTCGTGCGGGGTGTAGAACTCACCTGCTTTCTTTCCAGCATTTGCTGCAAAGTTACTGATAAGATATTCGTAGATAAAGCCGAGAACATCGTAGTCCTGCTTGCCGTCCATAGGAATATCCTTTATCAGCGTCAGAAGCCCGCTGATTGCTTTTGTTTGTGAACCGGAGCTATCGCCAAGTTTGGAAAGACCCGTTTGCAAAGTGTCAAATACTTTATCAAACACCTTCTTGTGCGTGTTGGAAATCAGCCGGCTGAACGCAGAGAGTGCATCACGGACATTTGAAACATCAAAGTCCTTCCCCATAGAGAGCCAAGTAGAAAAGAGGTCTTTATAGGCAATAAAGTAGCCGATATTCTCTTGAACCCACTTAACCGTTTCGTCATCTTCTTCTGATACGGTTTTCAGAAGTTCGTCGTCATAGTCATTTTCCTTCAAGAATTTGATTTCTTTATCAGATAGATACTTGTAAAAGATAAAGCCAAGTATGTAATCCTTATATTCATTCGCTTCGATTTTGGAACGCATTTGGTTTGCGGAAGCCCATATTTTCTGAGCAAGCTGTTGCTTATTCATCCTGTGAACCCATCCTTTTTCATTTTCTAAGGGAGATATACTACCCCACTGTTATGATACAACAATTAGTGTCCCATAAAACGGACTCACTTCTCGTCGGGAACAAACTCCATAATGTCATCGGTCGTGCAATTCAAAGCTGAGCAGATTTTCCCCAACACTTCAGTGCTTACATTTTCATCACGACTGAGCTTATTGATTGCGTATTTAGTGAGTCCAGCAGCTTCCTGCAAATCTCTTTTCTTCATATCTCGATCAAGCAGAATGTGCCAAAGTTTTTTATAGCTTACAGCCATCGTATCGTTCCTTTCTCTCAACCTGCGAGTAAGTGCTAAAACACAACTTATATTATAGCACATAATCCCGAAATATCAACCATAAATCCCGATATTTCAAACTTAGTTCCTGATTTTCATACCTACTCAAACTCTCCTGCAACCGAATAGCTTGGGAACAGCGTAAGCTCGGAGATGTTGTTCAGATAACTATGGGACAATCACCTGATGGTAGTACCTATTCTGATGAGCCGAGTGATTATATTCTTGTCCAAGGTAATGCCGATTTGCAAAACGGTTGGGTTTGTCCTCGTATCTGGACAACGCAGATTACCAAGAAAGCGGATGCAGGCGACTTGATAATGAGTGTTCGTGCTCCAGCTGGAGCAATGGGAAAAACCGCTTATAATGCCGTAATTGGGCGTGGCGTTGCAGCAATCAAAGGGAATGAATTCATATATCAGCTGCTTGTGAAAATGGATATGGATGGCTTTTGGAAAACACTTTCTTGCGGCTCAACATTTGAATCACTCAACTCGGACAATATAAAAAATGCTGAAGTCAAAGTGCCAACAACAGCGGAACAAGTACAAATCGGTGACTTCTTTCGCCATCTCGACAACCTTATCACCCTTCATCAACGACAGCCTTTTTTGCATTCAACCCCGGAAATTTCTCTGACTGTCCAACTGATCCATCCTTTTTATACATCCTCTTGGGAACAGCGTAAGTTCTCAGAATTGGTACAAATAGAACGAGGAGGTTCACCAAGACCGATTGACGATTTCATAACGGATGCACCAAATGGGTTGAACTGGATTAAGATTGGTGATGCTCCAACACAAGGAAATTACATAACCAAAACCGCTGAGAAAATCCGACCTGAAGGACTGTCTAAAACGAGAGAAGTTCATCCGGGTGACTTAATTCTTTCCAACTCTATGAGTTTCGGAAAGCCCTATATAATGGGCATAGATGGCTGTATTCACGACGGCTGGTTGCTCATAAGAAACACCTATGGAGTCTTTGACTTAACTTTCCTTTGTCATCTACTTGGTACACCACAAATGCTTAGCCAGTACAGGTCACTTGCTGCTGGCAGCACAGTAAATAACCTTAATAAAGAACTTGTGGGAAACACAGTTGTAACTATTCCAAGTATAACCGAGCAGCGAGTTTTGGGCGATTACTTGGAGCAACTCGACAACCTTATCACCCTTCATCAGCGTAAAGGAAAAGCAGCCGTCACCGGCTGCTCCAATGATGCAAATAACTCAAAAGGTGTTTATTGTAAAGCACGGGATTTCGGATATAAATGTTACAAAAAAGTCAAATCTCAACAGATTCGATGCTTAATTGCAGTGTTCATCTTCTTCGTATAGGTTAATGATTGTTTTTCCGTGCGCTTTTGCATAGTCAAAGGCAAGCCCGGTGCCGCTTTTGGGCTGATAGCTTGTTATTGCTTTTTTCGACTCTTTTCGACTCGCCGGAAGGTATTCGTTATTATAGTAAAAGACGCAAAAGTCACTTGCCCGAATCATAGCTTGATTGCGTTCCACATAAGCAGCTTTCCCGGCAGCAGCAACTCCGTCAGGGCAAATACTGTCCTCGTATCCATCTAATAGGAACTGCATCGTATAAGCGTCTGCATCAGGATAATCCGTCCGATAGTGTATTCTGCGAATTTGGGGGTAAACTTCTCTTAGTTCTGAAACCACCTTGTAGCAGAGGGTATTAAACTCGGAATGATCTCCAAACAGAAAGATTGCTACGCCCTGCTCAAGCAGATAGCAAATACTGTCCCGCAATCGACTTGCAAGCTCCTTCTTATGCTTAATTTTCCTATGCCCGATAAAACAACAGGTCATACAAACACCACCAAGAAAAACAGTAGAGCAAATGAGTATATTATTGTTCATCTGCACTAATTATTATATTTTTGCTCTATATATAAGTCAATAGCTTCACATCGAGAACAGAAAGCAAGTGGAGAATAACATATAATTATTATGGATTCGAGGTGGAGCAAATGGGCAAAGAAATTGACTTCAAAAATAGAGATAGATTTATTCAACTGGGAATCACAATTTCAGTTCTTCGTAAAATGCGAGGAATGTCGCAGGAGCAGCTTGCGGCAGAGGCAATGATGAGTCGTTCGCATCTTAGCGCAATCGAAGCACCGAATATCGTCAGACCCTTTTCCGTAGAGGTTCTATTTAATATCGCTGACGCGCTGAAGATTGAGCCGGGTGATTTGCTGAACACCTCAATTATCCCGGATCAAATTCTAAACAAAAAAGAAAAATAGGTGGCTATGGGACAATAAAGCCCATAGCCACCTATTTTAATATTGCGGTACCCCGTATCCGAGGATTTCGTAGTGACCTACGCTGTACTGGTTTACCCGACAGCTATCACCGGAGTTTCCCTCAACGGTATAAACGATACCGTTTTCGACTTTTTGAACAATACCGGTGTGGTCGGATTGTCCGTCCTGCGGACCCGACGACCCCTTGTTATCCCAATCAAAGAAAACAATCATTCCGGGGACAGGCTCGGCAGAACCGTCGATCCACTGTCCTCGTTCTTTGAACCACTGGACGCCGTTCACGCAGCCCGCATATTTCGGCACAACCCTGGTGTCGATATAGCCGCACTGATCGGCGCACCAGCTTACAAAACAAGCACACCATTCCACACGGCTTCCGAAGCCATACCAAGACCAATACGGCTCGCCGCCTACATTGCCCACCTGAGAAAGAGCGACGGTGACGATCT
>OHIB01000374.1_pt1 | contig 29029 bp, 19 predicted proteins | sample 1568181 | NCBI WGS metagenome assembly OHIB01 (sample SAMEA3879506, study PRJEB24766) | human gut metagenome | biome: human-associated habitat; feature: feces | place: USA | collected 1985/1987
CGCTTGATACGGGGAATACCAGTATTTTAGATCAGATAGAACAGGAAGCACTAGATAGTTATGTGCCGATCATAAGGAAAGAGATGCAGCAGTTTTTAAAGCTGCTTCTTGCAATGAAACGTCCGATGCGGATCCTTGAAGTGGGGACCGCAGTCGGATTTTCTGCCATTTTGATGGCGGAATATGATCCGGTGCCGTGTGAGATTACAACGATTGAGAATTATGAAAAGAGAATTCCAATTGCAAAAGAGAATTTTATACGTGCAGGGAAAGAAAAACAGATTATGCTGTTAGAAGGAGATGCGGCGCAGATTCTTCCGACATTGACGGAAACCTATGATTTTATTTTTATGGATGCCGCAAAAGGACAGTATATTCATTTTATGCCGGATATTCTGCGTCTGCTGAAAACCGGAGGGACACTTGTCTCGGATAATGTGCTGCAGGATGGGGACATTATTGAGTCCCATTATGCGGTGATCCGCAGAAACCGGACGATTTACAAACGGATGCGGGAATATTTGTATGAGTTAACGCACCGGAAAGATCTGGTAACAGCGGTGCTGCCGGTGGGAGATGGAATTACAGTCAGTACAAAAGTAGAGGTAGAAAACGATGAGAAAGAATGAGTTGCTTGTTCCGGCAAGCAGTCTGGAAGTATTAAAAATTGCAGTTATTTATGGAGCCGATGCGGTCTACATCGGGGGAGAGGCATTCGGACTCAGAGCCAAGGCAAAAAACTTTACCATGGAAGAGATGGCAGAGGGAATTGCATTTGCACATGCACGGGGAGTTAAAGTTTATGTGACGGCAAATATTCTGGCACATAATTATGATCTTGACGGTGTGAGGGAATATCTTACGGAACTGCAGAATATGAAGCCGGACCGGCCAGATGCACTGATCATTGCAGATCCGGAAATCTTTACGATCGCCGGAGAAGTATGCCCGGATATTGACCGCCATATCAGTACACAGGCAAACAACACCAATTACGGAACATTTCAGTTCTGGGAGAAACTCGGTGCTACCCGTGTGGTAACGGCAAGAGAACTTTCCCTGCGGGAGATCCGGCAGATCCGGGAACACATTTCCGATGATCTGGAGATAGAGACATTTGTACATGGCGCTATGTGTATTTCCTATTCTGGAAGATGTCTGCTGTCCAATTATTTTACAGGAAGGGATGCCAACCGCGGGGCATGTACACATCCGTGCCGGTGGAAATATTCTGTGGTTGAAGAGAAGCGTCCGGGTGAGTATTTCCCGGTATATGAGAATGAGCGCGGAACCTATATTTTCAATTCCAAAGATCTGTGTATGATTGAGCATATTCCGGATCTTCTGGAAGCAGGAATTGACAGTTTTAAGATTGAGGGACGTATGAAGACCGCACTTTATGTGGCAACGGTGGCGCGTACTTACCGTAAGGCGATTGACGATTATCTGGAGTCTCCGGAGAAATATCAGGAAAATATGCCATGGTATCTCGAACAGATCAAAAGCTGCACATACCGCCAGTTTACCACGGGATTTTTTTACGGAAAACCTTCGGAGGAGACACAGATTTACGATAACAACACGTATGAAAAGGGATATACCTATCTGGGAATTGTCGGTCCGAAAAATGAAAAGGGAATGTACCGGGTGGAACAAAAGAATAAATTTTCTGTCGGAGAACAGATCGAAGTGATGAAACCGGACGGACGCAATATGACCGTTACGGTGCGGGGACTGATGGATGAAAAGGGAGAGCCGATGGAATCCTGTCCGCATCCGCAGCAGATCTTTTATGTGGATCTGGGGATGGAACCGGATGAATATGATATTCTCCGGAGACGGGAAGAAGAAGCGATCGCCCTGGATTAAAAAAATCTTAAGAAACACCCTCTGTCTGAACAATTGCGAAAGCACAGAGGGTGTGCTAATATAAGACAAAAGGACGTTGTTCTTAAGTAGCGAATGAACCAGATAAGGAGGAGAGATTATGCGTTTGCAAAGCAAAAAACTGATTGCTGTATTGTGTGCGCTGGCAATGATTATTTCTGTATTTCCAGTACAGGCAGATGCGGCAGCAAAACCGAAATTTGTAAAAAATTATACGGTTCTTTATGAAAACAGCACCGGTAAGGGTGTGTATACATATACCGTAACCAATCTTACCAAAGGGCAGAGGGTAAAATGGAGCCTTTCCGGCACCGGAAAAAGTTATGCAAAGCTGAAGAAAACAACGACATCCGTGAGCGGAAAGACATCTGCAAACAGTCTGACAATCCGCACCCGGGGAAAGGCAGCCGCAAAGAATAAAACCGTAATTGTAACTGCAAAAGTTTACAAAGGGAAGAAGTGCGTGAGCACGATCAAGACAAAGTCTGCCAAGATTAAAATACTGCCGAAAACAATTTCCATTGTAGATAACGGAGTCTTGAAATATCAGGTGGGACAGACCTATCAGTTCCGGTTCCGTATCACTCCGGCAAATGCCATCAGCACCAATGTCTGGACCGCTATGGATGGAAACGGAAATGATGTTTCGTCCATGATTACAAAGACCGGTGCATTTACTCCGGCAAAAGAAGGTACTTATACCATCACCGTGCAGGCCAAAGCGGGAAATAAAGTGGTTTCCGACAGCAAGGTTATTACTGTCGCAACTTCCATGACCGGAATTGCACAGATGGCAGCAAACAAGGTAGCGGCTGTATATTCCGGAAATGCCAAAAATCTTGTGAAAACAGGAGATTTTTCTATCCGGACCCAGGCAGGTGCAAAGATGGAAATCAAGTCGGCTGTATTTTCCGATGACGGAACACAGGTATTTCTTACAACCTATAATCAGCTGAAAGACGGTGCAACCTATACGGTTACCGATGGACAGTCAACATATGACTTTACCGCATCCGTGGGAAGACCGGTCAGCCTTAGAGTTGTGACAACAGAAGTGACCGTCGGAAAAGAGACACCAATCGAATACGAGATTCTTGATGCAAACGGAATTGATGTCAAGACAGCATATCCGGGAGATATTACTTATACGGAACGGATTACAAATGGTTACCGTACAAAGGATAATAAGATTTATATGACCAGAGTTGGGGATACCGGAACGGTTACACTGACTTATAAATGTGCAAGCGATCCGAATCTGGTACTGACCGGAAGCGGAACCTTTGTATGTAAGGCAGCCAGTGTGTCAAACAACACAAACCTTACACTTACCTCTTCGGAAGCAGTGCCAAATTACAGTGCATCCAGTTACAAGGACAATCATAATGTAGCATCCGGCAGCAATTATTATGTACATTTCCGGGCATTGGATACAGACAATACCGAGATGAAGTATGACAGCATCAAGTTTGAGTCTTCCGATCCGGACACATTGCTTGTAAATCCTGGAAAGAACAATGTTGCTTATGCAACAGCAATCAAGACAGGTACCGCAAATATTATCGTTACCGCAACCTATGCAAAGCAGGAATACACTTATGTATACGAGATTACGGTGGCGGAACCGGCATACCTTGCAACACTGACTGCAGATAATACGCAGATTACCATGTCAAACGCTTATGCGGCAGGCTATAAGGAATACGTCAATATCGATGGACGGGATCAGTATGGTCAGAGTATGAAACTTGAAAACGAGACATACCAGATCGTAGAAAACAGTACCAATAAAGTACCTATGGCTACCTATGATCCGGCAACCGACCGTATGGTATTTGACGCATCCGGAAGGGCAGCAGGTGTTTACAATTATACCCTGACCCTGACAATGAACGGACATAAGGCATCCGTTAATGTTACCGTTGTTGTACAGACTCCTCCTTATAATGGAGCATCTTCCTATAAGGTTGATATCAGCAAACCGGTCATTGATCTGGCAATTACTTCCGGAGCATCTGCATCGGATCTGCTTGCATCAAAAGTGACAACATTGCGTCTGGCAGAGTATCGCGGAGGCGTATTTTATCAGTATGTGAATATTGCATCTGTAAGGATCAGTAAGGGTGGACAGTATTATGGAAGTGATCTGTCAAAGGGTGGATCTTCAACAGAACCTGCAGCAATTGGCAGTGGATCAGAAATTCCGATTTCTGCGGTTTCACTGAATGGAAATGTTGTGACAAAGGCACAGACAGGTACTTATCTGCTGGAACTGAAGTTCTATCCAAGTGATGGACAGAGCACATCACTGGCTACAACTACGGGATATCTGGAAGTTACCGACAGTCAGGCAAATCCAGTGATCAGTGTAGATCGCACCGTATCTACCGTAAACTGTAAGACGGCACTGGATCTGGCAAAGAACTGCCTGAGCATTCAGGGAATGGATGGCGGAGTGATTGCAGACTGTACCGTCACCGGATCGAGTGTACCGGGCGCAAGTTATTCCGTTACTTCAGGAATGTCTGTCAATATCAATTCCGTTGTTGTACAGGCAACCACAACACTTTCCGATAAGACAACGGTTGTATCTAATTATACGGTTTCTGTGGGAAGGACATTGAGAAATCAATAGTAAGCTGTTTATTGGTAATGGCATGTAAATAGTGGGGTATGATTCTTTGAATCATGCCCCCTTTTAAGTCAAAATCTGGTGATGCAGACTTTGACCGGGTATTTAATGGAGAAGAAGGAATGAGACAACAACTTCTTGATGAACTTATGCAGATATCAGAAGAGGAAAGTAAATATAAGGCAGGACAGGCCGCGATTGAGGAACAGTTATACAGCGAAGCGTCCATACAGGAGATTGATCGTCAAAAACTGCTCAGAAGGGGAAAACTGATTACTGTAAGACGTCACAGCAGATTTGTGGAATTTCCGTTGCACCGGCATAATTATGTGGAATTTATGTATGTGGTACAGGGGGAGATTACACATGTAATTGACGGAAAAGAATTAACACTTTATAAAGGAGATTTACTGATGCTCAATCAGTATGTGGAACATGCGATTCACAGAGCTGAATTTGAAGACATTGGAATCAATTTTATTGCTTTGCCGGAATTTTTTGAAATTCCGCTTGGAATGCTTCAGGAAAAAAATGTTTTAGCGGAGTTCATTGCAGGGGCATTCCGGCAGAAGAGTCCGGTTCCTCATTATCTGATTTTTCGTTTAAAGGAGAATCCCCAGATTGAAAATCTGATGGAGAATATGATAGAATCCATGCTTTATGAATATATGAATGAAGATGTTATCAATCAGTATTCCATGGGACTTGTCTTTTTGTATTTGTTAAATCATTTGGAGAATTTGAGCCATAATTCTTCTATGGATTACAAGGAGACTATTGTGCAGTCGGTTCTTGAATATATCAACAGTGATTGTAAAAATGCAAATTTGACAAAGATTGCAGCAGATACACATCAGTCAGTTACCGTATTAAGTAAGCTGATCAAGCAAAAGACAGGGGCAAATTTTCAGGATTTACTGCAACAGAGGCGATTTCAGGCTGCGGTCAAACTTCTTGAGGAAACGGATCTGTCAATCGAAGATATTTCACTTGATGTAGGATATGAGAATCAGAGTTATTTTTTCAGGCAATTTAAAAAAAGATTTGGTATGACACCGAGATCTTATCGCATAACACATCAAAAATAAAAATATCAAATAAGGACAGTTTTTTGGTCTAATCAGAGGCTAAAAAGCTGTCCTTATTTTTGTTATGGTGAAGCAAATGAAAAAGGAGGCGTGTTTTATGGATACGATACGTGCTATTATTTTTGACCTGGATGGGGTCATTTGTTTCACAGATAACTATCACTATCAGGCGTGGAAAGAATTGGCAGATGCAGAAGGAATCTATTTTGATGAGAAAATTAATGGACGATTAAGGGGTGTAAGCCGTATGGAAAGCCTTGATATCATTTTGGAGCGAGCATCAAGATGCTATACACAGGAAGAAAAAGAACAGCTTGCTACAAGAAAGAATGAAAGTTACGTTCGTCTATTGGAAAAGATGTCTCCAAGGGATCTTTCGGATGAAGTAAAAAATACGTTGGACACCTTGCGACAGCGCGGTTACAAGCTTGCAATCGGATCAAGCAGTAAGAATACAAAGAAGATTTTAAAGCAAATTGGATTAGATGGATATTTTGACGCGGTCAGCGATGGAACAAACATTACAAAGTCAAAACCGGATCCGGAGGTTTTTATAAAAGCGGCGGAAATGGTTGAGGAAAAGCCGGAAAATTGTCTTGTTGTAGAAGATGCACTTGCAGGAATTGATGCGGCTTATGCCGGTGGATTCATAAGTGCAGGGATTGGAGATGCCGCGAGTCATAAATATGTGACATATCCAATCCATACATTTTCGGATCTGCTTTCCATTGATAAGTTGTGAAAAAGTCAGTGGAGAGGTGTAATTTGAATTAATCGTACCTCTAACAATTCTAATGTGACATCCAGTTCGAGGATTTCATCGGAGTTGACAGACACAATTTTCTGATGAAATCCAGGAACGGATGATTTTTTTAACCAATCAATTTCCTGAGGTGTAGTAAGTTCCAATGCACCCATAGAAACCCATTGATCGAAAGCACTTCCATGCGTTCGATTTACATAGGTTTCAGAAATCTTATAGTTTCCCTGTGGAATATCAGATAAACACAGGGAGATCATTACCGGTTCCGAATCAGCAAAAACGGTATAGCGGTCTGTTTCTGTCATATCAAAACGTTCTCCATTCGCATATAAGTAATTAAAATGCCTGTAATTGTAAAGCATGACTTGAAAACTATCATTTTCACGGGTGATAAAATATTCGTCTCCACGCCCAAGAAACTGATCACCCAATTGTTGAAGAAGTGTGTAGGCATAATAACTGGCTTTTGGAATTCCATTTACGGTAAAAAGACCAAGTCCACCGAAAAATAACATATTTGGTAAAGAACTGTCTGCCATAAGATCTGTGAGCGCCTGATAAGTAAAACTTTCCAGACGGTCATAGTTTTCAAGGATGTTCTTGACAATATAACAGGATTTGAAGCAGGTATCATTCAGTAGATCCTGTTGGCTTGGTGTATTATTCCATTCGGATAAGTAGATTGGCAATTTACCAAGATTTAGCCGGCGTCGTTCTCTGAGAACCTGCATGACAAAATCTTTGAGTCCGTCTGGTGATTCCGATAAACTCATGGCATATATGAAACCGAAAGATTCTTTTGAATGATTTTTATTGGAAATCAGTTTGGTGTCATAATAAGTGAAACTTAAACTGTCAGGGATGCAGTCGTTTTGTTTACACCATTCCAGAAAGTTCAGATACCAGTTTTCGTAGCCTTCGGATACGATGTAGTAAGTCGGCGGAAGACTAAATTCAATATCCGGACAGAAATTTTTTACGCAAAGGAAAGTTTCCTTATAAAACTGAAAGAAGTCTTTTTCGTTTGAAAATCCGAAAAGATCCATGTTTGTGTTGGGCTGGTTCCAAAGACCGAATTTCCATGAGCGAATTACCTCAAGTCCATAGCGGTTGCTGATATGTTGCAGAAACTCTGAAACAAGCCGGCACCATGCGGCAATGGAATGGGGTTGGCTAACATTAGAACCAAACAAGCGTTTATTTGGATATTTGGCGAGCTTTTCCGGCATGTAAGAAAGTTGAATCCATGGATTAAGATGAAGTTTGGTTACAAAATCAAGAATTTTATCAATATATGTAAAACTGTACACAGGTGTACCGTTTGCTTTCTCATTGTACACATGCAGATCATCTGAAAATATACCGCATAATTTAATATATTCAAATCCAATCCTATTTTGAAATCTGGTCAACATTTCCTGAATATCACAGATTAACACATCACTGGCACGACCGACTGTCATCATTTTTTTCCATGTATGTAGCAATACGTAAGAACTTCCATTTACAGAGAAATCAATTTGTTTTTTTGATATAGGGGATACGACGTGGGTATGTGTATTGTCGTTTAAATATTTCTTTAATCCTGCAATATAATTATGTTGTTCTAATTGTTGAGAGGTCTGTTGCTTTTCTTTTTTTTGCTCGCGCCGATATTCTTTTGGCAGCATTCCATATTCTTTTTTTAAAAGAGTTACAAAGGCATGACTATTAGGAAATCCGCTGTCAATCGCTACTTCATCAATATTTTTATCTGTTATGGAAAGTTCCTGCATCGCATGCATAAGGCGGTATTGATTCAGGTAGCTTAGAAAATTCATCCCAAAATAGTCAACGAAGAATTTTGAAAGATAGGGAACGGACAAATGAACTTCATCGGCAAGTTCTTTTAAGGTTATGTTTTCTGTATAGCGCTGTTGGATTAATTGTGATATTTCTGCTATCAGGATAGCGTATTTGTGGTTTTTCTTTTCATTTGCAGTCGATAATTTTACACGGAAATGAAGGTACATAATATCCATAACATTATAGATATATGACCAGTTGCGAAGTTCGTAGCCATCTTTTTTGTCCACATTTGTTTTGATGATGTGAGCAATCAGAGAGCGTAATTGTGCAATTGCTTCCTGATTATCCGACATGGGACTAATACAGAAGAAGCGGGGATGTGATGGAACCGGCAGAATCTGTTCAAATAATGTTTGATTAAACAGAACGGTTATGATGACACAATTGACACCATGTAGTTCATGAAGTGTAAGTGGATTGATGCAAAAAATATCATCTTCCCTGAGACTGTACATATGATCATCAAATTGTAATGTACAGCTTCCGGAAACAATCATGGACAATTCAAAATAATCATGCATCTGTTGGCGGATATGATCAAATCGCTGCATCGTACACCGGATCGGCATGTGTACATCGTTATCGGAAATAAGATAGTAGTTCTCTGACATAAAATTCCTCCATTTCATATAAAAAGGTAACTATATTGATTAAAACATATATGCAATACAAAAATCAATAAAAACATAGGATTTTTAATCTATTTTTTAGAGGCGAGACTAAATTTAAGGTAAACGTATAGAAAAAAGAAAAACACATTAAAAAAATGAGTGAAACAGATAAAAAACAAAATCACATAAAAATTAACAAAAATCTATAATAAGCATAAAGACGAGGTGATAAAAATGAGTGAACCAATTTTAACAGTTGCAAATATGAATAAGAAATTTGGAAGTACAGTGGCTTTGAATGATGTATCACTGACTGTATATCCGGGAGAAATAAGAGGACTCATTGGAGAAAACGGATCGGGAAAGTCAACGGTTACTTCTATTGTAGCAGGAATGCAGGAATGTGACAGCGGTGCGATGACATTTCAGGGACAGAGCTGGAAGCCGCTTAGCATGATCGATGCACTTCACAAGGGAATTGGAATGATTGTTCAGGAGAGCGGAACAATACCGGGGATTACGGTAGCTGAGAATATTTTCCTTGCGGAGTCTGAAAAGTATAAGAATAAGTTCGGCCTGATTAATCGTAAGAAAATGAATGCGGATGCGACCAGGGTGATGAAAAATATCGGTGTCAATGATGTAACAGGCGAAATGCTTATGCAGAAGCTTGATTTTCAAACCAGAAAGCTTGTAGAGATTGCTAAAGTTGTGATGAAAGAACCTCAGATTCTGGTAATCGATGAGACGAGTACAGCATTATCACATGACGGAAGAGAAATTTTATATGACATTATGAATCGCTTCCGTAAAGAAAATAAATCAGTGATTTTTATTTCGCATGATCTGGATGAAATTATGGAAGTCTGTGATACGTTGACCGTTCTTCGAGATGGCAAGATTATCCGGACATTTGAAAAAGCAGAATTTGAGGCCGGAGCAATCCGCGCGAGCATGATCGGAAGAGAGCTGCAAGGTGATTATTATCGAAGTGACTTTCAGGCAAGTTCACAGCCGGAAGTGGCATTGGATGTAAGAAATCTGGTATATGAAGACCGGTTAAAAGGGATTTCATTTCAGGTGCATAAAGGAGAAATCGTTGGAATCGGTGGATTGGCACATTGCGGAATGCATTCTCTTGGAAAGGTTTGTTTTGGAGCATTAAAGCCGGAAGAGGGAAGCGTTACGGTGGAAGACGGAACGATCATTGACAGTCCGGCAATTGCAATGAAGAAACGTGTGGGTTATGTATCGAAGGACAGAGATGTTGAGTCGTTATGTCTTAATGCAAGTATTGAAGATAATATTTCAATTGCAGGAATGAGTGAATTTGCGATCAATAATTTTCTGATTCTGAAAAATCGAGAAAAAAAATATGTGAATCATCAGATTGAAGAATTGTCCATCAAATGTGCGGGAAGAGATCAGTCAGTATCACAGCTTTCCGGAGGAAATAAGCAGAAGGTTGTATTTGGAAAATGGATTGGATGTGGAAGTGAAATCCTTATTCTGGACTGTCCGACACGAGGCGTGGATATCGGTGTAAAACAGGCAATGTACCAGCTTATGGTGAGATTGAAAAATGAGGGAAAATCAATCCTTATGATCAGTGAGGAATTACCGGAACTGATTGGAATGAGTGATCGGATTCTAATTATGAAAAATGGTGAGGTCTCTGCGGAATTTGAGAGAAGCGAAACTCTTTCTGATGCACAGATTATTGAATATGTGATTTAGGAGGCAAAAAAGAATGACGAAAAATAAAAAAATGATGATAAGTGCGTTGCCTTTTGTAGCACTTGTCGTATTGCTTGCAGTATTTTGTGGAATTGTAAGCAGTAAAGGATATCGTCTGGATATGTATATTAAGATTGTATTTAATGAAGGGATTGTATTATCAATTGTTGCAACAGGTGCAATTTTTATTTATACACTGGGTTCATTTGATATCAGCCTGGGAGCCGCAACGCTTTTTGCGGCCACGCTGGGAGTACTTACCTATAATGCAACTGAAAATTTTGCGTTGATGATTATCGTGATTTTATTAGCAGGAATTGTTTGCTCACTGGTCAATTCAGTGCTTGCGTCCATATTTCATATTCCGGTGTTTGTTACAACGGTAGCAATGATGTCCGTGTTATCCGCGATTGCATCGCAGATTATTACGACAAAAGGTGGTGCGGTTGGTGGAATCAGTATTCCAAGCGAGGTTGTAAAACATCTGGATAACTCGGCATTTAAGATTGGAGTTCTGGTAATCTGGGTTGCGATCTGTGTATTTGTTTTTGATTATACAAAGTTTGGAAGAAGAGAAAAATTTGTAGGTGGAAACCCAATCTGTGCGCAGCTTTCCGGTATTAAATATAACACATATGCAATATTGGGCTTCCTTTTGGCGGGAGTAGGAGTAGGAATCGGTGCATTTATGACATTGGTATATACACCATCTGTTACAACAACGACAGCCGGGGATATTGGAATGAATATTATGGTTGCAATTGTATTTGGAGGAATGCCGATTTCAGGTGGTGCCAGATCAAAGATTTACGCGGCAGTTGTTGGAGGATTCTCTTATATTGTATTAAATAATATTTTGGATCTGCTCATTGATTCTACATCGGGATATGGCATTACGCAGATTGTAAGTGCAGTGTTTTTTCTGATTATAGTATATGTTGCAAGCGTTAACTATCGTTCGCAGACTTTACCGCGATAAAACAAGAATTTAACACATTGTGTGTTAAAGATAAATTTTAAAAGAAAACAGGGAGGAAGAAATTTATGAAACGAACAATGAAAAAAATGTTAAGCTTTGGTCTTGTTGCAGCTATGTCTCTGACAATGCTGGCCGGATGTGGAAACAGTAAGGATGCAACAAATGATACAAATGTTTCAAATGGACAGGAGGAAAAAAAGCCGACAGGAGATGTCAAGATTGGTGTTCTGGTTCAGGATGTCAGTGGTGAGGAAGCATTAGGATTCCGTTCTTACTATGAGAATTATATTGCGGATCAGTATGGTGTAACATTTACTTACACAGACGAACTTAAGGATGCTGCAAGTGAGAAATCTGCAATTGAGAAGTTTGCTTCTCAGGGATATCAGGCAGTCATTTCTTTTTCAAGCAATGATCGTGCATTACAGATTGAAACATGTGAGGAAAACAAGATTTATTATGCAGTTGCAGCAGGAACACTTGATCAGGAACAGTTTGAAAAATATAAAACAGATGAATATTTTCTTGGACAGGTGGGTCCGAGTATGGATACAGAGTATGAAGCTGGTGTAGAAATGGGCAAGTTCTTTGCAGATAAAGGCATTAAGACTGCTGCAATCTATGGCGCATTTATTCCGAATCCAATGCACGTATATCGTACAGCCGGCGTACTTGCAGGACTTGGACTTTCTTATGGCGGAGCGACAACTGAAGAGGATGTAGTTGGTTTGATTTTTGCTGATCAGGGTATAGATTTGTCAAAGATTTCAGGAGATATCAAGATCGTATCTTATTTACAGGGATATGGTGATACAACAACAGACGAGATCAATGCAGCCATTCAGGCGGCTCCGGAAGCATTCATCTCTGTCGGAATGGCAACAACATTCTTTACACAGCAGTTGAATGCAGCAGGTATTGAGTTTTCTGATATTGATTCCTTTACCAAGAGTAATGGAGAGGCAATCACAAACGGAAAGCTTGTATATCTTGCTGGAAAATATTCATCATCGGTAGGACCTGCTTTTGCATTAGTGATGAATGCAATCAATGGGAATGTAATTCGTGATGCGCAGGGAAATGCTGTGTCACTCAGCCAAAATTATCAGGTAGCAACAGATAGTGAGACATTTGATAAATTTTACAAGAATGATAATGGTGATAACCCGATTTACAGTAGGGATACATTGGATCAAATTATTGGTGATACAGTTACTTTTGATACTATCAATGAGGTGGTTGCATCTAATTAACTTGTTTTTTATTATTTGGTCGCGGCTTCTTAAAGAAGCCGCACCCTCTCCCAATAGATGAATTTATTACTTTCATCTATTGGGAGAGGGTATGAAAAATTATCCTGTAAAAAGAAAGGAGAAGATAACATGAAAAGTAAAAACAGACTTTGTATAAAAAATTTAGCAGGAGCACTTGCCATACCGGTACTGGTGGCTATTTTGTTACAGGGTATTTGTATGGCAAAAGGAAAAACAATGATCATGAATATGACAAGCTTTGACAATTTTGTTGTCTATATTGCAATTGTTATGATCACAACTATCGCTTTGTCCATCAATCTTAACAGTGGACGTTTTGATTTTTCTTTGGGATCAATGGCATTGCTTTCCTCTGTGATTGGTGCAAAGATTACATATTCGTTTTTAGGTGGAGGTCAGGGCAGTGCACCGATAATGCTGATGCTTACTATTTTATTTGGTATGCTGCTTGGACTGATTTCCGGTGTTTTGTATGTGGTTTTACATTTGCCACCAATTATTACGTCTCTTGGTGTAACACTGATTTATGAAGGAATTCTTTTTACAATTACAGAAGGTCGTTACGTTATGAAAGAGGTACAGAATTCATCCATGACTGCTTTTACAGGAAACTGGCTTTATGCAGCAATTATTATTGTGGCGGTACTGGTAATTATTATTGGACTCTTTGATTATACAAAATTCGGATACGATTATAACGCACTTAAGAATGGTCAGAAGGTTGCAGTTAATACCGGAATTAAAGAAATTCCAAATGCAATTGCCTGTTATGTGATCTGCGGTGGCCTGATGGGAATTGTTGGCTTTTTAAACGCTTCCAGAAATACAACCATCAATGGAGGTCAGCTTAACTTTGGATCTATCAGTATTATGTTTACTGCATTTCTTCCAATGTTTATTGGATCTTATATCAGCAGATTTACCAATGAAAAGATTGGATTTTTACTTGCAGCTTTATGTATGTCAATGTTGAATTCCACATTTGCGGTATTCTCAAATGAAGTAAATGCATCCATGCAGGCAATCATTAATGCTTTATTGCTTGTAGTGTTCCTAATTTATCTGAGTAACGAACATTTATTGATTCGTGTGTTTACCGGAAAACGCAAATAAATTGCGTCAAGTTTTTACAAAAAACCTGACATGTAGCGTCAGTCTTTGCTGAATGCAACCTTAAATAACTGATGCTTAACAAATGGAGGACAGAAATATGATCAATTTGACAAAGGCACCCTTCTTTCTTGTGAAAGAGGATATCGAGTGGGTTGAAAATACAAAAAAAGCAATGACGTTAGAAGAAAAAATCGGTCAGTTATTTGTACCGATCGGATATTCAGGAGATGCAGATTATCTGGAACATGTTATGCTTTCACACCATATCGGTGGAATCATGTATCGGTGCGGTGAGGCTAAGGAGATGCAGAGAACACATCGTTATCTTCAGGAACATAGTAAAATTCCACTTTTGGTCGGAGCTAATCTTGAGGATGGTGGATGTGGAATTGCAACGGATGGAACACAGTACGGAAAACAGATGCAGATAGCTGCAACCGGAGATACCGAGGACGCCTATCGTTTAGGAAAAGTAAGTTGCAGCGAGGGGGCAGCGGTGGGATGTAACTGGGCGTTTGCACCAGTGGTTGATATTGATAGAAACTGGAGAAATCCGATTACTAATGTGCGTACATATGGTGACGATCCGGATCGGGTCTTAGCATGTGGTGTTAATTATATAAAGGCTGCAAAAGAAGAAAATGTACTTGTTGCAATTAAACATTTTCCGGGAGATGGCTGCGATGAGGTGGATCAGCATATTCTTACCAGTGTGAACAGTCTCTCCTGTGAGGAGTGGGATGCAACCTACGGAAAGATTTACAGCGGACTGATTCAGGCGGGAGCGCAGACGGTGATGGTCGGTCATATTGCACAGCCGGCATACCAGAAAGCTTATAATCCGGATTTTCCGGACAAGTTAGTTCCTGCAACACTTTCTCCGGAACTGTTAAAAGGCTTGCTTCGTAAAAAGCTTGGATTTAACGGATTGATTGTTACCGATTCTACCTGCATGGTTGGTTTTAGCTGTGCAATGGAAAGAGAGAAGGCGGTGCCTTATGCAATTGAAGCCGGATGTGATATGTTCCTCTTTAATAAAGATCTGGACGAAGATTATCGGTATATGTTAAACGGATACAGGCAGGGAATTCTGTCGGAGCAGCGTTTGGACGAGGCAATCACAAGAATTCTTGCAACTAAGGCTGCGCTGGGTCTTTATAAGAAAGCAAAGAGTGAGATTGTGCCGACGGAAGAAGCACTTCGTGTGATGCGTTCGGACGAACATGTCACATGGGCGAAAGAAAGTGCCAATGCTGCGGTTACGCTGGTTAAGGATACACAGAAGATCTTGCCGCTGAGTCCGCGGAAAACGAAGAAAGTACTGCTTGAGATTATGGGAGATTTCCCTTCAAATGAGAGAGTGTTGGAGAGTTTTCGAAGCAAACTGGTAAAAGAAGGCTTTGATGTAACGATATATGAACCGGAGAATTTCGAGACTGCAAAATTTGATGTCGGGACGTTTAAGAAAAGTTATGATCTCGTTATCTATATAGGAAATGTTGAGAATGCTTCCAATAAAGTGACCAATCGTCTTTCCTGGTACACATTCTGGGGAAACGGAAACAATGTTCCGTGGTTTGTTGCGGAACGTCCGGTGATGTTCATCAGCCTCGCAAATCCGTATCATCTGATAGATGTGCCGATGATCAAAACCTATATCAACGGATATTCTAACAGTGAGTATGTGATAGAAAGCGTTGTGGAAAAAATCATGGGAAGAAGTGCATTTACTGGTAAGAATCCAGTAGACCCGTTCTGTGGAAAAGAGTACTTGAAGTGGTAAGAGTGAGAGAAAAAAGTTATGGTGAAAAATTTAAAATTGTTGGATAAAGCGTTGCAGCTGTTACCGGAAGTAAAAGAAACGGTGGTTGAACCTCTGGATATAGCAGCTTTTTTAAAGCCTCTTAAAAAGGGAGATTCAGTTGAAATTGATTTTGGTCGACATCTTGTGGGGCACATAAAATTAAAGTTGGGGTATGTTCGTTCACATCCGGATGCTCCGGTATGGCTTCGTTTCTCGTTTGCAGAAAATAAAAAGGAATTCGAGGAACGGGTGGAAGATTATCAGGGCTGGATCTGTTCGGCATGGGTGCAGCAGGAACAGGTGCATATTGATCTTGTCCCGGGAGAATATTTTCTGCCCAGAAGATATTCGTTTCGTTACGTGAAAATCGAAGTGCTTGATGTCAGCTCTAAATTTGACCTGATTATTGAAGAGGCAAAAGCGGTTGCGTTGTCTTCAGCAGATGATAGCCGTTTATCCGCATATCATAGCGAGAATAAGGAATTGGAACAGCTTGATCGCATTGCCTGTAATACGCTGCATGATTGTATGCAGAAGGTATTTGAGGATGGACCAAAACGTGACCAGAGACTCTGGATGGGAGATCTTCGTCTGCAGGCACTTGCCAATTACGAGACTTATCAGATGAATGATATGGTAAAAGGATGTCTGTATCTGTTTGGGGCCTTACCGATGGAAAACGGTCAGGTTGGAGCCTGTGTATTCTTAGATCCGGAGCCGGAAGTGGATGATACGAGTATGTTTGATTATTCACTTCTGTATGTTGTTGCTTTGTGGGATTATTATAAGCAGACAAAAGACAAGGAGGCGCTTCGTGACTTGTGGGAGACTGCAAGAACACAGATTTCGTTGGCGCAGAAACGAGTGGATAACGGCATTGTAAGAGACCGTGATGTGTTAGGATGGTGTTTTCTTGACTGGTCGCTAGAATTAAATAAGCAGGCGGGAGCACAGGGGGTTTTACTGTATGCGATGCAGAGTGCGATTGCAATTGCACAGGAATTAAGAGAAAATCGTGATGCAGAATGCTTAAAAGGAACTTATGAAGTCTATCGAAAGGCAGCAAAAGCATATTTTTACGATGAAAAGAAAGGACTTTTTGTCAGCGGAGAAAATAGACAGATTTCTTATGCAAGTCAGGTCTGGCTGATTCTTGGCGGTGTAGTCGATTCCGAAGAAGGTCTTCGGATTTTACATAATGTTGCAGCAGATAGGGAGGCTCTTGAGATGGTGACTCCGTATATGTATCACTACTATATTGAAGCATTGTTAAAATGCAACGCGGATGAGGAAGCACTTGCTGTTTTGACAGAGTATTGGGGTGGTATGGCGCGGCTTGGTGCAGATACATTCTGGGAGCTGTATAATCCGAAGAATCCGGATGAATCCCCGTACGGCGGAACTATTGTCAATAGTTATTGTCATGCATGGAGCTGTGCACCGGCCTATTTCTTGCGTAAATATTTTGGAGAAAATTAAATAGGAGGAACTATTTATGAAAAAAATTGGGAGCAAAGTGCTTTTAATGATGGTTCTGTTTGTTGTTATATTTGGACTAAATACGATAACTTCTGTAAGATCACAAAATCGTGTAAAACGGTCTGGATTAGAAATCACGGAGCAGTATATTCCAATTCAGACAGAAATATTTACGATTCAAAAAAGTATGGAACGAGGTCAGAAATACCTTAATATTATTAGTTTGTATGATAATGCAGAACTTCGTCAACAGCTTGAAGGTTCATTGGCAGAGGAAGTGTCAACTATTACTGAGAGCGAGAAGAAGATAGATGTGTATCTAAAAGATAATAACAATACAAAGTTAAAAGATGCAATTAAGAAATATGAAGAATTCCTTGATAAAGTGCTCTTGCAATTTTCAACAATACAGGAATATGTAGATACGGGGGATTTTGCGCAGGCAAGTATAGCACTTGGATCCGATTTCCAAAATCTTGTTAGAGATATGGGAGAGAAAACAGAAACGAATCTCACGGAAAATCTGGAAGGTGGAATTTCTGAACAGTCAAAGTTGTATAATCAGGCAGTTGATATGAATATTCAAGTGACGAAAATATTATTTGTTATATTTATAATGGTGTCGGTAGTGGTTCTTTTGATTATGAGGAGAACAGTAAGCAAACCGGCAAGTGCAGCCAGTTGTCAGTTAGATCATATTATTGATGATATTAACAAGAAAAAAGGAGATCTTACAAAACGCATTACAGTCCGTTCACATGATGAAATCGGTCAATTGTCAGAAGGTATTAATAATTTTATTATTCAATTACAGATGGTTATTCGTAAAGTTCACCACCAATCGGAGTCAATGCAGAATTCTCTTGGGGTGATGAATACAGAAGTGAACAGTTCCAGCGAAAATGTAAATTATATTGCTACGACGATGGAAGAAATTACGGCAAGTATGGAAGAAATAGCATCTTCAATTGAAGGGCTTATGAAGAATACACATGAGATATTGGAGTTTGTTAATAATGTAGGTGATCAGACGAAGGAAGGTGTTTCCATTTCTTCCGATATTAAAGCTTTGGCAATTGGCGTAAAAGAAGAAACTGAAAAGAAGAAAAATGAAATTTCAAATCTTATTAATGAAAAACAGAATGCTTTATTTTCTTCGATAGAGGCGAGCAGGCAGATTACAAATATAAATAATTTAACCAATGATATTCTTGATATTGCAAGTCAGACAAATCTTCTGGCTTTAAATGCATCTATTGAAGCTGCGCGTGCCGGAGAAGTAGGGAAAGGTTTTGCTGTTGTGGCTGAAGAAATTCGACAATTGGCTGAAAACAGTAAAAATACTGCAAATGATATTCAGAGTATTAGTGTAGAAGTGATATCGGCAGTAAATCAACTTATGGAGAATGCACAAAATCTTATGTACTTTGTACAAAATCGGATTATGAGTGATTACGTTGGATTTGAAGGTGCTACGGATACGTATTATGAGAAGGCAGAGCATATGGATTCTGTTATGGCTGTTTTTAACGATAATATTTCGGCATTACATAAGGTTATGGCTGAGATGAATAATGGAATCACCAACATATCAACGGTTGTGGAAGAAAATGCACAGGGAATTAGCAGTGCAACAGAAAATGTGTCTGATCTTGCAAATTCTATCACGAACATTCGACAACAAGCAACGGAAAACGTTGACTCTTCAAAACATCTTATGGAAGAAATGAATCGTTTTCAGAAAATTTAGGATCAGATTCAGGGAAAGATGGGAAACATGAGAAAAAAAATTGCGTTTCTTGCAGGTGCAATCAGTTTTGATAATCAGAATCGTGTGATCGACGGTGTATTAAGACGTGCTGCGGAATTCGATACGGATGTATTTATTTTTACATGCTTTGTGAACTATGATGAGTCGGAAGAAAACAAAGTCGGAGCATTTCAAATTATGGAACTTCCGGATCTTACTACCTACGATGGTGTGATCGTTATGAAAAATTCAATACAATATGAACCGGCTTCCAACTCGTTGATGAACCGGATAAAAGAGAGCAGGATTCCAGCGGTAAGTGTTGATGAATATATTGATGGAATGCATAATGTCGGAATATCGGATTACAATAGCCAGAAACGTATTGTAGAACATCTGATAAAGAAACATCATCTGACAAAAATCAATTATGTGTGCGGTATTCTGCAGGGCAAAGAAGGAATGGAACGTTATCGGGCATATAGGGATGCTATGGAAGAGCATGGCATTCCTGTTTGTGATTGTCAGGTTTACTGCGGAAATTATAATCGTGAAAGCGGAAGAAAAGCCATCGAATATTTTATGAAAAACCAGACGCCGCAGGCAATTGTATTTGCAAATGATGCGATGGCGATCGGCGGAATGGAGCGCTTGCAGCAGTATGGTTATGAAATCCCAAAAGATATCGTAGTAACCGGTTTTGACAATGATGAGCTGTCCGCATTTTATATTCCGTCTTTGACGACCGTTGATCGCAGACAGGAAATGCTCGGGGAAAAGGCGGTCGATCTGCTTTTTGATGCACAAAGTCATACATCTGTGAAATTGGAAACCCAGATTCTGTATCGGGAAAGCTGCGGATGTAACTGCCAGACACCAAAGTCGATCCGGGATCTTCGAGTGGAATATCAGAACCAATGCTTAAGCTATGAGGAGGCACTAGATGCGTTAAAAAGTATGGAACTCGATCTGACCGGGCTTGAGAGTGTGGAAGAATTGTGTTCGCGGTTAAAAAAATATGTTATCCGATCAGATATGAAAGAGTTTTATCTTTGCCTGTGTGATGAAAAAAAGTTGTTTGCGTATGATGACATAAAAACTAATATCAGAGAACAAGCGATTTGTGAGCACTATACCCAAAAGGTTCATATACCGCTTGCCTATCATGATAGAAAGTTTGACTCCTATGGAAAATTTCCGTCAAAGGAAATTTTGCCTTATGAAATGAGAAATAAATTACAGAAAACATTCTACATAGTGACACCAATTTATTATCAAAAAATATGTTATGGATATTGTGTCTCGGATGGAAGTGTCTTTGCGTTAAAAAGTGAGCTTGCATATTTATGGACGGTTAATATCGGTATGGCACTCGAAAATATTCGCAAATGGAAATGGATCAATCAGATGAATGAGAAGATCAACCGTATGTGGAAGTATGACATGCTGACACAGGTGTTCAATCGGAGTGGCTTTTTTTATTCCGCAAATGCGGTTGTTGAACGGATTAAAGGACAACATCGGCGGGCATTTATGATTTTTTTGGATATTGACGGTCTAAAGAGTGTCAATGATGGGTTAGGGCATAAGGTCGGCGATGCTTTCATACGCGAGATGGCAGATGTGATAAAGGCATCAGTTCCGAAGGATTGTCTGGTAATGCGTTATGGAGGTGATGAATTTGTGGTGTTTGGGAGTTGTACGAATGCCAAGCGGATGCAGATGATCGTAAGTAAGATAAAAAATACAATGGAAAAAGAAAATCAAAACGAGAAGAGAATCTACCAATTGTCTGCCAGTATCGGATGTTCCGTACATGCATCTGACGAGATTGATGATTTAAATCAGTTGATCGAATCGGCGGACAAGCGCATGTATGAAGAAAAGAAAGAAAAACATATGAGAAGATAATAAAGGCTATTCAGAAAATAAGGACAGTTTTTTAGTCTAATCAGAGGCTAAAAAGCTGTCCTTATTTTTGTTATCTTTTTGGTGTATCAGATAAGAGAAAAAGGGGGCAGACAATGGAAAACAGATATTATCTGGCGATTGATATCGGAGCGTCGAGTGGACGCCATATTCTTGCGCATAAGAAAGACGGGCGAATTGTCTTAGAGGAGATCTATCGATTTCCAAACGGAATGCAGGAACATAACGGACATAAAGTGTGGAATGTGGATCAGCTTTTTGGGGAAATTCAAACCGGAATGAAGAAATGTGCGGATATAGGAAAGATTCCGTATAGTATGGGAATCGATACCTGGGCTGTAGATTTTGTATTGTTGGATGATCAGGGACAAAGAATTGGTGATGCCGTGGCATATCGTGATGCGAGAACGGATGGGATGGACAAGCAGGTATATGAGATTATTTCGGAAAATGATTTGTATGAAATTACGGGTATTCAAAAGCAGAAGTTTAATACGATCTATCAGCTAATGGCGCTTAAGCAGCAGAATCCGGAAAGCCTGGATAGGGCACAAAGTATGCTTATGATTCCGGATTATTTTAACTTTCTTTTGACGGGAAATAAGTTACAGGAATATACGAACGCGACAACAACACAGCTGGTTGATCCGAAAGCCAATGACTGGAACTGGGCATTGATTGATCGGCTGGGATATCCGAGAACCCTCTTTCAGACAATTATGATGGCGGGAAGCATTGTCGGAAACTTGGCGGATTCTATTCAGAAACAGGTAGGTTTTGAATGCAAAGTAGTCTTGCCGGCAACGCATGATACAGCTTCTGCAGTGATGGCAGTTCCATCCAAAGAGGAACAGCCACTTTATATCAGTTCCGGAACATGGTCATTGATGGGAACCGAATTGAAAGAAGCTGCCTGTGATGAGCAAAGCAGAAAGCATAACATGACGAATGAGGGCGGATACGATTATCGCTTCCGCTATCTTAAGAATATTATGGGACTCTGGATGATCCAGTCGGTGCGAAAGGAGATAGCCCCGGAACTTGGTTTTGGAGAGATCAGCGAACTTGCGTCAAAGCAGACGATTCCTTCTTTCGTTGATGCCAACGATCCGAGATTTCTTGCGCCGGAGCATATGACGAGCGAGGTGCAGAAAGCCTGTAAAGAGAGTGGACAGCAGGTGCCACAGGGCATTGCGGAAGTTGCCTGTGTGATCTACAACAGTCTCGCAAAATGCTATGCCGATACAGCAAAGGAGATTGAGAAACTGACCGGAAAAACATACGACTGTATTCAGATCGTTGGTGGCGGTGCCAATGCGGATTATCTGAACAAACTGACCGCATTTTTCACGAAGAAGACAATCTATGCAGGACCGACGGAAGCGACTGCGATCGGTAATCTCTGTGCGCAGATGATCGCAGCGGGAGAATTAGAAAACTTAAAGGAGGCAAGACAATGTGTTTATGCTTCCTTCCCAATTCATAAATACGAAAAGTAAAGGAGAAGAGACATGACAAATTACGAAGCAGCAAGAGAAAAATATGCAGCACTCGGTGTGGATACCGACAAGGCGATCGAGACATTAAAGAAAGTTCCGGTATCGCTTCACTGCTGGCAGCTGGATGATGTGATCGGTTTTGACAATGACGGAGGACTTACTGGAGGCATTCAAACGACCGGTAATTATATGGGCCGTGCTAGAACGCCGGAACAGTTGATGGCAGATATGGAAGAAGCGATGAGACTGATGCCGGGAACCGCAAAATTAAACATACATGCATCTTATGCAATCTTTGCACCGGGGGAATTTGCAGACAGAGATGCGCTTGAACCAAAGCATTTTGCTAAATGGGTAGAATTTGCCAAGAAGCATCATATGGGTATCGATTTTAATCCGACCTTTTTCTCACACGAGAAAGTAAAGGACGGTCAGACACTTTCGAGTCCGGACGAGGAGACAAGACGTTTCTGGATCAATCACGGAAAGGCATGCATCCGCATCTCGGAATATTTTGCAAAAGAGACCGGAATGCCTTGCGTTATGAACATCTGGACCGGTGATGGATTTAAAGATGTTCCGGCAGACCGTATGGGACCTCGTATGCGATACAAGGATTCCATCGAGCAGATCTTATCGGAGCCATACGATCATAACCTCGTAAAGCCTTGTGTGGAGTCAAAAGTTTTCGGTATAGGTGTGGAGTCTTACACAGTCGGATCGGCTGAGTTTACACTTAGTTTTGCTGCTTTACATGACGGCTGTATGCCACTTATGGACAACGGACATTATCATCCACTGGAGTATGTATCTGACAAGATTCCGGCAATGCTCTGCTTTTATCCGGAATTTGCATTGCATATCACAAGAGGTGTGCGCTGGGATTCCGATCATGTGCTGATTCTTGATGATGAGACGAAGGAGATGGCAAAAGAAATTGTAAGAGATAATGCGCTTGACCGTGTCTATATGGCTTTGGACTATTTTGATGCAAGTATCAACCGTGTTTCGGCACTTGCAACAGGATTTCGAAGCTGGCAGAAAGCCCTTCTTATAGCTTTATGTACACCGAATGCAATGCTCAAAGCGCTTCAGGATACGAATCAGATGAGCAAACTTATGGTTATGAATGAGGCGGTGAAGATGTTGCCGATCGGTGAGATATGGGATGAGTACTTAAGACGTGAGGGCGTCGTTGATGATCTTCATTTCTATGATGAAATCGAAAAGTATGAGAACGAAGTATTGGAAAAGAGAAATTAAAAAAGAATAGAAAAGAGGAATTATAATTATGAATTTTTTAGATGCAGAATTTGTACAGGAATTTATCCGCATGGCGAATGACGGATGGGAGCAGGGATGGCATGAGAGAAATGGTGGAAACCTTTCTTATCGTGTAAAACCGGAAGAAGTAGAATTGATAAAAGAGAATTTTAAGGCGAAGGAATGGCAGCCAATTGGCACAAGTGTACCGAATCTTGCCGGCGAGTTTTTTCTGGTTACGGGAAGCGGTAAGTATTTCCGCAATGTGATCATTAAGCCGGAAGATTCCATCTGCATGATTGAACTGGACGAAAAAGGTGAAAATTACCGTATTGTCTGGGGGCTGGTCAATGGAGGCAGACCGACTTCCGAGCTTCCGAGTCATTTGATGAATCTCGAAGTAAAAAAACTTCAAAATCCAAATTACCGCGTGGTCTATCATGCACATACCACCAATATTATCGCACTCACATTTGTACTTCCACTCGAAGATAAAGTGTTTACGAGAGAACTGTGGGAGATGGCAACGGAGTGTCCGGTTGTTTTTCCGGACGGTGTCGGTGTTGTTCCGTGGATGGTTCCGGGAGGAAGAGAGATCGCGGTTGCAACAAGTGAACTGATGAAAAAGTATGATCTGGCCATTTGGGCACATCACGGAATGTTCGCAGCAGGCGAAGATTTTGATCTGACATTCGGTCTGATGCACACCGCTGAGAAATCGGCAGAAATTCTTGTGAAGATGTTATCCATGAGACCGGATAAGCTTCAGACGATCACTCCGGACAATTTCCGGGATCTGGCAAAAGATTTTAACGTTACATTGCCGGAAGAATTTCTTTACGAAAAATAAACAAGAAAAAATTGGCAGTGAAGCTGTTGCATCGTAGCCTCACTGCCAATTTTTATTGTGATTAAACGTTATTGTCTGTAAAAATCAATAATCCGGTCAAGTCTTGCGGTCATGTTGGAAAGGAGCGCATCTAAAATCGTGATAGCTGTCATTGCCTCAACAACGACCACTGCACGCGGAACGATAATCGGATCGTGTCGTCCTTTGATGCTGATCTCAATTTCTTTTCCGTCTTTGTTGACGGTCTGCTGTGTTGCTGCAATGGACGGTGTCGGTTTGACGGCTGCACGGAAAAATAACAGCGAGCCATCACTCATGCCACCGAGCGTGCCACCGGAATAATTGGTTCTTTTGGAGATGTGTCCATTCTCCATGCAAAATGCATCGTTGTTGGTTAGTCCGGTAGCGGTAGCTGCACCAAATCCGGCTCCGATTTCAAAGCCCTTTACGGCACCGATCGAGAGGATTGCTTTTGCCAGATTCGCATCGAGTTTTTCAAAAACGGGATCACCGAGTCCGACGGGAAGCCCAAAAATCTGACATTCGATGATGCCACCGCTGGAGTTTTGTTCCTGTAAACATTTTTCGAGATATGCGCTGGCTTTTGCTGCGGCTTTTGCATCCGGCATATACAGCTTGTTTTTTGAAATTTCTGCGGGATCAAACCGGGCAGGATCAATGGACACCGGACCGATTGCCTGACTGTAGGCAAGTATGGAGATGTCCATCTGCTCTAAAATTTTGATCGCAATTGCACCGCCGGCAACGCGTCCGATCGTTTCGCGCCCCGAGGAGCGTCCGCCGCCGCGGTAATCACGAAATCCGTATTTTTCGTCAAAACAGAAATCAGCATGTCCTGGCCGGTAGTAGGAGGCAATTTCACTGTAATCGGCAGAGTGCTGGTCCTTGTTCCAGACCATCATGGAAATCGGGGTACCGGTTGTTTTTCCCTCAAAAACACCGGATAAGATTTCTACCGTGTCACTTTCCCTGCGCTGTGTGGTAAATTTGGACTGTCCGGGTTTACGCCGGTCTAAAAATTTCTGGATATCTTCTTCACAGAGGCTGAGTCCGGCAGGACAGCCATCCACAACAACACCGATGCCTTTACCGTGGGATTCCCCCCATGTGGTGATACGAAATAAATTGCCAAATGATGAGCCTGCCATAAATGCCTCCTTAAAAACGTTAATATTCTAAGGGATATTATAAAAAACATCGCATTGAATAGTCAAGAGAGATATGGTAATATTTAAAGGAAATAAACATAAAAAAGAGAGAGGGAACATATGGAATTTAACGCAGTATATCATCAGGCGAGTGACAATTACTGTTATCCGCTGAATGAGGATGAGCTGATTATCAATATAAAAACGGGCTACGATGTAAAATCGGTATCCATTATACTCGGAGATCCGTTTGCCGCGGGAATATTAGGCGGCGGGGAGCACTGGGATGGAAAAAAGGAGCCGATCATATATAAAAAGCGGTTAAAAAATCAGATCTGGTGGACCACAACCGTGCGTCCGGAGTACAAGCGTTTGAAATATTATTTTGAACTTCAGACAGAGGAGGAAAGCTGGTTTTATTTTGAAGACGGGTTTGTCAGCAGCGAACAGATGCATCTGGAGGGCAGAAGCCGTCAGTGCTTTGTTTTCCCGTGGATGAATCCCTGTGATGTACCGCGTACCCCGGCATGGGTCAACGATACCGTATGGTATCAGATTTTCCCGGATCGTTTCTGCAACGGAGATCCTTCCAATGATCCTGAGAATGTGGTTTTGTGGAGAGAGCATGGAAGCGTGACCAATGAGGAATGTTTCGGAGGAGATCTGGCGGGGATTACAGACAAGCTGGATTATCTGCAGAATCTGGGAATCAACGGTCTGTATCTGACACCGATCAACGAAGCTCCGTCAAATCACAAATACGATACCACGGATTATACGAAGATTGATCCGCGTTTTGGCGATGAGGAAACCTTTAAACACCTTGTGAAGGAAGCGCATAAGCGGGGCATCCGCGTAATGCTTGACGGTGTGTTCAATCATTCCGGATATTATTTCGCACCGTGGCAGGATGTGCTTGCAAAGGGACCGGAGTCAGAATATTATGACTGGTTTATGATCAATGAATGGCCGTTTGATAAAAACGGGCAGGCGGCAAAGAAGAAACAGTATTATACATTTGCCTTTTTTGATTCCATGCCAAAGATCAATACAAACAATCCGAAAGTACGCAAATATTTTGTAGATATTTGTGCCAACTGGGTGGAAAATTACGGAATCGATGGAATCCGTCTGGATGTGGCAAATGAAGTTTCCCACAGGTTCTGCAAAGAACTGCATGCGCGGGTCAAGGAGATCAACCCGGATATCTATATTCTCGGAGAAATCTGGCACAACGCGCTTCCGTGGCTGCGCGGAGATGAGTTTGATGCGGTAATGAATTATCCGCTTGGACAAAGTATCAAGGATTTCTGGATTGATAAGAGCCTGACGAATGAAGACTTTGAGTATACAATCAACCGCTGCTATACAAGCTATATGCAGCAGACCAATGATGTGCTGTTTAATCTGCTCGATTCGCATGATACCAAGCGGCTTCGCTCGGATGTGAAGAATCTGGATGAATATTTTGCACAGATTGCTGTACTTTTTGCAATGCCGGGAAGTCCGTGCATTTACTACGGAACAGAAATTGCCATGGAAGGAAGCTATGATCCGGACTGCCGCAGATGTATGCCGTGGTCGGATATTGAGGCCGGAAAGTATGCAGAGCGCAGCAGGATCATATCTACACTGATTCATCTGCGTCGGCAGGAACCGCTCTTAAAAAGCCGTAATTTTCATTTTCCGAATGATTATGCAGCGTACAGGCGTGTGATCCAGTTTCAGAAAGTGGATTTTCCGGATTGTTATGTGGAAGTGCTGATTAACTGCTGTGAGGAAGATGTCGAGGTAGTGCCGCAGGGAGAAATTCTGCTTGAACGACATTACATAGATTCCACACTTTTGTCCAACGGTATTTTGATCCGCAGAATTCGAAAGTAAATAAAAAGAAAGAGGAATAACAGAAAATGGCTACATATGAGTTGTTAAAACAGGAAGGCAGTGCGAAACGTGCGGTGTTTCATACGGTGCACGGAGATATCCAGACGCCGGTGTTTATGAATGTGGGAACGGTGGCCGCAATCAAGGGTGCTGTTTCAACAATGGATCTCAAAGAGATCAAATGTCAGGTGGAACTGTCCAATACCTATCATCTGCATGTGCGTCCAGGAGACAAGCTGATCAAAGAAATGGGCGGACTGCATAAGTTTATGGTCTGGGATCGTCCGATTCTGACAGATTCCGGCGGATTTCAGGTGTTTTCCCTGGCAGGACTCCGAAAAATTAAGGAGGAGGGTGTATATTTCCATTCCCATGTAGATGGCGCAAAGATCTTTATGGGACCGGAAGAGAGCATGCAGATCCAGTCAAACCTCGGATCGACGATTGCCATGGCATTTGACGAGTGTCCATCGAGTGTGGCAGAGCGCAGATATGTCGAAGATTCTGTTGCGCGTACGACCCGCTGGCTGGAGCGGTGCAAAAAAGAAATGCAGCGTCTGAACAGTCTGGAAGATACGATTAATAAAGAGCAGCTGTTGTTTGGAATTAACCAGGGAGCAATTTTTTCGGATATCCGGACGGACCATGCAAAGAGAATTTCGGAACTGGATCTGGATGGGTATGCAATTGGCGGACTTGCAGTGGGAGAAACCCATGAACAGATGTATCAGATCATAGAGGAGACCGTTCCGTATCTTCCGAAAAACAAGCCGACGTATCTGATGGGCGTGGGAACACCTGCCAATATTCTCGAGGGGGTAGCGCGCGGAATCGATTTCTTTGACTGTGTATATCCGAGCAGAAACGGACGCCACGGACATGTATATACCAACGAAGGAAAGTTGAATCTGTTTAACCAGAAATACGAAAAAGACATGCGTCCGATTGAGGAGGGCTGCCAGTGTCCGGCATGCCGGCACTACAGCAGAGCCTATATCCGGCATCTGTTAAAAGCAAAGGAAATGCTTGGCATGCGCCTGTGCGTTCTTCATAACCTGTATTTTTACAATACCATGATGGAAGAGATCCGGGATGCTCTCGATGCCGGAAATTTTGCTTCCTACAAAGAAGAAAAACTGTACCGGATGGGACAGTCAAGTATAAAAAATGTCTAAAAAAGCCAAAAAGGCTTGCCCAAAGAACGGAAGTTGTGTAGAATGGGTTTTAGTATTTGAATATAGGAGGAAACATTGATGAGCGCAATTTTAGCAAATAGCAGCGCTTCCGCTTCCGGCGGAATGGGCATGTTTGGTATGATTATCTGGCTGGTAGTAATCTTCGGATTTATGTATTTTCTGATGATTCGTCCACAGAAGAAGGAGCAGAAGAAAAAAGATCTGATGCTTTCCGAAGTAGCTGTGGGAGACACCGTTCTTACTACATCCGGTTTCTATGGAACAATTATTGATA
>OHIB01000413.1_pt1 | contig 26744 bp, 21 predicted proteins | sample 1568181 | NCBI WGS metagenome assembly OHIB01 (sample SAMEA3879506, study PRJEB24766) | human gut metagenome | biome: human-associated habitat; feature: feces | place: USA | collected 1985/1987
TCCTGAAGGGCTATGAGGACGGCACGTACCGTCCGGCGCGGGCCGTCAGCCGTCAGGAGATGGCGACCATCCTCTTGCGCATGGCCGATGTGAAGCTCGGCGCGGATCTGGTCGATGCGGCTCTGGCTGAGATCGCGGACGGCGACAGCGTCGCTTCCTGGGCGAGAGCGGGCGTGGTGTTCTGCTACCTGGGCGGCATCATGAACGGCATGGATGCTACGCACTTTGCCCCGACGGGTATGCTCACGCGCGCGCAGCTTGCGCAGGTGTTCTTCAACCTCTACAACATCGGCATGGATGAAGTCATGAATTCCGGGGAAGATCCGGAGCCGGTTCCCGAACCGACTCCGATGGCCCTGGCTGCGTGATTTTTTGTATATGCATTTTTGGGAGGCTGCTTCGGCAGCCTCCTTTTGATCGCGGCCGGAACGGCTGCGGATGGATTGTGCTTGACAATTTCGGAAAACCTTTTACAATATAGGCGAACCAAGCGGACCGACACAACCAAGGAGGTTTTTGATTATGAACATGAACAAATATCTGGACATCGCACCCGAGGTGCAGCAGGCGCTCGCGGACGGCCGCCCGGTCGTCGCGCTCGAGAGCACGATCATCTCCCACGGCATGCCCTATCCGAAAAACGTCGAGACGGCCCTGCTCGTCGAGCAGACCCTGCGCGACAACGGCGCCGTGCCCGCCACCATCGCCATCCTCGGCGGCCGCCTGAAGGCCGGCCTGTCCAAGGAAGAGATCACCTACCTCGGCAAGGCCGGGCGCAAGGTCGCCAAGGTCTCCCGCCGCGATCTGCCGGTCATCTGCGCGCGCGGCGCGGACGGCGCGACCACCGTTACCACGACGATGATGATCGCCCATATGGCGGGCATCCAGGTCTTTGCCACCGGCGGCATCGGCGGCGTGCACCGCGGCGCGCAGGAGACGTTCGACATCTCCGCCGACCTCGAAGAGCTGGCCAACACCTCCGTCATGGTCGTGTGCGCGGGCGCGAAGTCCATCCTCGACCTCGGTCTGACGCTCGAATATCTCGAGACCCACGGCGTGACCGTCATCGGCTACGGCACGAGCGAGCTGCCTGCGTTCTACACGCGCAAGTCCGGCTTTGGCGTCGACTACGAGCTCGACACGCCCGAGCAGCTGGCCAAGGCGTTCCACGTCAAGCGCGAGCTGGGTCTGCGCGGCGGCTTACTCGTCACGAACCCGATTCCCGAAGAGTACTCCATGGACAAGGAAGTCATCGACAAGGCCATTGCCGAGGCCGTGGAGGACGCGAAGAAGGACGGCATCCACGGCAAGGCCACGACGCCGTATCTGCTCGCCAAGATCAAGGACCTGACCGGCGGCGACAGCCTGGATTCCAACATCCAGCTCGTGTTCAACAACGCGCGCCTCGGCGCGGCGGCGGCTGTGGAGCTCAGCAAGCTCGAAAAGTGAGATATTTTGTCATCTATCTCGCCGCGATCAATCTAATTACTTTCTGCGTCTACGGCGCAGACAAGCGCCGCGCCAAAATATCGGGCGCGCGGCGCGTGCCCGAAAAGACCTTATTTGCACTCGCGCTGCTGCTCGGCAGCGCGGGTGCTCTTTTCGCAATGAGGGTCTTTCACCACAAGACGCGGCACTGGTACTTCAAGTTCGGCATTCCCGCGATCTTACTCTGCCAGATCGCGGCGGGGGTGTTCGTGTATGTGCGGTTTTTCGCGGCGTAAAAAATTTTTGGGAAATTTTCGGGTTTTGTGAAACAAAACAGACGTTTCTTGCGTCTAATCAATGAAGCAAAGGGAAACTGGGCGAAGAGGGAAGATAAAGAATTTATGAATTTTCCATTTTCCTGTTCCCTTATTTCCCGCGGCATGGTAAAATGCCATGTATGAGAAAGGCTCTGTGCGCGCGGAGCCGACAACAACAAACACGAAAGGATGAAGATCACATGAAAAAATTTCTCTCCTTGCTATTGGCTCTGACATTGGTCCTGAGCCTCGTCGTCGTGCCTGCAAGGGCGGCGGACGGGACTCCGCCAGCAACTCCTGAAATTACTGGGTTAACTGTTAACACTCCCAGTAATGTTAATCGCGGAGATAATGTAACTTTCACAATTAGTGGAACTCCTGCTATTACGACGGGTGGCACGGTTCAATCCACCGAGTACAGCTGGAATGTCGGCTCGTATTTTCGCATTAACGCCGGAGCTGGTACTGCCGCTTCTGTATCCGCAAATGCTATTGATGATACCACAGCAACAACGGTCTTTTGCACAGTAACCTGCACCTATACCGTTACTGAAAATGGGCAGGAGGTAACTAAGACCGCGACTAAACCTATTTCCACCGAAGAGTTTGCTATCGCTGACAAGCTCCTGCCGGGCGACATCACCACCGTCACCTTCAACGGCAGAACCTATTCTGTGACGAACGGCACGGTCAACATCTCCCTTCTTAAGGGTGAGACGATCAATAATGACAAAAACACCTGGTCTGCCGCCGCAACTGGCTATGTGATCGATAATACGACGAACAAGCCCACCTATAACCCTTCCACAGGTAAACTGACGGTAAAGACGACGGCAGCGACTCCGCTCTCAACCGATATCACGGTTACGTCTACGACAGCCAGTGTCAGTGCTGCGGCAAGCCTGAACGAAGTGATTGCCGGCGGTAAGACCACTCTGACCGCTACTCCGAGCGGCCTGAGCAATGCAGCTACTTATGATTGGTACAAAAAGGTTACAGGCGGTACTGACGAGAAAATAGGCAGCGGCAAGTCCTTTACCTGGACTGTCCCGGCTACGGCGGCGGGGAGCTATTCCGTCTATTGCAAGGCCAAAGAGGGAACTACTGATGCCGCAACGAGCGCAGATGTTACTATTTCCGTTGTTGCAGATACCTATCAATTTACCGTTACCCCCGCAAGCGTTACGCTGACGCAGATCGGTCAGACCGCGACTTTGGCGGCGAACTTTGTGAATACCTCCACTTCTCCCGCTACCCCGGTCACTCCGACCTACTCCTTTGTTTCCGCCAACCTCAACATCGCAACTGTGACGAACCAGACGACCGCCGCGCCGATCGTAACGCTCAGAGCAAGCGGCTCTACCACTGTCACCGCAAAGGCGACCTATAAGGGCAAGGACTATGTGCAGAACATCCCCGTTACCGGCGCCCTGATCGAGGCGACCCTCAGTGCTGTTCAGAACGGCACTTCTGTGAACTACAGCTACAGTGATCTTGTTAACGCCGCGCAGGCCGCCATCAACAAGACCTACAGCACCGCCTACACCTACGAGACCGTCTATTCCCTCAGCGGCGTCACTCAGGTCGCCTCTACCGCTGCCTACGGTGTCGGCACGAGCAATGCTTCGTACAACTATCCCGCCGGCGGCTCCGGCTATCTCTACTTCAAGGCAAATCTCTCCGGCATCGGCACTGCAAAGTTCACCGCTACTGTGACCACCCGCATTGCCAATACCGCCGTTCCCAAGACCTACAGCGTTACGTTTAACGTTCCCGTAACGCCCAGCACGACCACCTATGCCGACCAGTATCCCGAGCCGGTCGCGGCTTACGGCAACACCTATCGCTATTACGTTCAGGTCCCCTCCGGCGCAAGGTATTACTATGTTGCCGGTGTGAACACCGAGCCGAGCGATTGGAACAATGGCAGCGGCAATAAGTATTACACTACCACTTCCAGCACCAGCCTGTACTCCCTGACCGACAGCAACTTTGTCGGCGGCAAGTGCATGCTGTATGTCGTGACGCAGGGCACCGACAATAAGCTCTACTGCGGCACCATCAGCGTCTACCAGAAGAACTACAACATCAACTACAACGGCGTGGCCGGTGAGACCGTCCAGTTCGCGCAGAGCGACTTCAACGACTTCATGAACAAGGTCGCTGAGGCCCGCGGCGACGCCAGCAAGACCAAGTCCTATCCCTATGTCACCTTCGATTATGTGACCTTCTCCCTGCCCACCACCGCGCAGGGCACGCTGTACTATGGCGGCACCGCCATGTCCACCAGCAATTCCTCCGGCGCGTTCAACACCCGCACCAAGGTCACCAACCTCGATAGCGTGACGTTCGTCCCCAACGCCAAGACCTCCGCGAAGACCATCACGCTGAACTTCACCCTGTACGCGACCCGCTATTCCAGCTCCTCCACGAGCCGCGGCACGACCGTGAGCTACTCCGGCAGCGTCGTCGTCAACCTCGTGCGCGAGGACATCAAGTACACCGTCTCTCAGGGCGACAGCGTCCGCTTCGACGAGAGCGACTTCCTCAGCTACCTGCGCTCCACCAAGGGCTACAGCAGCAACTACACCATCGACTACGTGACCTTTGACCAGAGCGCCGTCTCCGCCGTCAACGAGGGCTCGCTCTACACCTACTACAACGGCTACAACTACGGCGGCTCCATCAAGACGACTGACAAGTTCTACTACAGCGCCACCGCCAGCCAGAACGCGCTCAGCGACGTCGCGTTCCTTGCCAGCCGCTACGCCAAGACCGGCGAGACCGTCTACATCCCGTTCACCATCTACGCCCGCTACGGCACGACCGGCACCGGCACCCGCCAGCTCACCGGCACCGTGGCCATCAAGATCGGCCAGACGATGAACTTCATCGACGTCAAGACCACCGACTACTTCTACAACTCCGTCAAGTGGGCCGTCGGCAAGAACATCACCAACGGCACGTCCAGCACCACCTTCTCCCCGTACAAGTCCTGCACCCGCGCCGAGATCGTGACGTTCCTGTGGCGCGCCGCCGGCAGCCCGGAGCCGACCACCACCCGCAACCCGTTCCGTGATGTCAACGCCGTCACGCACTCGAGCTACTACAAGGCCATCCTGTGGGCCAGCCAGAAGGGCATCACCTCCGGCACCAGCGCCACGGCGTTCTCCCCCGATCAGGTCTGCACCCGTGCCCAGATCGTGACCTTCCTGTACCGCTACGCGGGCCAGCCCAGCGGCTACTACTCCAACCCGTTCAAGGATGTGGGCGCCACGAGCGAGGCGAGCTATTACAACGCCGTTCTCTGGGCCGTCGGTAAGGGTATCACCACCGGCACCAGCGCCACGACGTTCTCCCCGTATGCTTCCTGCAACCGCGCCGAGGCCGTGACGTTCCTGTATCGTTACACCAACGGACTTTAATGCTTAAAACGAAAGCCCCGCTCAGCGGGGCTTTCGTTTTAGCTTTTTGCGCTCCGCGGCAGCGCACGCGCCGTAGGCGCGCACGTTTGCGGAGCGAGAAGTGTAAATCCTGACGCACACGCCCCAGGGCGGCTTCTCTTGCCGCTTTGCGGCAATTCACCTTCTGTCGTCAGGATTTACGATTTCATTTTATTTCGCCGCGGAGCGGTGAAACTCTGCGAGGCTTTTTTGGGGGGGCGTGGCCCCCCTTGACCCCCTGTAAGGCGACTGACGGGGGCGGGCGGTTTGCGTTTACTCTTTTCCATTCTGTAAACTTTTGTTCAAACGCCTTTACGGGGGTCGAAAAAGCGTGTAGAATGGCAGCATCAAGATTTTAGGAGTGTTTTTTGTGAACAAATTCCGCGATGCCCTTTACCGCTTTATGTATGGCCGCAACGGCGTAGACGCGCTGAACTGGGCGCTCGTGATCCTTGAGCTGGCCGTGAGCATTCTGAGCTCGATCATCCGCGTGCAGGGCGTGTCGCAGGCGCTGTACTTTGTGTCGATGGTGCTGATGTTCATCGTACTCATCCGCATTTTTTCGCGCAATCTCGCGCGCCGTCAGGCCGAGAACGCGAAGTTTCTGACCTGGTGGACGCCGAAGGCGAACGCCATCCGCGGCGCGAAGGCACGCCGCGCCGACAAGGCGCACAAATACGTCCGCTGCTCCTGCGGCGCGTACTGCCGCGTGCCGAAAAACATCGGCAAGGTCGAGCTCACGTGCCCGAAGTGCGGCAAGAAAAGAGTCGTGAAAACGTGAAAGAAAAAATCCGTCCCGCGGGACGGATTTTTTTGTAAGAAAACCGGTTTTCCGCCGTCCTATAGACAGAAAGGGGGTGAGGGCGCTGACGAATTTTGAAGAGGTGTACGCCGTGTACTTCGACGATGTGTACCGGTATCTTCTCTCGCTTTCCGGAAGCGAGAGTACCGCCGAGGAGTTGACGAGCGAGACGTTTTTCCGTGCGATGGACGCCCTCGACCGCTTTCGGGGCGAGTGCAGCGTGCGCGTGTGGCTCTGCCAGATCGCGAAGAATCTGTATTATTCGCAGCTGCGGCGCGAAAAGTGCCTCGCCCCGCTCGAAGACTGCCAGATCGCCGAGGAGAGCCACGAGGAGGAGTTAGAAGATCACAGCGAGGCCGCGCGCATCCAGAAATTGCTGCACGCGCTCAGAGAGCCGTACAAGGAGGTCTTCATGTGGCGCGTGTACGGTGAGAAGAGCTTCCGCGACATCGGCGCGCTCTTCGGCAAGACGGAAAACTGGGCATGCGTGACGTATCACCGCGCCAAGCGCATGATCCGCGAGGGATTGGAGGACGACTGAAATGGACAAAACTTGCAGCATCGTGCAGGACCTTCTGCCGCTCTATGAGGAAGACATGCTGCGCGAGGAGACGAAGGAATTTGTGGACGGGCATTTAGCGCAGTGCGCGGCCTGCCGCGCCGAGCTCGACGCGCTGAAGGCGGACGTGACGCCCGCGCCCGTCAGCGCGCAGCCGCTGCGCGACCTGAAGCGGCAGCTTCGGCGCAAGAAGCTGACCGCCGTGCTGCTGGCCGTCACGCTCGCGCTGACGCTGGCGACGGCGGGGTTCGCGTACCTCACCGCGCCGCAGTATTTGCCGTACAGCGAGACAGAGTGGTCGATCTCGCGCTCGCCCAGCGCGCTCGCGGACGACGGCTCGGCAGCGGATGGGCTTTCTGATCTCAGCGGCGCGGAGAGCATCTCCGTCAGCCTGCTTGTGCCGGTCTCCGGCGCAGAGGTCACGAACACGCAGGACCCCAACAGCGGCAAAACCATCTACTTCATCACCGCATGGCGCACGCCGCTCGACACATGGCGCGGCGCATTCGACAAAACCGGGGGCGCCCCGAACACACACAGCGCAAATGATCGCACACAGCGCGAGGCGGACGCACTGCAAGGCGTGCTCGCCAAGGCGGAGTCCGCGCGCACGCTCTTTACGCTCGACGCCGCGAATTGCACGGCAGTCTGCTATTCTCAGAACAACGGGCAGGACGATGTACTGCTCTGCGGCAGCATGAACGGCGGCATCGTTTCGCTGCCGAGGCTGGCGTTGGGCTATTACGCTTTGCTATCGTTAGCACTCCTTATTACGCTGGGTATTGCATTTTTCGTCTGCCGCAGGAAGAAAACGGGCAAAGCGCTCGGCTATCTCGCGCTGATTCCCGCGAGCTATCTTGCCGGTCATCTACTCGTCAAGGGTTTTACGACGACGAGTTACCAGATGCAGCGCGACTTCTCGCTCATTATCCTCGCCGCCGCGCTGATCTACGCCGCGGTCATGCTGGCGATCAACCTCTGGCGGCAGAAGCGGGAGAAGGTGTAAAAGAGGAAGAGACGCATTCGCGTCTCTTCCTCTTTTGCAATCAAATTCGAATGCTCAAGGCCCTTTGAGCAAAGCCGTGATAGTCCGCAAATGCGCTTTGCAGGCCGTCGATTCCCTGCGTTTCCCATCGGTCTGCCAGATACAGCATACCGCACATACAGGCAAACTTTTCATAGTACGATCCGCAGACCGCCTCTTCAAGAAACTGCTTTTGCCTGTCTGGGTCCGTCTCCGTAAGCGCGAGGCGCAGTTTGGCACGGCTTGCTGCTGCGACCTCGGTAAGCTGCGGTGTATGCCAGTCCACACAGTCGATTTCTGTCGCCTGATAGGAGAGAAGATGGGCGAATCCCTCATGAAATGTGTAAGCATCCAATCTTGTCAAATAGTCTGTACTTTCCAATGCGGCATCTGCCGCCGGATAGCGGTGTCCAATCAAGAGATGCGTAATCTCATGCGTCAGCAGATTCCGAATGATGCTGTCGAGCTGGTCGAGCTCCGCATAATTGCACCAACGGATGAGGTCAAAGATGAGATGTGCCTGCCCGTCGGGCGAGTGTGCCGCAACGGCGTCGTAAGGCTCGGGATAACCGACGATCAAATCAAGTGTCGGCTGTACCGCCTCCCAATCGGGGAAAAGCGCGTCCCAAATCAGGCGGTTGACGGGGACAAAGTGCGCAGCCGCTTCACGGATACGGCGTTCGAGCTTGCGCACAGTCTCTCGGAGAGCAAGATCCTCAGGCGGCGGAGTAAATGCATTCCTGCCAAGAACTGACGAAACCGAGGTGTGTTCAAAGAGCCATGAAGCACGAAAAGCGTCGACGCAGCTACTCTCGATATATGCCTGTGCGATCGAACTGTCAATCAGCATTTTCAGTCCCTCTCTTTACGAAAAACCTCTTTTGTCGTAACAGACAAAAGAGGTTTTTCCTTGGCGCAGCGGGAGGGATTCGAACCCTCGTGAGGTTTCCCTCAAACTGATTTCGAGTCTTTTATGCAACTGTGACAGGGATGCCCGTTTTGGGGGCGTTTCTGTAAGCCCCGTACCCGCCGAAAGCCGCTTGAAATCAGGCTTTTTCGCTCGGAAAGCCTTGCGGGACAGGCTTTTTTGAAAGTGGGTTCAAATCGGCATTTTCTCCGATTTTGGAGAGAAATGCGGGAAGATAGGAGAGAAAAATCGGGAGACGGCCATACACCGCAGAATAGAGCTTCCAACCGACGAAAATCTATTTTTGAGGTGTTACAAATGGATGTATTTCCCGTCAACTGGGACAGCGTTCCCGAGGTGATGAACAAGGAGCAATTCTTCCGCATCTGCCATATCAGCAAGTCCACGGCGCTGCATCTGCTCAAAAGCGGCAAGGTGCCCTGCGAGTGGTCGGGTAAGAAAACCCGGTGCTATAAAATCCGAAAAGAGGATGTGAAAGCATACTTGGAGGAGCGGGCGATTTTTCCAGAACTCTATTCTGCGCCGAAGGGATGGTACGGCACCCACTATGTGGCGAGGCTCTCCAAGGAGCTGCCGGAGGACACGCTGCGGCAGATGCACGGCTACTATGAAAAGCTGCTGCGCAAATACCCGGATGTGGTCACAGTAAAGGATGTGGTGGCCCTGACCGGCTACACCCTGACCACCGTCCACAACTGGTGCAGCCGCGGGTCGCTGAAAGCCTTCCAGAAGGGGCTGAAGTTCTGTATCCCGAAAATCTTTCTTGTGGATTTCTTCTGCTCCCTGACCTTTCGCTCCATCACCCGCAAAAGCCTCTGGCATATCCAGACGCTGAATGAATTCAGCAGGAAGATGAAGAAATAATGTGCGATTCTGAAATTCGCACACTCGCACCCGCCTTTCGGTTTTGGTAGACTGTAACCGAAAGGCGGGTGCATTTTGCATTGCAGACCTGCCGGGGAAATTTTGAATGGGAGGATCACATATGGAATCGCTATTTGAGCAGCTGGGCGGCACTTACACAAGGCAGGGCGACTATTGCCTACCCGATGTTTGCTTACCACCCGAAGAAGAACGCCCTATCGGCATTTACGGCCAGCGGCGGCGAGCTTTTCTGAAGGCGCACCACCGGGTGTTGTATTATAACCTGCTGACCGCCGGGGTGCTGGATGGGCACCTTGCAGACATCGAGGAGCAGGCGCAGGAACTCTTTCTTCGGCTGGTAGAACAATACGCAGACACCGAGGGCGTGACGGAGAGGTTGAAAGCCGATGACCCGATGGCGTGGGTGCGGAAGATGAACGGCATCCGAAACCGAGCGAACGAGATCGTGATGCAGGAAATTGTATACGGATGATGAGCAAGCGGAGGTCGATGGCCTCCGCTTGTTTTGTGTGCATAAAAAGAACAATGCTGCTTTGAAACGACATTGTTCCGAACTTTGTTGACATTGTTCTTTTATTCGGGTATAATGTACTTGTGATTTTATGCGTGGAGGTATCCCCTATGGCTGAAATGATCTCGGTAAGAGAGGCAGCAGTGCGCTGGAATATAACGGAGCGGAGAGTTGCGACGCTCTGCAAGAATGGGAGAATCGCCGGTGCGAAAAAGCAGGGCAATCGTTGGCTGATCCCCGCTGATACGCAGAAGCCGGCGGATCAGCGGCTCAAGACGGGCGCTTTCCGCAAGACGGAGCGCGCGCCGAAGCTGCCCCTGCCCATCGGCGTGTCCAACTACTGCCTTGCCTCGTCGGAATACTACTACATCGACAAGACGATGATGATCAAGGACTTTATCGATGAGCGTCCGATGGTGACGCTGTTCACTCGTCCCCGCCGCTTCGGCAAGACGCTGAATATGGATATGCTGCGCACTTACTTTGAAAAGAGCGACAAGGATACCTCCGTCTATTTCCGGGATAAGAAGATCTGGGCCTGCGGCCAGAAGTACCGGGATTATCAGGGCAAGTACCCTGTGATCTTCCTGACCTTCAAGGATGTGAAGTTCGACACTTGGGAGGAGACCTTTGCGGCCATCCGGGATATTTTCGCAAAGGAGACCCGGCGGCACAAAGAACTGCTGACCAGTGAAAAGTGCGACGAGTACAGCAAAAAGGCCTATGAAAAGCTGGCAGACGGCAAGGTCAACGAGGTTGAGCTGGCTTCGGCACTGCTGGACCTGTCCGCTATGCTGCACAAGCACTATGCCGTTGCGCCCATTATCATCATCGATGAGTACGACACCCCCATCCAGCAGGGCTATCAGAAGGACTATTACGACAAGGTCATCCGGTTTATGCGGAACCTGTTTTCCGGCGGGTTCAAGGATAATCAGCACCTGTCCTTCGGCTTCCTCACCGGCATTCTGCGGGTGGCCAAGGAGAGCATCTTCAGCGGGATGAACAACCTGTCCATCAACTCCGTGCTGGACAACAAATACAGCGCCTACTTCGGCTTCACCGCCGACGAGGTGATGGAGATGGCGGAATACTACGGCGCTGCCGATAAGTATGACGAGATTTGCCAGTGGTACGACGGCTACCGCTTCGGCAAGACGGAAATTTTCAACCCGTGGTCGGTGGTCAACTACTTCAGCAACGAGTGCGAGCCGAGGCCCTTCTGGGTCTCCACCGGCAGCAACGATATTATCGGGGAAGTGCTTGCCCAGGCGGACGAGGAGATTTATAACCGTCTGACCTCCCTGGTCAACGGCGAGACCTTCACCACCTTCATCGACACCGGCGTGATCTATCCGCAGATCAAGAGCAATCCCTCCACCATTTACAGCTTCCTGCTGGTGACCGGCTATCTGAAGGCACTGAAAACCACGCCCTCCTTCAGCGGCGATTTTATGTGCGAGGTCTCCCTGCCCAACCGGGAGATTTCTCTGGTGTATAACAAGGAGATCTTGCAGCGGCTGGAGAATCTGATCCCGCCGTCCACGGCGATTTCCGTTCAGGAGGCCATCTTCTCCGGCGATAACGCACGGCTGAAAGCGCAGATTCAGACGCTGCTGACCCAGTCGGTCAGCTCCTTCGATACTGCCGGGGAGAACTTCTACCACGGCTTTATGCTGGGTCTGTGCGCCCTGCTGGGCGGCGCTTTCGTGACCTCCAACCGGGAATCCGGCGACGGGCGCTATGACATTCAGCTGAAGCCCACGAAAAAGGGCCTTCCGGGCATCCTGATCGAGCTGAAAGCGGAGAAAAATTGCAGCGACGAAAAGCTGAAAAAGCTGTCCGAGACAGCCTTGCAGCAGATCAACGACAAGAAATACGAAACCGAGCTGACGACCGCTGGGGTCAGGACGATTTATAAATACGGCGTGGCCTTCAGCGGTAAAAAGGTCGAAGTGGCAGTCGGGTGAGGAGTGAGAATTCCAAAGTATCAGCTTTCAGCTTCCAAAGTATCAAATTGATACTTTGGTGAAATCCCAAAGTGCCAACACGGTGGTTCCAAAGTGCCAAATTGGCACTTTGGGGCAGAAATTATGAATTAAACCATATTGGAGGATGCACGATGAGCACCAATATTTCGAAAAAGAAGCGGGACGACCTGCTGGACAAAATCAAGCAGATTCGTGCCTTTATCGCCGCAGCACCGCAGGACGAAAACACGGGCAACCTGCTCTCCTACCTGTCCGAACTCGAAAAAGATGTGAACGGGAAAAAGTACGGTCTCGTGTTCGAGGAGCATCGGGAGGAAATCGACGAGGTGCTGGATACCCATACGCCGGTGCTGACCGAAAAGGCGGATTTGTTCATCGACCACGGCGGGCAGATGAATTTCCTTATTGAAGGGGACAACCTTGCTTCGCTTAAATTGCTTGAAAAGACGCATAAATGTAAAATTGACCTTATCTATATAGATCCTCCGTATAATACGGGCAATAAAGACTTCATCTATGACGATGCTTTTGTAGATAAGAACGACTGCTTTACGCATTCAAAATGGCTGTCATTTATGGAAGAACGACTCAAAACTGCCAGACGACTTCTGAACGGGAACGGCGTGATTTTTATCTCCATCGACGACCGGGAGGAAGCCGGTCTACGGTTACTGTGTGATGAGATTTTTGGCGAGAATTGCTTTGTGTCGAACATATCGTGGCAACGCAATTACTCAGCAAGAAACGATTCCAAGGGCATTGTGACCGAAGTGGAGCATCTTCTGGTTTACAGCCGTTCAGAGGAGTGGAGCCCTAAAAAACTCCCGCGAACCGCTGAAATGGACGCAAAATACAAAAACCCGGACAACGATTTTGCTATGTGGAGAACTGATAACGCCTATGCTCCGGGAGCATCAACACACCAAGGAATGGTCTATGCTATCCAACATCCATTCACAGGAGAGATGTTATATCCAGCAAATGGACGATGTTGGACATTTGGGCAGGATCAAATGCTTGAAATTATGCGTGGCTGGTGCGCTTATGAACTTCGCGAATTAGATGATGCTCACAAGAGAGCTGCTGTTTGCGGTGTAAAAGAGAATGAAGTGCGGCAAGGTGTTCAAGCTATTGTGTTGTCGGATTCTTTAGAAGTGTCTAAAGAAAAAGCAGAGGCTGTGTACAAGCGTGGCCAGTGGCCGAGATTCTTTTTTACAAAAGGTGGAAAGGGCGGAATTGCCAGAAAAACATACTTGAGCAATGTTGGCGGAAAACTGCCAACAAACCTTTGGCTTTATACTGAGGTGGGCCACACGGATGAAGCAAAAAAAGAGATTATGGCGGTTTTTGACAGCAAAGCGCCCTTTAGCACACCAAAGCCGACTCGACTCATCGAGCGAATCTTGCAGATCGCCTCAAACGATGACAGTTTGATTCTTGACTTTTTTGCAGGAAGCGGAACTACAGGCAATGCCGTCCTCAAATACAACGCCGAGCACGAGGGCAGCGCCCGTCGTTTTATCCTCTGCACCAACAACGAAAACGGCATTTGTCGGGATGTGACCTACGAACGCATCCGCCGTGTCATTGATAAAGAAGACTATGCCGCCAGCCTGAAATACTATAAAGTTGACTATGTACCTATTTCGGATCGTATGTACTACGAGTACGCCGATGAACTGCTCCGTCATATCCGGGAGCTGGTGGAGCTGGAAAACGGCATCAATTTTACGGGCAACGAGGAAATTGCCATCGTGCTGACCGAGGATGAATTAGCCGCATTTATTGCCGACAAAGACCGCTTTGCGAAATGCCGTCGGCTCTATATGGGACACGACCTCCTGCCCGACGAAGCACAGGAAACGGCACTTTTCAAAAACAAGATTGAGATTAGTATTATTCCAGATTACTACTACCGAGATTTGCAGGAGGGCTAAAATGGTAGAATTCTTAAAAACACTTGCGATAGCTTGTATTCCAGCCATTATAACAGGTATTGTGACATATATTGTTGCTCGCAAATCAGTATAATTAAAGAACAAAACAAGCACGATTTAGAAAAGCTTATGGAGCAGCACAAGGTTGATATAGAGCATCTCAAAGAAGCTCACAGGCTGGATATGGAAGCAAAAGAACAAGATCATAAGAACAAGCTGGAATTGCAGCAGAAGGAATTCGAAAACAGCCTGCTTAAGCAACAAAAAGATGGTGAAAATGCAATGGCAACAGAAACTATCAAAGGTGTACTCGGTATGTTTGGCAGTGCGGTGACCACAGTAATGGACACCCCGGAAGCAAAGCAACTGTTGAGTGACTCTATTAAACAGTCATTTAATAAGTCGAAGGAGGGCTGACTATGGAACTGAAGGAATTCCAGCTCAATGCAGTAAAGTCGTTGTTTGAGGCGATGGACAAGCCCGTCAGAGATATAATCCTGAAAAGCCCCACTGGAAGTGGAAAAACCATCATCCTCACTTACTTTATGCACCAATACATACAGTCTTACCCGAAAACGGTGTTCGTTTGGCTCACTCCCGGCAAAGGCAATCTTGAGGAACAGAGCAAGGCAAAAATGGATAAGTATATCCACGCTTCGCAGACAAAGCTGCTTTCCGATGTGATGACGGCGGGATTTGAAGAAAATGACAGTTGCTTTATTAACTGGGAGAAACTCACGAAGAAAGGCAACAATGCTCTCAAAGACAGCGAACGGACAAACTTTCTGGAACATATCGAGCACGCACTGAACGACGGCCTGCGCTTTATCATCATTGTGGATGAGAGCCATCAGAACAACACAATCAAAGCAGATGAAATTATCCAGTATTTCCGCACGGAGAAGATTATTCGCTGTTCTGCTACGCCTAAGGGCATTGCCAAAGCTGAAGTGATTGAGATTCCTGAGGAAGAAGTTATTGCAGCTGGTCTTATCAAGAAGATGCTGGTTATCAATCAGGATTTTCCGCAGACCGTGGAGACTGAAGATCAAACCGCATATTTGCTGGAGCGTGCCCTGCAAAAGCAGCGTGAACTCCGGGCGGCGTATCTGCAAATGGATGTGGATATTAACCCCTTGATTATCGTGCAGATACCGAACAAATCGGAAACCTTGCTGGACGGTGTGGAGCGCTGGTTTGAAGCGCAAGGACTTACCTATGAAAACGGTCAGCTAGCGGTTTGGCTTTCTGACCGACACGAAAATCTGGAGGGCATTGATACACCTGCCGCACCCTCTACAGCTGTTATCATCAAGCAGGCCGTGGCCACCGGCTGGGATTGTCCAAGAGCGCAGATACTCGTCAAACTGCGTGACAATATGGATGAGACCTTTGAAATTCAGACTATTGGCCGTATTCGCCGTATGCCGGAGGCGAAGCATTATGGCAGTGACCTGCTGGATAGTTGCTATCTCTATACATTTGACGAGAAATTCACTGCTGGCGTCAAGATGGCGCTGGACAAGGGTGCACTCAATGCCTGTACACTGTTTCTCAAGAGTGAGTACAAGGATATAACTCTGACAGGCGAACAACGTTCGATGACTTCAATGCCCAGAAATCCGCAAAAAGCTCTGCGGGCAATTTGGCTCTATGCAGAGGAAAACTTGGGTGTTGGGGCAGACAAAGAGGAGAATCGGACACGCTTACAGGCTGCCGGATATATTCTTCGGGATGATGTGGTGCGCCATACTGTTTCTGGTGAAACCGCTACGCTCGATTTTTCTTCTTCGGATATGAACACGATAAGTGTGACGGAAAAGCTGAATACACACAAGCACGGGCGCGATTATCATCAAAAAATCGGCAAAATCGGTTTGGAAATTGGTATGGAGTATTCGTTTATGAATACTATCATCCGTAAGCTCTTTGATAAGAACTTCAACTATGCTCACAAAATACTTGCACTGGAACCGAGGGAAGTATATGCCTTTGTATTAAACAATGCTGATCGCCTTCGTCATCTGGTTCGAGAAGCAATGGCGGCGGAAATGGCACAGATGCAGCTCGATGTTCAGGCCAAATCTTTGTTTGAGTTTCATATTCCACAGTCCTGTTTGTTTACCTACAATGGAGAAGCCAAAACCCAGATCATTTATAAAAAGAATGTTTATCAGAATTACCTTTCTTCTGCTGCGCCTCGCTCTACACCGGAAGTTAAATTTGAGAAATTCTGTGAACATTCCGGCAATGTGGAGTGGTGGTATAAGAACGGCGATAAGGGTAGTGAGTATTTCTCTATCGTTTACGGGGATAACTCCGAGAAGCAAAAGCTGTTTTATCCAGACTATATCGTCGGCATAAGCGGTGAGATCTGGATTATTGAAACCAAGGGAGGTTTTGATCGAAGCGGCAACAGTCAGGACATCGACATCTATACGCCGAAGAAGTTTGAGGTGCTGAAAGCATATCTGGATGCGCACGGGCTAAAAGGCGGTATCGTTCGGAACGACGCTACTACGGACGAGCTGTGCATCTGTATGGAGCACTATTCAGATGACATCGGCAGCGATGATTGGGTTCTTCTGGAAAATATATTGGGGTGAGGTGACTGTATTGAAGATTCTTGAGTTGAAAAGCGTTCCCGTCAATGGAAAAGCATCTGTTCAGTTTATCAGAATAGATCCCGAGGATATTTCTGTAACACTTTCTGAGATATTGAAAGCAATAATGGATTTGTCCTGGCTTAAGAATTTCGACGCAGAGTCTCTAGCTCGAAGCTATGAGCAGAGAGCCCAAATTACGATTGCTGATATGCGCAGAAAAATTGAAAACTGTGATACAGGTAAGCTAACAAAAGATGCAGGCGAATATGTGGTATCCGAGTTAGCAAGAGAAGCAATCGTCTCGGAACTTAATTATTTGGATATTCCTTTAGCGGAGTTATTGGGTAAGAAGATTTCGGGAAATCCGGGATTTGATTTTCACAGTCAAAATAATGCCACAAACACCGTCATATTTGGTGAAGCAAAGTATGTAACCGCTCATAGCGGGTATCCTCGAGCAATAGATCAAATAAAAGCATTCGTCGATGATAAAAAAGATATTGCGGACATTGCTGATTTGCGGGATTTTTGTAGTGCAGATGCGTTGTCTCGAGTCGTTGATGGATTTAAGGGGTTTGCAGCGGCATTTTCCGCGAAAAGCACCCCTAGTGACAGGCTAATTAGCGCTATAACCGCAAAAGACTCATTCCAAGAATTGCTAAAATATGAAGAAGTGATTTTGGTGGCGGTGAACTTATGAACGATGTCATTAAAAGCGGGAATATCATAAAAAAGATTAGGGACGGGAAACAATTAGAAGAAATTGCTCTGTTTGCACGGAACTGCATTTTTAGAGACGGTCCTAAGGATACCTTGGTTCTTGAAATCTTATCCTATCTGAAACTGTTCCAGCCAACTTTTTTTGAAAAGTTTGAAGATGAGTTGATAGAAACAATGGGGTTGTTTTTCAAAAATCCCTCTCCAGACACACTTCAAGGTGTTGTTTTTGATATGTATCGCCAACATATTAAAGAAAAGTATGGCGAGGATTATACCCCGATGCAGGCAAGTATCCTAGAACAAATTGAAGATAAACACCATTTCAGTTTTTCAGCACCAACAAGCACGGGAAAGTCATTTGTTTTCCGCAACCTTATCCGTTCTGCTTCAAATGATGTCGTAGTAATTGTTCCATCTCGTGCGCTAATAAATGAATACTATGATCGTATCCGCGAAATTGTCAATGTCAAAGAGGTTAATATCCTTACATTTGTTGATCGGATAAATACCAAATTTGCCAAGAGGAACATCTTTATTCTCACGCCGGAACGTTCAAGAGAACTTTTCAAAAATAAGAGCTGGTTGAATATTGACCTGATACTATTTGATGAAGCACAATTAAGCGATGAAAAATCTGTGCGAGGGTTATATTTTGATAGCATTGTTCGGCGTGCTTTAAAGAGTTTTCCTGATGCTAAGTATGTTTTTGCACATCCGTTTATTTCAAATCCAGAAGCACAACTGGAAAGAAATGGCATAATTGATACGCAATCGGCAGCTATTAATTATGAGCAGAAGAATGTTGGTCAGATTTTCTATGTCCACAATCCGGCTACGGGCGATTTTTATCACTTGGGAACTAGTAAGGAAATATTAGGAAAGCAAAAACTCAAAGCAGAATTTGATCCTATTGAGAGAGCAATTTCGAGCGGGGGAAGCGTACTAATATATGTATCCAAATCACATATTTACAACAAGAGTATTTATAGTGAATTTGATAAGTATATCAAATTATGCAATAAACTTGAAAACCCAGATGCGCTTCAGATGATTGACGAACTCCGATCCTATATTGGAGCGTCAAAAAGTAATGCACTGTTTTACAATTCTGAAATGCTTGAAAAACTTTCTCTTGGTATCGTGACACACCACGGTTCAATGCCACTTGCAGCAAGATTGATTTTAGAGCATTTTACACAAAGTGGTTTCTGTCGGATTTGCTTTGCAACATCTACATTGGAGCAAGGGATCAATATGCCATTTGATGTTGTATATTTGGATAAATTCGAAGCAAGCAAATCGTTGTCGGTAAAGAACCTAATTGGCCGGGCCGGGCGTTCAACCGTTGATGCAAAATTTGACTACGGTAGTGTTGTCATTCGAAATAATGCAATCACATCGTTAAGGAGAGTGATGAGAAAAGCGGAGCCTCTATCTAAAATCTCAAATTTGGATGTAACGGATGATTCTCTTGATGAGAAATACAAAGAGTTCAAAGAGGCCATCAACACCGGTGCGTTTTCAGATGAGTATAATCTTCCCAGTGCGGATGTTGAAAAGTTGCACTCAGACGATGTTACAGCAATGATTCCACAATTGCTTGATATGATGTTTGACGATGGCAACATCATATCGCCGAATACTGATATGAAAGAAGTTAACGATCTTTTTTCGAAGCTATATCAGCAGTACCTTGGGCGTAAATTGTGCCAAGCGGAAAAGTCAGTATTAAGTACGGCTGTCAAAATTATGATTTGGAAGATATACGGAAAGACTTTTCATCGTATCTGTCAATATCGCTACGCATACGCATCTCGTACTGCGGAGCGACAGCAGTTATATCGAAAAAGAAACGCGGAAGAAGCAAACAGTATACCGGCAAAATATATAGTTGGTTATCACGACATTCCAGATAAGGATCTGACGGCATATCCTCTTGTTTCTACATCCATTGCGGCCAAAGATGTTGACTATGATCTTATAGTTTATGATACCTATGATTATCTAGACAAACTTATTGGGTTTAAGCTTAGTGACATTTTTTACGCAATATTTTATCAATACTACGAGGCGACGAGTGACGAGCGCGCATTGCGGTTAGCAAAATACTTCAAATATGGTACCGATAAAGAACGTGAAATATGGATGCTGCGCTATGGCTTTTCTTTTGAGGAAATCGAGTGGGTATCTGAATGTGTTGATTCTATTGATGAAACAGAAATCAAATTTAACGATAAAATCAACGCGTTGGATGACGCGCAGCTTAAGTCTATAGAGCAGTATGTACACGAATAATGCTTGCTAATTAGACTTTCAACAGAAAAGCATTTAGATTCCAAGGCCAAGCGGGGATTTTCCCTCGCTTGGCCTTTTCTATATGCTGAAGATTGAATTCAGCCGTCCTCCCATCATCGGGAGGGCGGCTTTTTGCGTTCAGATAAAAAGTATTTGAGAAATTTCCCGAAAACACCCCCACAAACGGCGCCCCTTATTCAGAGTAAGTAGAAGGGTCCTTTTGAAAAATTGAGGGGACTTTTCAAATTACTTTGCCAAAATCTCGAAAAAGTTCCCAATTGGTTAGTAGGAAGGCCCTGAAAAATTTCCTTCAAAATCCTATTTGTTATTTGCCAGAAAAGTTCCCAGTTGATTAGTGGGAGGGGTACTTAAAATTTTTCTTCAAAAATCCATTTTATTTTTGCCTGAAAATTCCCAATTAAGTAGTAGAGGGGGACGCAGAAAAATTCTCAAAAGTTTTTTCGTTCAAATCCGAAAAAATTTCCCAGTTGGTTAGTGGAGAGGATTTCAAAGAAATTTTTCAAAATTCCTTCGTACAAATCAAAAAAATTTTCCCAGTTGATTAGTGAGGGGGTTAAAAAACAGCCCTTCTCGCTGCCTACCTATTGAGGGGACTCTCTCCCTGTGCACCTTGAAAATTGAATCGCCGCCTCCAAAGGATATGCTTCCGGCAAGTGACGCCACGACTTCCCGAAAAAGGAACGAGCGCACCAAAGAAGCGATACGCCGTGGTGAGACTCCGGGGCAGGAACGATGCGGATGAGCGGCAGCAAGCAAAAACCGTCGCAGAAATGCGGCTTCAGAACAAGCAAAGGAGGTTCAAACCTATGAAGAAAAGTGAGCTCAGAGAGCTTTACCAGATGATGTTCCCGGAATATCCGGACATTGTGACCGTTAAAGAGCTTCGGGAGATGCTGGGCATCAGCCGCAAGCTGGCCTACAAGCTGATCGACTATGGGTACATCCACGCCGTGAAGATCGGCACGACGCTGAAAATTCCGAAAATCAGCGTCATCAACTATGTGATGGAGAAGGAGGTGAAGAAAGTTGGATGAGATCAAGCGCCTGACGCCCGCCCAAAGGGCACGCTGTAACCGGCTGATCCGGCGGCTGTGCGCCAACTATGATGGCGGCAACTGCCTGCCGCTGGACGACGGCGAGGGCTGCGTGTGCGTGCAGATGATTTCCTATTCGCTGCTGTGTAAGTACTTTCGGCGGGCGGTTCTGCCCACCGACAAGGCACTCTGCGCCGACATTTACCGGCAGCGCACACGGCTCTGCGACCGGTGCGGAAAGCCCTTTGCACCCGGCAGCAACCGGCAGAAGTACTGCCCGAAATGCGGCCGCTCCATCCGGCGCAAGCAGAAGGCAGACTCTGCCAGACGGCGGCGCAGCGTCGAACATTAGGCACCGGGAAAGCCTTGATTTCCAAGGCTTTTGGGATAGCAAAGCGGGGGCGGGTGGCCGTTTCCATCCGCCCCCGCCAAAATCCATTTCTAACATTCTACAAAGGAGAAAAATCTATGAACAACAAACTGAAAACCGTGGACGCAGAGACCCTGCTGTCCACGCCGATGAGCAAGACGATGTTCATCGTGGACGGTCTCATTTCGCAGGGCGTCAATGTCATCAGCGGTGCCAGCAAGATCGGCAAAAGCTGGCTAATGCTGTGGCTGGGGCTGCAGGTGGCGCAGGGAAACTCTATTTGGGGGCTGCCTACACTGCAATGCGATGTGCTCTATCTGAGCCTTGAGGACACCCAGCGCCGCATCAAAGACCGACTCTACAACCTCACCGACAGCGCCCCGGACAACCTGTATTTTGCCGTGACCTCCGGGCTGATCGGCGGCGGGCTGGAGGAGCAGATCACGGATTTCCTGACCGAGCATTCCGCTACCAAGCTGGTCATCATTGACACGCTGCAAAAGGTGCGGGACTCCAAAGGCAGCGCCGGAAAGGCGGGAATGTACGGCAACGACTACGATGACATTTCCTCCATCAAGCGCATTGCCGACGGATTCAACATCGCCATTTTGCTGGTGCATCACCTGCGAAAGCTGCAAGACAGCGACGATCCCTTTAACGATGTCAGCGGCTCCACAGGCATCATCGGCGCAGCGGACACCAACTTCATTCTGCGCCGTAAGCGCAGCGGAAACGCCGCTACGCTGCTGGTCAGCGGGCGGGATGTGGAATATCAGGAACTGACCTTGCGGTTTAACGACCTTGTTTGGGAACTGGTGGAGCGCAAGAACAGCGAGGATATTCACAAGGCAGAGCTGCCGAAATTTCTGTTTCGGGTGGTGGACTTTATGGAGTGCCGCACCGAATGGGTAGGCACGGCCACGGAGCTGCTGACCGAAATGAAGGAGCGGGAGGCCACGCCCAATATGGTCACAAAGTATCTTGGCCAGTTCGCCTATGAGGTGCTGGAGCCGCTGGGCATCGAGTATCGCACCAAGCGAACGGGAAAAAGCCGACTCATCAAATTTCTGCGCCGTGACGGCGATGACGCAAATGACGCCGGGATCGCTATATAAGGAAATCCCCGTCACAACCGTCATTGCCGTCACAAACCGAAGAAAGGGGGTGAACAAATGCGCAGCAAAAACTACGGGATCAATGTCCGTGTGACCGAGCAGGATAAGCAGAAGCTGCTGGAAAATGCCCGGTTCTGTTCCCTGTCGCTGTCGGAATACTTGCGGCGACTGGGGCTTGGAAAAGAGGTCAGAGCGGCCATCACGGAGCGGGATTACCGCCTGTTTCGGATGCTGAACGGCCTGAAAGCGGAGCTTCCACAGCTTCAGAAAGAGGAAATTCTGAGCAGGCTGGAAGCGATTTTGAATGAATTAAAGTAAGCGAGAATTATGCCTGCGCAGTCTAAGCGAGCAGACTGTTTGTACTCCTAAAGTCCAAACAGTGCCCCTGCCGCCGATGCCTGCGTCATCTGAGCGAGCAGTGCGTTTTTACTCCCGGCAGGGTCGGAGCGTAAAAACACTCGTTAGGGCGTGCCCTAAGACCCCGAAAGAAAAAACTATGAAAGTGAGGACAACACAATGAGAAAATCTGATTTTACTTTACCCACGCTGGACGATCTGTTTTCCACGCAGGCGGAGCGGGACGCTGCCAAACTGGAGCGGGTGCGGAATATTCCACTGGCCGAGCTGCACCCGTTCAAGGGTCACCCCTTCAAGGTGCAGAACAACGAGGAGATGCAGCGGATGATCGAGAGCATCCGCAAGGTGGGAGCCATTACCCCGGCACTGGCAAGGCCGCAGCCGGACGGCGGCTATGAATTGATCTCCGGTCACCGGAGGTTGGCGGCGTGTCAGATGCTGGGCGTCGAGACGATGCCCGTCATCGTCCGGGAGCTGACCGACGATGAAGCGGTGATCGCAATGGTGGATGCTAACTTGCAGCGGGAGGCCATCCTGCCCAGCGAAAAGGCGTTTGCCTACAAAATGAAAAGGGATGCGCTGAATCACCAAGGTATGACTTCTCCCCAAGTTGGGGAGAAGTTGCTGACGGCAGAAAAAGTTGGTTTAGATGGTGGAGACAGCCGCAATCAGGTGTTGCGTTATATCCGCCTGACCTACCTGATCCCTGAATTGCTTTCGATGGTAGACGACGGCAAGATTGCCTTCAACCCGGCGGTGGAGCTTTCTTACTTAGATTCGTATCAGCAGCGGGCGGTACTGGACGCAATGGAGTTGAATGACTGCACCCCGTCCCACGCCCAGAGCATCCGCCTGAAGAAGCTGGCCCAGGAGGGCGTGCTGGATGATCAGATGATCTATGCCGTGCTGGCGGAGACAAAGCCCAACCAGCAGGAGCAACTGAAATTCAAGCGGGAGGAGCTGCGGAAATATTTCCCCTCCGGCTATACCGAGGAGCAGATGCGCCGGGACATTATCAAGGGCCTGGAACTGCTGAAGCGGCAGAGAGAACGGAACCGGGACGCCCGCTGATTCGTACCGATACGGCTGCAATCAAACAATTCGCAGAATAGAGAGAACCCCAAACCGATGGTATACTGATGCTGTCGGTTTGGAGTTCTGTTCTGCAAATAGAAAGGCAGGAGGAAAACAAAATGGTAGCAGGACATCTGACTTTGAAAAACGGCAAGTATTATGCCGTGCTGAACTACAAAAACGCCGGAGGGCAGCGAAAAACGAAATGGATCTCGCTGGGACTTTCCGAAAAGGGAAATAAGCGCAAGGCCGAGGCGGAACTGGCAAGGCTCCGGGCGGAGTTTGAACCGCCCAAAGAGGCGGGCGACCTGAGCAGTGATATGCTGTTCGCCGATTATCTGTTGGAATGGCTGGAGATCGCCAAGGGACGGCTGGCCCACGCAACCTACGGTGCCTACCAAGGACTGCTGAAAAGCACCATCGTCCCTTATTTCCGCAAAAAGAAGCTGACGCTGCGGGAACTGGAAGCCCGACACTTGCAGATGTTTTATTCCGAAATGCTCAGGCGGGTTACGCCCAACACCGTCATCCACTATCACGCCGTCATTCACTCGGCACTGAAATATGCGGTCAAGACCGATATGCTGATCCGGAATGTGGCGGACAAAGTGGACCGGCCCAGAAAGAACAGCTTTCAGCCGGTCTTTCTCTCGGCGGACGAGATGCAGAAGATGTTTGAAGCTCTCCGGGGCACCAAGCTGGAGCTGCCGGTGCTGGTGGCCGCTTTTTACGGATTCCGTCGGGGTGAAGTGTTGGGACTGAAGTGGGACGCCATCGACTTTGAGCAGGGCACCATTTCCGTAAAGCGCACCGTGACCTCAACGATCATCGACGGCAAGTATCAGGAGTTCGAGCAGCAATCCGCCAAGACCAAGTCCAGTCTGCGCACCCTGCCGCTCATCGGCAGCTTCCGGGAATACTTTATGCAGGTGAAAGAGGCGCAGGAGCTGAACAAGCAGGTCTGCGGCAACTGCTACAACTATGAATACGATGGCTTTGTATTCGTGGATGAGTTGGGCGAGCGGATGCGGGTGGAATACCTGACCAACGCATTTCCGAAATTTCTGGAGAGTCACGGTTTGCGCCGGATGCGCTTTCACGATCTGCGTCACAGCTGTGCCAGCTTGCTACTGGCCAACGGCGTCCCCCTCAAACACATTCAGGAGTGGTTGGGGCACAGCGACTTTACCACCACGGCGAACATCTACGCCCACTTGGATTACAAGTCCAAGATCACCTCGGCACAGGCGATGGAGACAGGGCTTGCTCTGCCGGAGGGCGGCAACTTCAGCAGCCGCTGGAGTTCAATCAGTGCCGGGGAGAACAGCTGATTTTCTCCCCTGAAAACCGAAAATCGTGCGGGCTTTGCCCTTTAGGCAAAAATTAAAAAGCCTGTAAACGGGCTTGTTTACAGGCTTTTTGTGGCGGAGAGTTAGGGATTCGAACCCTAGAGACCTTTCGGTCTACAGCATTTCGAGTGCTGCACCTTCGACCACTCGGACAACTCTCCGTGTCTATTTTCGTCCGGTTTTCTTTCCAGAAATTTGCTCAAAAATTCGTTGGAGAGAAAACAGGAGAGACGGCAAAAAATATTCGATTTTGAGATTTTCTGTGTTGAGGAATATCAAGGAGAATCAGGGGGACGAAATTCCCAGCTTCTGCCGAAATTTCGAGTCAGCCCCGTTATGACCACTTCGATACCGCTGCATATTCAGTTCGCTGTTATCAGCCAAACTATTATGCCATAACTTTTTGCGTCTTGCAAGGTCTTTTTTCGCATTCGGGGCATATTCTGTGCGTATGAAGACTGTCTATTTATCGGTACGCCTGAAAAATTACGAAAATGCGCTCGCGCTGGTCGGTGCGCCGCTCGCCGAAACGCCGGAGAACGCGGACGTTTTGCTGCTGCCCGGCGGGGGCGACATGCACCCGCGCTTTTACGGTCAAGCGCTGAACGGCTCGGAAGATCTCGACGAAGCACGCGACGCGCGTGAGCTCACGCTGATTGACAACTTCCTGTGCGCGGGAAAGCCTGTCATCGGCATCTGCCGCGGACTGCAAGTCCTCAACGTCTATTTTGGCGGGACGCTGCGTCAGCACATCGAGGGCCACAGTCAAATTGACGGCGTTGACCGGCTGCATGCCATCAACACCGTGCCGGGCCTTCTGCGCGAGCTGTACGGCACGCGCTGCACGGTCAACAGTGCACACCATCAGGCCGTCTGGCGGCTGGGGACGGGGCTTCAGGTCTTCGCCTGCGCGGAGGACGGCACGGTCGAGGCCGTCGGCCACAGGACGCTCCCCGTCTTTGCCGTGCAGTGGCATCCCGAGCGGCTGTGCGGCGCGTTCGCGCGGCCGGAAAGTGCTGACGGTGCAAGGCTTTTGCACGCTCTACTCAGATAACATAAAAAAGTGCAGAAAAATTCTGAAAAAACGTTGACAAAACGGGACACTGATGCTATTATAACAGAGCTGACGATTTTTGCGGAGGGCGCATGCAGGTGTAGCACAATGGCTAGGGCACCAGCCTTCCAAGCTGGGGATGCGGGTTCGATTCCCGTCACCTGCTCCATTCAATTTGCGCCAGTAGCTCAGTTGGATAGAGCAACTGCCTTCTAAGCAGTAGGCCGGGGGTTCGAATCCCTCCTGGCGTACCATTTACAAGGCGCCCCTCAGCAAAGCAGCAAATATCGCACGGATACAGAATATGTGGTGGGTGTAGCTCAGTTGGTTAGAGCACCGGATTGTGGTTCCGGGTGTCGAGGGTTCGAGTCCCTTTACCCACCCCACAAAAAGAGAGGGATGGGATTTGGCCCCAGCCCTCTCTTCCCAATAGGGGTGTAGCCAAGCGGTAAGGCAAGGGACTTTGACTCCCTCATGCGTTGGTTCGAATCCAGCTACCCCAGTAAAAGGTATCGGGTGCATTGGCACCGTCTAAGTTAACCATTGTCTTTGCGGGTACCTTTAAAAATATATTGTTATCAAGGGTCAGAATTGGCTGGCTCTTGTTGGAGGATCTTTTTAGAATGAACGAATTTAAAGAATTGCTAAACAGTGTTAGCGAAGTTAACACAGGTGACGTTGTAACAGCTGAAGTTATCTCAGTAGATAATGATCAAGCAAATGTTGTTATCGAAGGAACTGGTATCGAAGGTGTTTTGACACGTCGTGAATTGACAAACGACCGTGACGCAAACGTTGCAGACCTTGTTAAAGTTGGTGAAACACTTGAAGTGCTTGTTCTTCGTCAAGTTGTTGGTAAAGATACTGATACTGTAACTTACCTTGTATCTAAAAAACGTTTGGAAGCTCGCAAAGCATGGGACA
>OHIB01000475.1_pt1 | contig 23693 bp, 17 predicted proteins | sample 1568181 | NCBI WGS metagenome assembly OHIB01 (sample SAMEA3879506, study PRJEB24766) | human gut metagenome | biome: human-associated habitat; feature: feces | place: USA | collected 1985/1987
TGATATTATTTGCCACCTCTGCCGCTTTATCATACCAGAAGCCTCCGTCAAAGCAGACAAAGTCCGGATCATACTCTATGCCATGCTTTTCAAGGGCACGCTTATATCCCGCAAGCCGTTCACGAGTGGTGGCAGTCTCCAGCGCACCGCTCAGAAAAAGTATCTTCCTGCATCCATGGACCTCGATAAGGTGTTCTGTCAATTGCATAAAAGGTATTTCGTCACGGGTATAAATACTTTCATAGTCCTTATAGCTTCCATCTATAAAAACCACAGGAACATGACATTTCTCATCTATATCCCTGCATATTTTGTCAAAAAGCCCAGGCATTTTTAATGTATCTGCCAAAACGATAACGCCATCGAGCTTATCATAATTTATAGCGTCATATATCTGCATTTCTCCAGCAGACACTGCTTTTAAGAATGACACTTTGACAAAGCTTGTGAAGATAAGCACATCATAGTCAAGCTGAAAAGCCTTTGTCATTACGCCTCTCAGCAATCTTTCCTGATAATAGCTTTCTGCCTCAGACAATATCACTCCAATGCGTTTTCTTCCCAAAATGTCTCACCTTCTCTATAATGTTGCATTTAGACGCACTGCACCCTACAGTCATTTAAACATTATACCACATTTGCCTCGAGTTGTCAAAGGCATTTTGTGAATTTTCGTAAACTTTTTAACGACTTTTTTATTTTTGTGGTAAAATTATTAAGCTGTTTTCGATATTACCAATACATATATTTGATTAAATTTGTTATAAATCAACTAAATGATTTGCTTAATCGTTTTCGAGATTGCGAAAATTTTCGGTAACATGTTCATATAGAAAATAAAATGAAAACTTTTCAGAATATTGTTAATAAAGCATCGCAGAGAATACTTTTTTACACAGTACTTCTGAATAAGAAAAGAACAAAAAAAGTTTCAAAAATGTCTTGACAAGTAAAAGATCATATGGTATAATATTAAAGTCGCTTAGATAGTGTGACACATATGAAAAAATGATAAACTGGAGAAGTCGCCTAGCCCGGTTTATGGCGCACGACTGGAACTCGTGTATGGGTTAATAGCTCATCGAGGGTTCGAATCCCTCCTTCTCCGCCAAAAAGTCTCGTAAACACGTTGTTTGCGAGACTTTTTATTTTCTAAAGATATGACACGAAAAAACTTAATAAGAAAAAAAAAATCGGACAGCCAGAAGACTGTCCAATTGAATGTTTTGTGATTATTCTATGGTCGTGATGTCGCTTCCGAACCAAGTTGTTGATATCTCAGCAAGCTTGCCGTCCTGCTTCATTTCGTGAAGGATCTCCTCGATCTTGTCGCAAAGTGCCTGATCACCAAGTCTGAAGCCGATAGCGTACTCCTCTGGGTCAAGGCCGTCAGGAAGCACCTTGTAATCCTTGCCTGATGTGGATATCTCGTAGTTTGCAACTACTGAGTCAAGGAACGCTGCGTCTACCATGTTAAGCTCCAACTGCTGGAGGGCTTCAACATTTGTAGCAAGCTCTGTTGTTGTCGCACCATTTGCTACAACGTCAGATGCAAGAAGTGTTTCCTGTGCTGTTGAGCCGTTCTGTACGGCAATGTTCTTGCCTGCAAGGTCAGCCTGTGAAGCAACGTCACTTGAGCCGTTTACAACGAACACCATTTCATTCTTCATGTAAGGCTCGCTCATGAGCATTACTTTCTTTCTCTCATCGCTGACAGAAAGGCCGTTCCAGATACAATCTATTGTGCCTGCATTAAGGTCCTGTTCCTTTGTATCCCAGTTTACAGAGTAAGTTTCAAGTTCTACACCAAGTCTTGAGCAAACTTCCTTTGCAACGTCGATATCAAAGCCTACGATGTTGTCGTTCTCGTCTGTGTAGCCCATTGGCTTGAATGTTGGGTCAAGACCAAGCACAAGCTTGCCTGAATCAAGAACCTTCTGAAGTGAGTTGTCCTCGCCTGTTGCAGCGGCTGTGCTGTTTGTGCCTGCTGCTGATGAAGAATCAGATGTGCTTCCGCAGCCTACAGCCAAAAGCATCATGGCAGCAGCGGAAAGTGATGCGATAGTCTTAAAAATAGATCTTTTCATTATTAACTTCCTTTCGGGTATCGTCAAAATACCATTTCATACGTTTTAACACTTTAATATAATAACATATTATAACGTCACTGTCAATTATCATTATTGCCCAAACCTTTGCAGGCTGTGGGTGCTTTTTCATAGAAAATGACCGCAGATAGGCGAAAATCAGCACTTACCAAGCTTTTTCGCTCTTTCCATAAATCTTGCATACTTGCCTATTACCGCTTCTCCCTGTGTGATACCTGCATTTTTTAGTATCTCCAAAGGCTTTTCGGGATAGTCGGCTGTATATTCAAGCTCCAACTCATAGTCTGTCAAGCCGAGATATTTGCTTTTGTCAAGGCATATCTCAACATGGTCGAAATCGGTGCAGAGCTTGCGCTGAGTATGCAAAGAGCCTGCAAGGTCAGCAGCAGGGAAATCTCTCCCCACAAGCTGTGAAAGCTCCTGTGCGGTGAGCTTTTCAGGCAGGCTGTCAAGCTGTTTCTCAAATTCTTTTTTCACATGAAGCGCACCGTTTTCGGAGATAGGTGCTTTAAGCTGCAAAAAATATTTTTCGCCTATCTGCCTGACACGGATACTTGTCATGCCCGTATCCTGCTGTGGAATATAATAAAAATTGGTCTGCTCGATTATTTTGTTCCACTGAAAAAGCTTTTCAGCGGTCTTGTACTGCTCCTGTGTGAGAGAAATTTTTATCTCACGCTCTATATTTTCGTTCATGATATCCTCCTGAATATATTATCATTTCACTATATTATAGCAGTATCATGCCCTAAAGTCAACTGGCGTAAAAGGTTGACAAAATCCCATAAAAATAGTAGAATTTAAGTATATGATTTTAAGGAGAGTTTGAGATGTCAAGAATATTGACGCCACAGCAGAAGATAGAGCGGAGCATCGTTACTGATTTTCGCAGAGATATATGGAACAAGTTCGTAATGGGATATGAGCGTTACGATATGATAAAGCCGGGGGACAAGATAGCGGTGTGCATATCAGGTGGAAAGGATTCTATGCTCCTTGCTAAGTGTATGCAGCATTTGCAGAAATATCAGGGCATGGACATAGGGCTAGAATTTATTGTGATGAACCCAGGCTACAGCGACGCAAACAGGCAGAGGATAATCGACAATGCAAAGCTTATGGGCATACCCATAAAGATGTTTGAAACAAAGGTCTTTGACATTGCATACAACACAAAACGCAACCCATGCTATCTTTGTGCAAGAATGAGGCGTGGCTGGCTTTACAAATTTGCGCAGGATCTTGGGTGCAACAAGATAGCTTTGGGACATCATTTTGATGATGTTATAGAAACCATACTCATGAGCATGGTATACGGAGGACAGATTCAGACTATGATGCCGAAGCTACACTCGAGGAACTACGCAGGCATGGAGCTTATCAGACCACTGTACATGGTGAAAGAGGCAGACATTATCCGCTGGGTGGAGCAGAACGATCTGCATTTTATCCGCTGTGCCTGCCGTTTCACTGAGAGCTACGAGGGGTCAGAGAAAAAGGGTGAGGTATCAAAGCGTCAGGAAATGAAGGAGCTTATAGCAAAGTTTCGTGCCACCAATCCCAACATCGAAAACAATATTTTCAAGAGCGTTTATAACGTCAATCTGCGCACTGTGATACAATACGAATACAAGGGTAAGAAGTACAATTTTATGGACACATACGATGATTACGACCCAAGTGTTCAGGCAGATGACGATGATGATGAGGGAATAGAGTAAAAAAGTTGTGAAAAGGGCTTGACAAAGCGGCAGAGATAGTGTATAATATATTACTGTAATTGGTTTGCTGCTATGGCTCAGTAGGTAGAGCACGTCCTTGGTAAGGACGAGGTCACCGGTTCAAGCCCGGTTAGCAGCTCCAGCAGGGACGTGTCCCTGCACCCAAATCCGCTATCATTTATGGTAGCGGATTTTTTGTCGCCGCCCATGGGTATGATACCCTACACACAAAAAACACCGCCCGAACTCCTCGGACGGTGTTATATTTTTACCTCGTATTACAGATTTGTATACTCCATAAGGCTCTTATCCACCTCACGGGCAACATCTCTGCCCTCTCTGATAGCCCATACTACAAGTGACTGTCCTCTGCGCACGTCGCCTGCGGCAAAGACGTTCTTCACGTTCGTCTGATGTGTGCCGTCGGCTGTTGCGATATTCGTTCTGCCGTCTACCTCAACACCAAAAGCCTTTGTGAGATAGCTTTCAGATCCCAGAAAGCCTGCCGCAATAAGAACAAGCTCGGTTTCTACCTTGTATTCGCTACACTCAACAGGCTTCATTATCGTTCTGCCTGACTTAGGGTCTTTCTCCGGGGAGAGCTTTACAAGCACTGCGCCCTTAAGATTGCCCTTTTTGTCTTTGAGAAACTCCTTGACAGTTGTCTGATAAACTCTCGGGTCATGACCGAACACACCGATAGCTTCCTCCTGACCGTAATCTGTCTTGCAGACCATTGGCCACTGCGGCCATGGGTTGTTCTCAGCTCTCGTGTCAGGAAGCTTTGGCATCATTTCAAGCTGCAAAACGCTCTTTGCGCCATGTCTTACGCTTGTACCAACGCAGTCATTTCCTGTATCTCCGCCACCTATTACCATGACGTTCTTGCCCTTTGCGGAAATGTGGTTTTTATCCGTAAGACCGCCGTTCAGCAGCGCCTTAGTTGTGGATTTCAGAAAATCCACTGCAAAATAGATACCATTTGCATCTCTGCCCTCGGCTTTGATATCTCTAGGGTTTGAAGCACCACAACAAAGTATTACTCTGTCGAAGTCCTTGAGAAGCTCAGCCGCTGTGATATCCTTGCCCACATTAACGCCTGTGCGGAACTCGATGCCCTCTTCTTTCATTATGTTTATCTTACGCTCGATTATCTGCTTTTCAAGCTTCATGTTCGGTATGCCGTACATAAGCAGACCGCCCACTCTGTCCTCACGCTCGAAAACTGTTACACTGTGACCTCTCTGATTGAGCTGGTCAGCGGCAGCAAGACCTGACGGGCCTGAGCCTATAACAGCGATAGTCTTTCCTGTTCTTACCTTTGGCACTCTTGCTGAAGCATATCCGCAGGCATAGGCATTTTCGATAATGCCGTATTCGTTAGCCTTTGTGGTAACAGCGTCGCCATTAGCTCCGCAGGTGCAGGCTTTTTCGCAAAGTGCAGGACAAACTCTTGATGTAAACTCAGGAAAATTGTTCGTCATATGAAGTCTGTAATATGCCTGCTCCCAGTTGCCCTTGTATATAAGGTCGTTCCATTCAGGGATAAGATTGTTAAGCGGACAGCCTGAAAATGCGTTGCCTATCTTCATTCCTGCCTGACAGAACGGCACACCGCAGTCCATACATCTTGCACCCTGCTTTTGCTGCTCCTCCTTTGAAAGAGGAGTGTGAAATTCATTAAAATTCTTTATACGTTCCTCAACGGAGAACGCTGCTGCGTCCTCACGCTTATAGTCCATAAAACCAGTTGGCTTTCCCATATCTCAACTATACTTGCTTTCACGGCAAGTATATCCTCCTTTCGATTTTAAAAGTACAATATCTCATGTGCGCAGGCTTACTGCTTGCCGTTGATGATCTGATAGAATGCTTCTATCTGCGCCTGATCGCTACTCATACCCTTTTCTTCCATTGAAGCTATAGCAGACATCATCTTCTTGTAATCGTGAGGGATTATCTTCTTGAACTTAGGCAGATATTCCTCAAAGTTATCAAGAATACGCTTGCCCTTTTCAGAGCCTGTTGCATCAACGTGCTGCTGGATAAGGTCTTTGAGCTGAATGATATCGTACTTCTCCTTGACCTCAGAGAAAAGTACCATTTCCTTGTTGAGTCTTGTGTAAAGGTGTCTGTCCTCGTCAAGAACGTAAGCTACACCGCCCGACATACCTGCCGCAAAGTTTTTGCCCGTCTTGCCGATAACTACCACACAGCCGCCTGTCATATACTCACAGCCGTGGTCGCCAACGCCCTCGACAACTGCCACTGCGCCTGAATTTCTTACGCAGAAACGCTCGCCTGCAACACCGTCGATGAACGCCTTACCGCTTGTTGCGCCGTAAAGTGCAACGTTACCGATAATGATATTATCCTCGGCTTTGAAAGTGGAATCCTTCGGAGGATAAACAACGAGCTTACCGCCTGAAAGTCCCTTGCCGAAATAATCGTTAGAGTCGCCCACAAGCTCGAGGGTCAAGCCGTTCGGGATAAATGCGCCGAAGCTCTGTCCGCCTGAGCCGTTGCAGACTATCTTGTATGTATCGTCAGCAAGTGTGTTATAATACTTTCTTGTTATCTCTGAACCGAAGATAGTACCGAATGAACGGTCTGTGTTCTTGACATTTACTGTGATAGACTTCTTCTCACCACTCTTAAGATTTTTCTCGAACTCCTTCATGAGTACCTTTTCATCAAGAGTGTTTTCAAGTTTGAAGTCATACTTGGATTTCTTGTTGTATTCTACCTTTTCTGAAACGTAATCAGAGTTGATGATATTAGAAAGGTCAACTTGTGCCGCAGTGCCTGTGATACCAGCCTTTGGCTTGATAAGGTCAATTCTTCCCACAAGCTCGTCAACTGTTCTTACGCCAAGCTTTGACATATATTCTCTAAGCTCGGAAGCCACGAATATCATAAAGTTCATTACATATTCAGGCTTGCCGGGGAACTTCTTTCTAAGCTCCGGGTTCTGTGTTGCAACACCAAATGGGCAAGTATCAAGATTACATACTCTCATCATTGCACAGCCGAGTGTTATCAGCGGAGCTGTTGCAAAGCCGAACTCCTCTGCGCCAAGGATCGCTGCGATAACAACGTCACGGCCTGTCATGAGCTTGCCGTCTGTTTCGATAACGACCTTGTTTCTAAGACCGTTCTTGATAAGGGTCTGATGTGCTTCTGCAAGTCCAAGCTCCCATGGAAGTCCTGCATTGTAGATAGAGTTTCTCGGAGCCGCACCTGTACCGCCGTCATAGCCTGAGATAAGGATAACACCTGCGCCTGCCTTTGCAACGCCTGCTGCAACTGTACCAACACCGCACTCAGAAACGAGCTTTACAGAAATTCTTGCGTTCTTGTTTGCGTTTTTCAGGTCATAGATAAGCTGAGCCAAGTCCTCGATAGAGTAGATATCGTGGTGTGGCGGAGGTGAGATAAGCGACACGCCAGGTGTGGAGTGTCTTGTTTTAGCTATCCATGGATAAACCTTTTTGCCAGGAAGATGTCCGCCCTCGCCTGGCTTTGCGCCCTGTGCCATTTTTATCTGTATCTCATCAGCAGATGTGAGGTATCTTGAAGTTACACCGAAACGTCCCGAAGCCACCTGCTTGATAGCTGAACATCTGTCCTCAGAAGTACCCTTTGTGAGCAGTCTGTCAAGGCTCTCACCGCCCTCGCCTGAGTTTGACTTGCCGTGAAGTCTGTTCATTGCGATAGCAAGTGCTTCATGAGCTTCCTGAGAGATAGAGCCGTAGGACATAGCACCTGTCTTAAACCTTCTTACAATAGAGTCAACGCTCTCAACTTCCTCCAGCGGAACAGGATTTTCAGCAAAGTTGAAATCCATAAGACCTCTGATGTTCACAGGGGCCATTTCCTCGGAGATAAGCTTTGAATACTTCTTGTATGTTTCATAGTCGCCAGTCCTTGCAGCCTGCTGGAGCAGATAGATAGACTGAGGATTGTAGAGATGCTCCTCCTTGCCGCTTCTGAACTTGTGACTTCCTCTTGATTCAAGCTCTGTGTCTGTGCCAAGTCCAAGAGGGTCAAAGGCTGATGTATGAAGTCTGTCAACGTTTTTCTCGATGTCAGAGATAGTGATACCGCCTATTCTGCTGACAGTGCCTGTGAAATACTTGTTTATAACATCCTGACCGATACCGATAGCCTCGAATATCTGTGAGCCTTGATATGACTGTATAGTAGAGATACCCATTTTTGAAGCTATCTTTACGATACCATGGAGAACAGCCGCATTATAATCGTCAACAGCGGCATAGTAATCCTTGTCGAGAAGGTCGTCAGCAATAAGCTCGTGGATAGTTTCCTGAGCAAGATAAGGGTTGATAGCGGAAGCGCCGTAGCCAAGCAGTGTTGCAAAGTGATGAACTTCTCTAGGCTCGCCGCTTTCGAGGATAATAGCAAGAGATGTTCTCTTCTTTGTAACAACAAGGTGCTGATGAAGCGCTGATACTGCAAGCAGTGACGGGATAGCAAGGTGGTTCTCGTCAACTCCCCTGTCTGAAAGGATAAGGATATTTGCGCCCTCGCTGAATGCCTTGTCTGCTTCTATATAAAGTCTGTTTATGGCCTTTTCAAGTCTTGTGTTCTTATAATAAAGTATAGGGATAACAGCTACCTTAAAGCCAGGAATGTGCATATTCTTTATTTTAAGGATATCTGTTGAGGTAAGGATAGGGTCGTGTATCTTCATTACCTTGCAATTTTCAGGCTTTTCTTCAAGAATGTTGCCGTCCTCACCGATATAGACAGTTGTGGAGGTAACTATTTCCTCTCTGATAGCGTCTATAGGCGGATTTGTTACCTGTGCAAAGAGCTGTTTGAAGTAGTTGAACAGTGGCTGAGGCTCTTTTGAAAGCACTGCAAGCGGGCTGTCTGTACCCATAGCGGCAATAGACTCAGAGCCGTTCTTTGCCATTGGCAGGATAGATGTCATAACGTCCTCATAGGTATAGCCAAAAGCTTTCTGAAGTCTTTGTCTTTCCTCGTAGCCGTGTTCCTCTACCTTGATGTTTGGTATCTTAAGGTCTTTAAGTCTGACTAGGTTGCTGTCAAGCCACTCGCCGTAAGGCTGCTTTGAAGCATAGTATTCCTTAAGCTCATCATCGTCGATAACTCTGCCCTGAACAGTATCAACAAGAAGCATTTTGCCTGGGCGAAGTCTTTCCTTTTCAACGATATTGTCTGACGGGATAGGAAGTGCGCCAACCTCAGATGAAAGGATAAGATTGCCGTCCTTTGTGATATAATATCTTGACGGACGCAGACCGTTTCTGTCAAGCACTGCACCCATGATATCTCCGTCAGAGAAAAGGATAGAAGCAGGTCCGTCCCATGGCTCCATCATAGTTGCGTAATACTGATAGAAGTCTTTCTTAGCCTGACTCATCGTGCCGTTGTTATCCCATGGCTCAGGGATCGTTATCATGACAGCCAGTGGCAGATCCATTCCACTCATGACCAAAAATTCAAGTGTGTTGTCGAGCATTGCAGAGTCTGAACCTTCTGTGTTTACAACAGGTGTGACCTTATCAAGGTCGCCCTTCAAATGCTCAGACTTCATCGTTTCCTCACGAGCGAGCATTTTATCAGCATTGCCTCTGATAGTGTTTATCTCACCGTTGTGAACGATCATTCTGTTAGGATGCGCCCTCTGCCAGCTTGGGTTTGTGTTGGTAGAAAATCTTGAATGTACCATAGCGATAGCAGACTCGTAGTCCTTATCCTGAAGGTCAGGGAAGAACTTTCTGAGATCCTGCACAAGGAACATTCCTTTATATACTATAGTTCTGCTTGAAAGTGATACAACGTAGGTGTCCTCATTTGACTGTTCAAACACACGTCTTGCAACATATAGCTTGCGGTCAAAGTCAAGACCCTTTTTAACGCCCTTTGGACGCTTTATAAAGCACTGCATGATCGCAGGCATACACTCTACGGCTCTCTTGCCAAGCACCTCAGGCTTTGCAGGAACGACTCTCCAGCCAAGGATCTCCAGACCCTCTTTCTCGGCGATTATCTCAAACATCTTCTTTGCCTGATTTCTCGCAAGCTCGTTCTGTGGGAAGAAGAACATACCAACGGCATAATCTCTCTCCTCGCCAAGCGTGATGCCAAGCTCAGCGGCAGCGATCTTCTTGAAGAATTTATGTGAGATCTGAAGCAGGATACCTACTCCGTCACCTGTTTTGCCCTCTGCGTCCTTACCAGCACGATGCTCAAGCGTTTCAACGATAGTCAGCGCATTTGCAACAGTATCGTGGCTCTTTTTGCCCTTAATGTTCACAACAGCACCTATTCCGCAGTTATCATGCTCGAATTTCGGTGAATACAGGCTTTTTACATTAGTCATATCCTCCATGCGTTCCATTTTTATCACCCTTTCCTGCCAAACTGTAAAAAAATTATAGCTTATCGTTCAGCAACGTATGTTATTTCACGGCTCATAGCCGATTTTTAGCTGTTTTTAACAAAAAATTTGCAGGAAGAAATTAAAATCCTGCAATCCTGCATAAGTACAAACAAACTCAAAGCGTGATTTTTCGCACAAATGCAAGAAAATAGCCTTTTGCCGTCTTTTCTGACGGCTTAATCATTATAACACACATTACAGCAAAATGCAAGAGTGAATGATAAAACTTGCATAAAATCATTATTAATTTTTAGTTAATCGGTATACATATATAACTTATGATTTCATATCGCTTTCCTAGGTAAACCTTGCAAACTAACGTAACAACGCTCTTTTCAGCTTATTTACAGCCATTTTCAATGGGGAATCGTACTCTTTGTAAAAATGCTGATAATCCTTAGAATTGTTCCAGTCACCACCCCATTTCCAGCCGTGACGCCTGAAAATGCAATAGCAAAGGTCTGTTCTGTCAATCTTGTGATCAAAAGCCTTGTCACGGTCTGCATACTCTGTAGCATTGGCAGGCATGACCTTATTCCCCACTATATAAGGATTTATAAGAGGGTTTATGTCTATCGCCCTGCCGTAGCTGTGAGCCGAGATAGTGTTGGTACCAGCCACCACCCTATAGTTGAAGGCAGAGGAATTGTTATCCGCCATTGACCTTTCATCATCAGCGTCATACTCGTCCACGAGCCTGATTTTTTCTATCTCATAACCGCCCTCGAAAAGCTCATAGAAGATATCCAGAATCTCCTGCGCAAGCTTCCTCGCCACGATAAGCTCCCCCGACTGCACCTTATGCTCAAAGTCATAATACCTCACACGCAGATAGGCAAGGTCGCCCAGCTTCACATAGGGATTTTCCTTATAGGAAACGCCTTTGATACGCTCTATCACCTCGTTTGGAAGTTCCTCAGCCGTAAAGCCCTCTCTGTATAATATCTTTTCCATAAAAAACACTCCTTACAAAAAGCGGTCAAGGCATGATACCTTGACCGTCCTTATTATTTATCCGCAGACTTGTAGTACATAACAACAGGCGTACCGTAAGGCACGTTGTCATAAACATATTTAGCGTCGTCATAGCTCATATTTATACAGCCGTGAGAGCCGTTGTATTTGTATATCTCACCGCCGAAATATCCGCCTCGCCACGTTGAATCGTGAAGACCTATTCCGCAGAGAGAAACGTTGTTCCAGAAGTTGCACTTTGTATCCCACTCGTCGCCGTCGGCATTTGTGTCTTTCATGCGCTTGTTGGTCTCCTTTGACCAAAGCTTATAAACACCGGGGAGAGTTGTTCTCGCCTCAGATGTGGTCTGACCTGAAACTATATAGGTATCGAGCTTTTTCTTGCCCTTTTCATAATACCACAAGTGCTGGTCGGTAAGGTCTATCTCAATATAAGTGTCGCCTATATCATCGTCCTTGCTTCTCGCAGACTCAACGCCTGTAAAGTCAAAATAACCGGTACTGTAATAGATAGGGTCTACCTTGTCAACGCTCTCGCCCTTTTCAAGCCAGCCGTATTTAGCATCAGAGCTTGTCGGCACGATTATGTCGCCCTGCAAAGTGGCGTGGAATTTTCTCTTAGTATTATATGTATCATACTTCTTTGCGAGCTTTTCCACATACTCCATGGCTTTCTTTCTATCCACAGTGTAGCTTCCGTCATCTTTGAGCTTTATCATCTTCATAAGCTCCTCGCCCGTGAGAGTTTCTGTGGTGTAGTCAAAATCGTATGTGACAGAAAGCTGAAAAACATCATTTCTCTTCTTGCAATCGTCCTCAAGGTCTGCACTCTTCACCTCCGGAAGAGAATAACACCCCGTATCCTTATCAAGCTCAACGCTCAGCTCACCTGTCGCTACGCTTTGCGTAACATAAGCTTCAAGCTTTTTCATATCAGTTATCTTGTTTCCCTGCACCTCAGGGGTGATAACATAAGCCGTCTTGTCCTCGTTAAGACCAAGCTTTGCGTCGGCAGTTTCAACATCGCCCCAATTTGCTTTCTCCACAAGCTTCTGAAGCTTCTCAACATCAAATGTGATGTCCTCATTAAAGCTATAGATGGAGTTCTGTATAAATCCCGAGAACCATGTTTTTCTGTTCACGCTGTCATAGATCTTCTGAAGCTCGTCCTTACCGCTTAGTCTGTAATCAAAATCAGCCGTCTTGAAAACAACAGGCGTGCCGTCGATAGTTTTGACCGTAAGCTCATAAGGCATATCGTTCACCCCGAGCAGATCGCAAGCCTGTTCAAATGTCCTTCCGCCCACGTCAACGCCATTCACTGTTGTGCCGCTCAGAAATCTGTTGCTATAGTAAGCTCTTCCAATGAAATATCCTCCGCCCACAACTATTATGATAGCCGCTGCCGCAGTGCCGCAGATAATGCCGATATTGTTGCGTTTTTTCTTTCTTTTCTTATTCTTTGACGAACCTTTGACAGAGCTGTTTTTCTTCACAGATGTCGCAGGCTTTTTCGTTATCTTTGTGGAATTTTCCGTCATCAATTATCCTCCTGTACAAAATGACGTTCGGCATATGCCGACAATGTATCAAGAATAATTATATCATGCTTTTTTCCTTTTGTCTATAGGATAGGCTGAAAAATTTGTCACAAAAAGAGTGCCGGATATTCTTATTTAATTTACAAATAAATGTACTGCAAGCAAGCTACACGCAAACACAGTAAAAAAAATATCGGGCAGATAACTCCACCCGATACAGTATCAGTCTTTTATATACTTGTTCTTGACCTCGCTGTAGGTCTTGCAGAAGCGGTCATGGGAGATATACGCTCCCCAGCTCATGTTATCGTCCACCTGAGGGTCCATAACATATACCTGACCGTTTATCGTTACCTCCACCCACATATGATAGCCGTAACCGCCTGCCGCCATAGCGGTCTTGCCGTCAACGGTCTTTGCATCAAAGCCTATGTAGTTGAGCATTGCGGCGTAAACGTAAGAATATTCCGTGCAAGTGCCGTAACCGTCTTCAAGAACAGCCTTGACAGGATTTGCCCAGCCGCCGTAATCGTAGACCGTGTTCTTTATAATATAATCGTAGCAAGCCACAGCCTTTTCGTAATTTGTCATATCATCTGATATTATCTTATTGAGATATTTCAGAAGTATCTTTTCTTCCTTTGCGCCGAGCGTCGCCTTTGGATCAAGCACAGCAGAATTAAGTCGCTGTGCAGGGGTCTTGCCGTTGTCGACAACAGGCGCAGTGGTTGTAGTTGTAACAGGCTTTTTAGTTGTTGTCACCTTAGCGGTGGTGGTCTTTTTCTTGGTAGTAGTCACCGCAGGCGTTGTGGTCGTAACAGGGGCAGTTGTTGTCTTTGCAGTGGTAGTAGTTTTTGCAGTAGTAGTTTTCACTGTTGTAGTCTTTTTTGTAGCCTTTGAGGCAACAGTATCGCTGTCAGTAGTGCTGACAGGGGCGGAAGTAACAGCAGAAACCTTTGTTTCAGACTTTGAAGCCTGCTGAGTTTTCTTTGTCACAAGGCTTACTGATATGCTAAGCTTTGTGTCAGCGGAAGTCACGCTCTGCACTGCGGTCACTGACGCTGGCTTCTGTGATATTACAGAGGTCGTTACGCTCTCTGATCTCAAAGCTGTTTCGGAAGCTGACTTTGTTGTTTCGCTTTTTGCAGTTTTTACAGCCTTAACAGCCTCGGTCTGAGAATTTTTCGCAGTTTCCTTGACGGCTGATGTTGTAAGAACAGTTGTGATATCCCCGATCTGCTCAGATGTTTCCTTGTCAGAAACAGCAGAAATGACCTTTGCATTTTCAGGCGGCATGACCGCACATGGCTGGATAACGTTTTTATCAAGTGTCGCAAAAGTCACAGCAGATACTGTCACAACTCCACAGGCAGAAAGCACAGCCACACAGCGGGATATTCCCGACTTCAAATAACCCAATTCAGAACGCTCCTTTCAAACGTGATAAACTACACCATATTATAATGAATAAGGTTACAAAAGTCAAGGGGCATTGTAATCAAATTGTAATTTTCAAGCCGTTTTTTCACTCGTTTATGAAGTTTATATGAACGTTAAGTTACAACCATTGTACATTTTATATCCCAGGAACGACAATAAGGGTTCTATTTTTATCACTTTTAACAAATTTCGCAAAACTTTTATTAATAATACCGAAAAACGGACACCTGCGTTACAAAAGCCCATATTTTCCACGATATTTTACATATCTATCCACAAAATCACCCACGAAAAAAAAGAACGCTGACACAAGCCAGCGTTCCCTTTTTGAAGTATATGAAGTATATATGGAGAAAAAAGTATATGTGTAAATTTCATCTTTTTGTCTTTCTCTTACTGTATTTATATGATACTCTGCCAATGTGACAGTTTTATGATAATGTGCTGAAAACTAATACACAAAAAATAAGTGCAAAAAAACGCCTGCCATATGACAGACGTTTTCTCTTAGTTTAAGTAAATTACTCAGCCTGAGGTGCTCCTACAGGGCAAGTACCTGCGCAAGAACCGCAGTCGATACACTCGTCAGCGTTAATAGCACACTTACCGTCAGCCTCGGAGATAGCTCCTACTGGACATGCGTCCATGCAAGCGCCGCAGCCGATGCACTCATCACTAATCTTATAAGCCATTTTCACAGACCTCCTTGCATAAATTCTACAAGTATCATATCAAATACTATACTTATATAATAACACATTTTCTGAAAAAATCAAGAGGTTTTCGGCATTTCATAAAAATTTCACATAGATTTTATGTGATTTTTCAGTTAGTATTTACTAATCAGCTAGATGCTTGCCAATTCCTGCTGTGAGATAAGTGCAAATCCTGCTTCACTCAAAGCTTCCAGAGCGGCTGTAACGTTCTCCACTCTAAGGATAAGATAAGCCGTGTTTTCCTTAGTGTTTATAAATGCAGAATACATATACTCAACGCTGATGTTGTCATTGTAGAGAGCTTTCATTGCTTCTGAAAGTCCGCCTGGGCGGTCATTTATCTCCACTGCAAGCACCTGAGTGGTGGTAACGGAAAAGCCCTCTGTTTTCAAGGCTGAAACTGCTTTTTCAAAATCGTCAACGATAAGTCTGAGAATACCGAAATCCTTTGTGTCAGCAAGGGACATTGCACGGATATTCACATCATTATCCCCAAGTATTTTTGTAACGGCAGACAATCTGCCGGGTCTGTTTTCAATAAAAACCGAAAGCTGTTTTACTGTCATAAAATTACCCCCTGTCTTTTAGACAAGCTTTCTCTTGTCGATAACTCTTACTGCCTTGCCCTCAGAACGTGGAATGCTCTTTGGCTCAACAAGTCTTATCTTCGCCTTGATGCCAAGGATATTATGGATATCGCTGGATATCTTCTTTTCAAGATCCTCGATAGACTTGACAGTATCTGAGAACATATCGTCATTAAGCTCGACTCTTATCTCGAAAGTATCAGAATTGTTCACCCTGTCAACGACTATCTGATAGTTAGGGCTTGCCTTTGATATCTTAAGAAGCACTGACTCTATCTGCGATGGGAACACGTTTACGCCCTTAATGATGAGCATATCGTCGCTTCTGCCCATTGGCTTGCACATTTTGACGAGAGTTCTGCCACATGAGCATTTCTCTCTTGTAAGAATACAAATATCTCTTGTTCTGTATCTCAGCAGAGGGAAAGCTTCCTTTGTGATACTTGTGAATACAAGCTCGCCCTTTGAGCCTTCAGGAAGCACCTCTCCTGTGTCAGGGTCGATTATCTCTGCGATAAAGTTGTCCTCATTGATGTGCATACCGGACTGTGCTTCGCACTCGAAAGCTACGCCAGGACCGCTTGTTTCTGTCAGACCATAGATATCGTAAGCCTTGATACCAAGAAGACTCTCTATCTCGTGACGCATTTCATCCGTCCAAGGCTCAGCACCGAAGATACCAGCTTTAAGTGTAAGCTCCTCTGGCTTTATGCCCATTTCCTTTACAGTTTCGCCTATATAAGCGGCATATGACGGAGTACAGCACAGGATAGTAGAACCAAGATCCTGCATGAACTGTATCTGTCTTTCTGTGTTTCCTGATGACATTGGCAGAGTAAGACAGCCCACCTTATGAGAGCCGCCGTTAAGACCTGCTCCGCCTGTAAAAAGTCCATAGCCATATGCAACGTGGCAAACGTCGTCTTTTGTTCCGCCTGCGGCAACTATAGCTCTTGCACAGCAATTTTCCCAAAGGTCGATATCATGCTGAGTGTAGAAAGCCACAACTCTCTTGCCTGTGGTTCCGCTTGTTGAATGTATTCTCACGCACTCTGAAAGCGGCTTTGCAAGCAGACCGTAAGGATAAGCCTCACGCAGATCAGCCTTTGAAAGGAACGGCAGCTTGTGCAGGTCCTCAATGCCGTGGATATCATCAGGCGTTACGCCCTTTTCTTCCATAAGCTTCTTGTAGTATGGCACATTGTCCCAGACGTGCTTGACCTGCTTGACAAGTCTTTCGCTCTGGAGCTTTTTCATGTCCTCGTGCGCCATGCACTCGATCTCTTCGTTCCAATATTTTCCCATTGGAACACACCTCCTGTTAAAATGGTTTCGGTCATATTACTCGGGTATCAACTTTGCACAAGTATCATACGCCGTACATTTCTTCAAGCATCTTAATGCCTGTTTTCGTTTTGAACACCTTGTCACGGAAGCTTTTTATGCTCTCTTTGGAAAGGCTGTCCTCGAAAGCGTTCACAAGGAAATCGGCTTCCAAGAGTATCTGCCAGTCAAGCCCCTGGGCGCCCTCATAGGTGTGATGATGTGCGATAAGAAAGCACACCCTGTCTATGATATCCTCGTCAAAGTCAAGCTCTGTGAGCATTTTCCGTGCAGGCTCAGGACCTAACTGTTCCTGAAGCTTTCCGCCGCAGTGACCCTTGCCGTATCTCTCCTCCGCAGGCTTTATGCCTATATCATGCACCACCGACGCAACGTCAAGACAGTACATAGCACGGATATCAAGCCCCTCTGCCCTGCCGATAACACGGGCAAAGGTATGCACCTTTATAAAGTGCTGTATACGCTTAGGGTCGCCGCTGAAAAACTCGGTCATTTTTATGATAAGACCGCTTATCTCGTCCATTATTTTACCTCTCTGCCGAGAGCGAACGCCTTTTTATTCAGTTCAAGGAACTTTGCAGGAACACAGTTTTCAAGAGCCTTCTGCCAAACGTCCTCGTCAAAAGCCATTTTAGTTGACACAACACCCATGAGAACAACGTTTGAAGCCTTTGCAGTACCAGCCTGCTCCGCAAGTGCCAGTGCGTCAACAGCGATAACGTCAACGCCCTCTGCTTTAAGCTTGCCTATGATATCCTCAGGATAAACAGCCGCACCTGTGATAACAGGCATTGGGTCTATCTGCTGAGTTGAAGTGATGATATGTCCGCCCTTCTTGAGATATGAAACATATCTTGCGGCTTCAAGCTGTTCAAAGCTGATGATGATATCAGCTTCGCCTTTTTCAACTACCGGCGAGCATACCTCGCTGCCGTACTTAACGTATGTAACAACAGAGCCGCCACGCTGGCTCATTCCGTGTACTTCGCTGACCTTGACATCAAAGCCCTGTGAGAGAAGCACGTTTCCTATTATTCTTGACGCAAGCAGTGAACCCTGTCCGCCTACGCCCACTATCATAATTGATCTTGTTTTCATTATTTACACCTCGAAATATATGTTATCATTAGTCGCATATCGCACCCAGCTTACACATTTCCTTGCATATGCCGCAGCCTACGCACTGTGTATGGTCGATAACGCACTTGCCGTCATGGATAGATATAGCAGGACAGCCTATCTTCAGGCACTGCTTACAGCCAACGCACTTATCCTTGTTTACCTTGAGCGGTGGATTGTGCTTTACATATTTAAGAAGTGCGCATGGACGTCTTGAAATAATAACGCTTGGTTCTTCCTTGGCAAGCTCTTCCTTGATAACAGCCTCTGTTTCAGCCATGTGATATGGGTCAACGACTCTTACGCTCTTGATACCAAGTGAATGGCAGAGCATTTCAAGGTCAACGGCATAAGCAGGGTCGCCCTTAAGGTTTTTACCGGTTGTAGGGTTCTGCTGATGACCCGTCATACCTGTGATAGAGTTATCGAGAATGATAACAGTTGAATTTGTGGAGTTATATGCAACGTTCACAAGACCTGTCATACCGCTGTGCATGAATGTAGAGTCACCGATAACGGCAACAGACTTCTTCTCAGCCTCTGCGCCTCTTGCCTTGTTGAAGCCGTGAAGTCCGCTGATAGAAGCACCCATGCAGATAGTTGAATCCATAGCACAAAGCGGCGCTGTTGCGCCGAGAGTGTAACAGCCGATATCGCCTGATACCATAACGCCCAGCTTATGCAGGCAATAGAACAGACCTCTGTGAGGACATCCCGGACACATAACAGGAGGTCTTACAGGCACGTTATCCTCAAATGTGATATACTCAGGCTTCTCGCCAAGTATCTTTTCGGCAACAATAGACTGTGAGATCTCGCCCATAAGGCTGAAAAGTTCCTTGCCGATAACGTTCACGCCGTTCTTTTTGCAGTGTGTTTCGATAACATCGTCAAGTTCTTCTATAACATACACCTTTTCGCACTTTGCAGCAAAGTCCTTTATTATCTGAATTGGCATTGGGTTTACGATACCGAGTTTAAGGTATGACGCCTTATCGCCCAGAGCTTCCTTTGCATACTGATATGAGATACCGCTTGTGATAACGCCTATCTTTGTATCGTTCATCTCTACCTTATTGAGCGGTGAATTTTCAGCATAATCAGCAATAGCTTTCATTCTTGCTTCAACAACAGGGTGACGGCGGATAGCGTTACCAGGCATCATAACATACTTCTGGATATTCTTTTCATATGGAATATTTTCCTTTTCCTCTCTCTCGCAAAGCTCAACGGCTGACTGAGAGTGAGAAACTCTGGTGGACAGTCTTACGATAACAGGAACATCGAACTTTTCAGAAAGCTCGAAAGCAGCCTTAGCAAACTCCTTGCACTCTCCTGAATCGGAAGGCTCTATCATCATTGTCTTAGAAGCGATAGCATGGTGACGTGAATCCTGCTCGTTCTGTGATGAGTGCATACCAGGGTCATCGGCGACAGCTATTACCATACCTGCCGTTACGCCTGTGTAGCCTGCTGTGTAAAGAGGGTCAGCGGCAACGTTAAGACCAACGTGCTTCATTCCGCAGAAGCTTCTTGCACCGCCTATAGAAGCGCCAAGAGCCACTTCCATTGCCACCTTTTCATTAGGCGCCCACTCAGCATATACCTCGTCATACTTTGCAACAGCTTCTGTTATCTCCGTTGACGGAGTGCCTGGGTAAGATGATACCACCTTACAGCCTGCCTCATACAGACCTCTTGCAAACGCCTCGTTTCCAAGCATTAGTTTTTTCATACAATAAATCTTTCCTTTCACTGCACCGACCAATTTTTTGTGGTCGGTAAAAATAAACAATAATTAAAATAGACATAAGTAATTATACCACAAATTTCACCAAAATGCAACAGCTTTTTTGATTTAAAGCACCAATAGAGTGTTACAAAAAGTTTGCTTACGGCAATTTTGTCAGTTTGCATAAAATATCAAGGGAGCTTCTGTGCAAAAATTTATGCCAGCTTACACGTTTTGAGCAACAAAAAATAAATCGCCGCCAGGCGATACCACAATTCCTCATTCCTCACTCCTCATTCCTCATTCTCATCTCCTCACTTGTTAAAAAAATTGTACTTGAAAAAAGAGCATAAATGTTGTATAATAACAAAGTATACTTATATTTACGTTCGGAGGATATACATAATGAAAAAATACACACTTGACGAGGTCTATACAGCCGATATGACAGCGTTTCAGAGAGAAAGATATAACAGAGTTGCAGATGAATTTGAAAAGCTTTTCGGTGAAAAGCCAACTGCTTTCTTCTCAGCTCCTGGCAGAACTGAGGTAGGCGGCAACCACACCGACCACAACTTCGGCTGTGTTCTTGCGGCAGGCGTTTCACTCGACGTTATTGCCGCTGTCGCTCCTGACACCGAAGAGAACGTTATTACAATAAAGTCCGAGGGCTTCCCAATGGACACTGTGAACGTTGATGACGACACTATCTACGAGGAGCAGAAAAACACATCAGCGGCACTTATAAGAGGTATGTCCGCAGGCTTTAAGAAGAATGGCCACAATGCCGGGGGCTTCAAGGCTTATGCTACTTCAAACGTGCTCAAAGGCTCTGGACTTTCTTCATCTGCGGCTTATGAAGTGCTTATCGGCACTATCCTCAACGGTCTTTACAACGAGGGCGAGGTTTCTGCTGTGGAGATAGCTCAGATAGCTCAGTTTGCGGAAAATGTATATTTTGGCAAGCCATCAGGTCTTATGGACCAAATGGCATCATCAGTAGGCGGATTTATCACTATCGACTTTGCTGACGAAAAGCACCCTGTTATCGACTCTGTAAAATTCGATTTCACAAAAAGCGGTCACGCACTGTGTATCGTTGACACAAAGGGCAACCATGCCGACCTCACCCCTGAGTATGCGGCTATCCCTGTGGAAATGAAGTCTGTTGCGGCTTTCTTTGGCAAAAAGGTGCTGAGAGAGATAACAAAGGAACAGCTTCTTGAAAACATCTGTGCCGTTAGAGAAAAGTGCAGTGACAGAGCTGTGCTTAGAGCGCTCCACTTCTTTGACGATAACGAGAGAGTTGGCAAGGAAGCTTCCGCACTTTCAGAGGGCGACTTTGACGCTTTCCTGAGCCTTATCAATGAATCAGGAGATTCATCATTCAAATATCTTCAGAACATCTATGCCTCTTCCGCTCCAAACGAGCAGGGTCTTTCACTGGCTCTGTATCTTGCAAAACAGGCTCTTGGCGGTGAGGGTGCTTGCAGAGTACACGGCGGTGGCTTTGCAGGAACTATCCAAGCGTTCGTACCCGAAAAGAAGCTTGAAGCTTTCAAGGCTGAAATGGAGAGAGTATTCGGTGAAGGCTCATGCTATGTGCTGTCCATAAGACCTGTTGGCGGCGTGCAGATCGACCTTTAATATAGGAGTTGTCATGAAAAATCCATTTGCAGGCTTGAAGAAAAAGCAGGTGAAGTTGCAGTTTTCCACCTGCGGAGAGATAATGATAGACGGACTTCCCTTTGCTTTCGGAGTGGAGAGTGCAGGGAAAGCGTCAGACAAAGGACTTTGCGTTTCGATATCCGGTGAAGCTGTCAATGACGGACGTGTTACCTTTTCAAACCTTGAATACTACGAAAACCATGGCGGAAAGATAACCCTTGTGAAGCATGGCTTTTCACTTGTGACCAAAAAGGACGGCAAGAAAATTTATCAGGCGAAGTTTACCAAAATACCTATCACCGAAAAGGACACCTCAGTGCTTTTCAGAAAGCTCACCGAGGAAGAGGTCGTCCAACGACTCAACTGCGAGATAGCTTTTAAGGTGACACCTCATTTCAGCGGTGAGGACACACCCGAAGTCATGCTCACAGTTTATCCTTATGAAAATATGCTCACAGGGTCGGCTGTGCAGTGGCTAAAGGTCACGTCTGACAAGGACTATTTTCTGCACAAATATTCTAATAAATAACAGGAGAGTTTATCCCATATGAGAATGAGAAGAAAGAAAAATCTTAAGGCACGTCTTGAAGCCTGCGGAGATTATATTTTATATCTTGACCGTGACGAGAAGAATTTTCAGGACAAATCAAACAAACAGCTTATTGACTTTGAGAAGATCTTCGGAAACAGCAATCCCCTTGTGCTGGAGATAGGCTGTGGAAAGGGTCAGTTTGCAAGAGAGATAGCAAAGAGAAATCCTGACAAGAATTTCCTTGCAGTAGAAAAAAGCAGTAACGTTATAGTTGACGCCGCACAAATGGCTATAGACGAGGGCATACCGAACCTGAGATTTGCAAGGGGCGAGGCCGAATATCTGGATTGCTTTATCCCTGAAAAGTCAGTGGAGTGTATCTACCTTAACTTTAGCTGTCCGTATCCTAAAAATACATATGCACGTCATAGGCTCACATACCGAGCTTTTCTTGAAATATACAGACGTATTCTTGTGGACAGTGGCGAGATATATCAAAAGACCGACAATATGCACTTCTTTGAGTTCTCCTTGGAGGAGTTCTCTGCGGCAAATTACGGACTTAAAAACATTTCTCTCGACCTTCACAACAGTGGCTTCGAGGGCAATATCGTAACGGAATATGAGAAGAAATTCTCAGACATGGGTATGCCTATCTACAGATTGGAGGCGTTCGTAAAATAATGAGCGAGCAGATAAATCCAATTGTCAGCGAGAAAGACATGGGTGCTGACGGCAAGCTTCGCAAATGGTCAACAGGCAGAAAAGTCAAGTGGATAATTTGGATAGTCGTTATTCTTGCAGTAGCACTCGGCTTTTGGCATCAGCACTATATGCGCTCCGACAGCCAGATAAAAGCCGTTTTCAATGACAATAAGTCCACCTTTCAGACCACTGCGGAGTTTATGATAGAAAGCATTTCATGCGAAAAGCCGACACTGCCAAAGGGCAAATGCTCCATTAAATCGCTCACTGAAAACAATGCCTGCAAGTCTGTGAAGAAAGAGCTTGAGGAGCTGGAGCGCAGGAACGTTACATACATCGACAGCGACGGCTTGACAGTGAAATTTTATACCATTTATGACCATTACTATATTTACCGCTCACCCATAAGCTCATCAGGGGGCGAGGATAACCTCGGTGACGGGTGGTCTTATGTAAAAACAAGTAAAAGCTGATTTTTTTATGGACGAAAAATTTTTTTTCGTCCATTTTTTTATGCAATCAAACGGTCTTTACATTCGTGTTATAGATGAAAGGCTTTTCAAAACAACAAAGGAGGTGACAGCTTTGACAAGAGATATTGACTACATAGTTGACAAATTTTCAGACGATATCTACCGAGCGGCACTGGCAGTCACAGGCAGCGTTCACGAGGCGGAGGATATAGTCAGCGAGGTCATAATAAAATATTTCACAAGGCAGGGTGAGCTTTTCTTCAATGATGACGAGCATCTTAAAGCGTGGCTGCTGAGAACGGCGATAAATCTATCCAAAGACCTGCTAAGGTCGGCAGGCAGACGTCTGCGTGCAGAAAATGAGGTAAGTGCAAGCAGCGATTTTTCATCACCTGATATGCAGATAGATGTGCAAAACGCTATAAACAGGCTGGATAAAAAATACAGAATTGTGCTTTATCTTTACTACTATCAGGGCTATAAAACAGAGGAGATAGCCGATATCCTCGGCACAGGCAAAGGCACTGTCACATCACGGCTGAAAAGAGCAAGAGGTAAACTTAGGCTGTCACTTTCAGACTATGACGAAAAGGAGATGA
>OHIB01000502.1_pt1 | contig 22604 bp, 20 predicted proteins | sample 1568181 | NCBI WGS metagenome assembly OHIB01 (sample SAMEA3879506, study PRJEB24766) | human gut metagenome | biome: human-associated habitat; feature: feces | place: USA | collected 1985/1987
GGCTCGTACGGCTGAGGTGACGGCGAGTGGATGCGTCAGTGGCAGGACAGAGTTACGGGCGACGGTGCAACACTTGTAAATGGCGAGGGACTTATTGTAAACGAAACTCCTGACGACGACGCTCTCGCAAGCTGCAAGGCTTTGGGCGAGGCTCTTGCTAAGTAAGCATATATCTCTAATGTAATAATGTAAACTGCAAACGCAGGCGGAAAAAGGCAGTTTTGCTTTTCTGTCTGCGTTTGTGCAGTAATTGAGTTATTAAAAACTAACTAAAGTTATACTTAACTAACTTATGTTTTTGTGCAAGCTTACAAAATTGAAAAAACGGCACATTTAGTCTTGACAAATTCGGTTAGCCGTGCTAAACTATATTACGGGTTAGAAAATGCTAACCCTTTTAATAAGCCTAAAAGTTAGACAAATCTAACTTTTGATACTGACAAAAGAACAGGAGGGTCTGAATGATGCCGCTGACATTTGCAAACGTAGGAGAAGAAAACATGATAAAGAAAGTAGGCGGAAAACCTGAAACAAGAAAGTTTCTTGAAAATCTGGGTTTTGTCGCAGGTGGAACGGTAACGGTAGTAAGCACTATCGGAGGAAACGTTATCGTTAAGGTCAAAGAATCAAGAGTAGCTGTTTCAAAGGAAATGGCTGCGAAGATAATGGTATAGGAAACATTTGGCGGTCAAGCCATGATAAATATGTTTGAAGATATTTTGTATAGTTAGGAGGATCAGGTTATGGCAACATTGAAAGAAGCTAAGATCGGTTCAACAGTTACCGTGAAGAAGCTCAACGGCACTGGTGCTGTAAAGAGAAGGATCATGGATATGGGCATCACAAAGGGTGTTGAAGTCCATGTAAGAAAGGTTGCGCCTTTGGGTGACCCTATTGAAGTAACGGTCAGAGGCTATGAGCTTTCGCTCAGGAAGGCTGACGCTGAGATGATCGAAACGGTCTGATACATAGTTCAGGCAAACAGCAAAAAATTTCATCGGCAGAGCTGATGTGTACTTAGAAGATGAGGATATATCAGAGTGCCGAAATTCTGAAAGGATCAAATTGTATGGAGATCAAAATTGCTCTCGCAGGCAACCCTAACTGCGGTAAAACAACTCTTTTCAACGCTCTTACAGGTTCAAACCAGTTCGTAGGTAACTGGCCGGGCGTAACAGTTGAAAAGAAAGAGGGTAAGCTCAAGGGTCATAAGGACGTAGTTATCATGGACCTTCCTGGTATCTACTCACTTTCACCTTACACACTTGAGGAAGTAGTTGCAAGAAACTATCTTATAAGCGAGCGTCCGGACGCTATCCTCAATATCATCGACGGTACAAACCTTGAAAGAAACCTTTATCTTACAACACAGCTTGTTGAGCTTGGTATCCCTGTTGTTGTTGCTATCAACATGATGGACGTTGTTAAAAAGAACGGCGATAAGATAAATACAGATCAGCTTGCTAAGGAGCTTGGCTGTCAGGTCTGCGAGATATCCGCTCTTAAAGGCACCGGTATCAAGGAAGCTGCTGAGCTTGCAGTAAAGGCTGCTGAGTCAAAAGTTCCAATGGTACCTCAGCATTCATTCAACGGCGTTGTTGAACACGCTATCGCTCATATTGAGGAAGCATTTCTCAATGATGTTGCTGAAGAACAGCAGAGATGGTACGCTATAAAGATATTCGAGAGAGATGAGAAGGTCATCGAACAGCTCGGTATGTCTGAGCAGGTAAAGACCCATATCGAAAAGGATATCTGCGCTGCTGAAAAAGAAATGGACGACGACTCAGAGAGTATCATCACAAACGAGAGATACATTTACATAGCTTCAATAATCAAGGATTGCTATAAAAAGAAAAATCAGGGTGGTCTTACAACATCAGATAAAATCGATAAGATCGTAACTAACCGTTGGCTCGGTCTTCCTATCTTTGCAGTGGTTATGTTCCTTGTTTACTATATCTCAATGGTAACAGTAGGTTCAGCCGCAACTGACTGGGCAAACGACGGACTCTTTGGTGACGGTTGGCATCTGTTCGGCATCGGTTCATCTGACGCTGAGGACGCTGCTGACGAATATGGCAGCTCGCTTGACATAATCAACGCATTTATCGAGCAGCAGGGCGGCGAGGCTATCGACAACGAAGCTGATGACTTTGATGTTGCCGCTGCAAAGACAACAGCAGACAATCTGCTTGCTACAGTAGATAAGTCCGCAACTGCTGAGTATACAGTAGAGGACGAGGAAACACTTGAAGAAACAACAAAAACAGCTAAGTATGCTGATCTGGAAGCTGCAGTTGCAGCCGCTGAGAAGTACAACTTTGCTGATCCAGACCCAGCGGATTACGGCGTATGGGTACCTGGTATCCCTGTACTTATCGAAAGCGGTCTTGACGCAGTAAACTGCGCAGATTGGCTCAAGGGTCTTATCCTTGACGGTATCGTTGCCGGTGTTGGTGCGGTACTCGGATTCGTTCCACAGATGCTCGTACTCTTCATTCTCCTTGCTATCCTTGAGGCTTGCGGTTACATGGCTCGTATCGCATTCGTAATGGACAGGATCTTCAGAAAGTTCGGTCTTTCAGGAAAGTCATTTATTCCGATCCTTATCGGTACAGGTTGCGGTATCCCTGGTATCATGGCTTCAAGAACTATCGAGAACGAGCGTGACAGACGTATGACTGTCATGACAACAACATTTATTCCTTGCGGTGCTAAGACACCATTTATTGCAATGATCGCAGGTGCTATCTTCGGCGGTTCTGCTTGGGTAGCAACAGGCGCATACTTCATCGGTATCGCAGCTATCATCATTTCAGGTATCATGCTGAAAAAGACAAAGATGTTCGCAGGAGATCCTGCACCATTCGTTATGGAGCTTCCTGCTTACCATATCCCTACAGTAGGCAACGTACTCAGATCAATGTGGGAGCGTGGCTGGTCATTCATCAAGAAGGCTGGTACGATAATCACACTTTCAACAATCGCTGTATGGTTCACAACATACTTTGGATTTGTTGATGGTTCATTCCAGATGCTTGATGAGAGTCAGATTGATTACAGTATCCTTGCAAAGATCGGTAATGCGATAGCATGGATCTTCGTTCCACAGGGCTGGGGCAACTGGCAGGCAACTGTAGCATCTATCACAGGTCTTGTTGCCAAGGAGAACATCGTTGGTACAATGGGTATCCTCTACGGCGGTGGAGACGGTACAGTTTACCAGGCACTTGCAGGTGCATTCACAACAGCAAGCGGATTCTCATTCCTTGTATTTAACCTTCTCTGCGCACCATGTTTCGCAGCTATGGGTGCTATCAAGAGAGAGATGAACAGTGCTAAGTGGTTCTGGTTTGCAATCGGATATCAGTGTGGATTTGCTTATCTTGTAGCACTTGTTGTATACAGAATCGCCGGTCTCTTCACAGGAGCTTGTTCATTCGGTATATGGTCAGTAGTAGCAATTGCACTTGTTGTTCTGTTCTTCTTCATGCTGCTGCGTCCGGATCCAAACAAGAAGGTAAAGACAAGCAAGGAGTTCCTCAACGCTTAACTTTTCATAAGGAGGGACCCGCGTAAGAGGGAAGAATTCTTCAGAGGAAGCGCGCTGATGTGCGCGTATGTCATCAAGCTTCGTTTGACGACATATTATTAAGCACGCAGACGCCGCGAGTAAGCGCATTTAAATGCGTCTGCTCTATATAAAATAAAGGAGTGGTGACTTATGTCAGAGTATCTTGGTACAATCATTGTGGCAGCCATAATCGTTCTGATGGTGTTCTTCATTGTCAGAGGTATGGTTAAGGATAGAAAAAAGGGCAAACACATATGTGGTGGCGACTGCTCGAGCTGTCATGGCGGATGTAGTCACAAGCTCTAAAAAATAATAGTTGTAGTATAAAATGAATGTGCGTCGTAAAAATTTTACGGCGCACATTTTTTTGCCCTGGCTTCTTTTTGTTTGCTTTGTTAAATACTAGAATGTTGTTTGTAGAAATTCTGCATAAGGTTTATAGATCCTATAATACTCATCGCCTTTAGTTTGACCAAACTCTTCGATGTATAGTTTGTATACATTTTGTAAATTTGCCTTTATCGGATATAAACTCTTATAAAAAGCATCGTTTAATATTATTCCTGAATTATGGAATATTGATGGTGCTTTGCGACATTTATTATATCCGCGGTTAGACCAAAAATGAACTACACTATCAAATCCTTTGTCCTTTGAAACAATTATGAGATTATCTTCTGGATTTTTGATTGTATATGAACCAAGACAGGATGGAGGAAATTTTGTACAGATTCATCAATTTAGAAGTTGTATATTGTACTTGAAATAACAAAAGATTTACTATATTATAAAAATATGTTGGTACACGACTGGCGGAGACGGCCGAAAGGCTGGTAGGAATTACCTACAGGGAGTGTACTGTTAAGACAAGCCGACCGCCTGGGCAAGCAAATATATCAAGAAATGTATTTGTGTGCGCAGGTGGCCGGTTTTCTTTATGGCATCAGCTCACAGGTACGAGAAAACACATGGAGGTACAACAGAAATGGAAATGTTATCACTTGAGAAGGAACTTAGCGAAAATGCATATCCGGGACGTGGAATCGTGATCGGTGTGTCAGAGGATGGCAAGAAGGCAGTTACAGCCTACTTCATCATGGGAAGAAGCTCAAACAGCCGTAACAGGGTATTTGTGACAGAGGGTGAGGGCATCAGAACAGAGGCATTTGATCCTTCAAAGCTTGAGGATCCAAGCCTTATCATCTATGCACCTGTAAGAGTTCTTGGCAACAAGACTATCGTTACAAATGGCGATCAGACAGACACTATATATGACGGACTTGATGATGAACTCACATTTGAGCAGTCGCTCAGAAGCAGACAGTTTGAGCCGGACGGCCCTAACTATACACCAAGAATTTCAAGTGTGCTTCATATTGAGAATAATGAATATTCATATGCAATGTCTATATTAAAGAGCCATAATGGTAATCCTGACATATGTGAAAGACACACATATACATATGATGCAGCATTTGCAGGAGAGGGGCATTATATCCATACATATATGGGTGATGGCTCACCACTCCCAAGCTTCGAGGGAGAACCTGCATGGGTAAAGATTTCAGGTGATATTGATTCATTTACAGATATGCTCTGGAATAACTTAAATGAGGATAACAAAGTTTCATTATTTGTTCGTTTTATTGATATTAAGACTGGAAAGTATGAGACAAGAATTATCAATAAGAATAAGTAATTTAAGGTTAAGAAACAGCAATACTATTTACGATGTATGTTTATCTACAGAAAGGATATAAAATGAACGAATTTCAGTTAAAATATGGCTGCAACCCTAATCAGAAGCCGTCAAGAGTATTTATGGAGGAGGGCAAGGATCTTCCTATCCAGGTACTCAACGGCAAGCCTGGTTACATCAATCTGCTTGACGCATTCAACGGCTGGCAGTTGGTAAGAGAGCTTAAAAAGGCTACAGGTATGTGTGCGGCAACTTCTTTCAAGCACGTTTCACCTGCGGGCGCTGCTATCGGCAAGCCTTTGAGCGAGGTGGAAAAGAAGATATATTTTGTTGACGACCTGGGCGAGCTAACTCCACTTGCAAGCGCTTATGCGAGAGCAAGAGGTGCTGACAGAATGTCATCATACGGCGATTTTATCGCACTTTCTGACGAGTGTGACGCTTGCACTGCAAAGATGATACAGAGAGAGGTTTCTGACGGAATCATCGCACCGGGCTACACTGACGAGGCTCTTGAGATACTCAAGTCAAAGAGAAAGGGTACATACAACATCATCAAGATAGATGAGAACTATGTTCCTGCACCTATTGAGAGAAAGCAGGTTTTCGGCGTAACTTTTGAACAGGGTCGAAACGAGCTGAAAATAGACAACGATATGCTCACAAATATCGTGACAGACAACAAGGAGATCCCTGAGGACAAGAAAACTGATCTTGTTATCTCACTTATCACACTTAAATACACACAGTCTAACAGCGTTTGCTATGTAAAGGACGGTCAGGCTATCGGTATCGGTGCAGGTCAGCAGTCAAGAATACACTGCACAAGACTGGCAGGAAACAAGGCTGACATCTGGTGGCTCAGACAGCACCCAAAGGTTCTGGGACTTCAGTTCGTTGACAACATAAGACGTCCTGACAGAGATAACGCTATCGACGTTTACATTTCTGACGAGCATGATGATGTACTGGCTGAGGGCGTATGGCAGAACACATTCAAGGTAAAGCCTGAGGTGCTCACTGAGGCTGAAAAGAAGGAATGGCTTGCAAAGAACACAGGCGTTTGCCTTGGTTCTGACGCTTTCTTCCCATTCGGCGACAACATCGAGAGAGCTAAAAAGAGCGGTGTGGCTTACATTGCCGAGCCAGGCGGATCTATCAGGGACGATCATGTTATCATGACTTGCAACAAGTACAACATGGCAATGGCATTCACTGGAATAAGATTGTTCCATCACTAATTTTTGTGCATTAATGCAAAACAATAAAGGTCAAGAAAAAAAGGAGAAATTTATTATGAAAAAGTTACTTGCATCACTCATGGCACTGTCAATGGTATTCGCAGTTACAGGCTGCTCAGAGTCAAATGATTCTGAGAACGAGTCAAAGGCGGAGGCTAAAACAACAACTACTACAACTACAGCCGCACCTGCTGTCGAGTCTAAGGCTGACACAACAACTACAACTGCTGCACCTGAGGAGTCAGTTGCTGACACAACAACTTCTGCTGACGACACAACAAGCACTGGCGACGAGGCTAAAGGCACATATGAGAATGACGTTTACACAAGCGATCTGTATACTTTCAAGATCGACTCAAAGAAGTGGGCAATGCAGGAGTCCGCTGGTGTTGACGTAATGTTCACATACGCTGATGCAGGCGATGATGCTGAGCTTGAGTCTGCTTCTATCAACGTTATCTCAATGTCAAACGATCTGCTCAATGGTCTTACAGCAAGTGATTATGCTGACCAGATCAAGCAAACATATAATTCCATGGACGGCTACACTGTTACAAACGACAAGGAAGATAAGTTTGCAGGCAAGGACGCTTACATTGTTGACGTAACAGGCGAGATCGGCTCTCAGAAGGTACTGCTCAATCAGATAATCACTTCTGACAACGGCAACCTTGTTGTTATCACATATGGTGCAAGCGAGAACGCTTACAGCAAGCTTTCTGACGAGTTCAAGACAGTTCTTGACAGCTTTGAGCTTAAGTAATAATATACGAAGTAAATAAATGACGATACCGCACAGCATAGGTGTGCGGTATTGTTATAATTGGAAAAAACACACTGAGGAGGTCTGAAAATGGACATATTAGTTGTTGGCGGAGGCGGACGTGAACACGCTATCGTTATGAAGCTTGCGGAGTCCCCTAAGGTAGGAAAGCTTTACTGCACACCCGGAAACGGTGGCATTTCACGCTATGCAGAATGTTTTGATGTTGCGGCAACAGATATCGAGGGCGTTGTGGCTCTGGCAAAGAAGCTTAAAGTAGACATGGTGGCTGTTGCACCTGACGATCCGCTTGTACTTGGAATGGTAGACGCTTTGCAGGCTGAGGGTTTCAAGACCTTTGGTCCTAAGAAAAATGCGGCTATAATCGAGGGTTCAAAGGTCTTTTCTAAGGATCTTATGAAGAAATACAATATTCCTACAGCCAAATACGAGGTGTTCACAAACAGTGAGGACGCTATAAAATATGTCAAGGAACAGAACACATACCCTGCTGTTATAAAGGCTGACGGACTTGCACTTGGCAAGGGTGTTATTCTGGCGGAGAATGAGAAAGAGGCTGTGGAGGCTATACACTCAATGATAGACGACAAGCAGTTCGGTGAGAGCAGTTCCACTATCGTTGTGGAGGAATATCTCACAGGTCCTGAGGTTTCTGTACTTTCATTCACTGACGGCAAGACTGTTGTTCCTATGATCTCTTCAATGGATCACAAGAGAGCGTTGGACGGCGACAAGGGTCTGAACACAGGCGGAATGGGTACTGTTGCACCTAACCCTTACTACACTGAGGACATTGCCAAGGAGTGCATGGAGAAGATCTTCCTGCCGACTATCAATGCAATGAATGCTGAGGGCAGGACTTTTGAGGGCTGTTTGTATTTCGGACTTATGCTCACCCCTAATGGTCCAAAGGTAATTGAATACAACTGCCGTTTTGGCGACCCTGAAACGCAGGTCGTTCTTCCTATGCTGGAGGGTGATCTTTGCGAGATATTTGAGGCTATTTATGAACACAGGCTGGCTGATGTCAAGATCGGCTGGAAGTCGGGTTACTGCACTTGTGTTGTTATGGCCAGCGGAGGATATCCTGTTAAGTACAAAAAGGGTATCGAGATGTTCGGTATGGACGACAAGGGTCAGGTAGACGGAGCGTTTATTTATCACGCAGGCACTAAGTATGAGGACGGCAAATTCTACACAAACGGCGGTCGTGTTCTGGGTGTTACCTGCAATGCTTACACGCTTCAGGGCGCACTGGACAAGTCTTATGAGGCTGTTTCCAAGATAAAGTTCGAGGGAGAGCATTTCAGAAAAGACATTGGTCAGAAAGCACTGAAAGCACTTCCTAAAGATTCTCTTGATCTTGAATACAAGAAGGACATGGAGGACTACATCGAAGAAAACGGCGTTTATCTAAGACAGTAGGATATATAAAACGGGCGGAGAGATTCCGTCCGTTTTTTTGTACAGATAATACGTTTATAAATACAAAGACCCCCTTGGACATTTCTGCCCAAGGGGGTCTTTGCTATGTGTGGGAAGTAAAAATTACTCGTCTGCTTTTTCAATAGCCGCAGTTTCGTAAATATACTTAACTGAGCTTTCAACGCCATCGGCTGCGCCTGAGAATGTTGTTGAATCCTCGGCTGCTGTCTTGAGAGCGTCAAGTCTGTCAATAAGTCCCTTGAGGTCGTTGTTGTAGATGTCAAGGAGCTTGCCGATGCCCTCGTCCTTATACTTAGCCATGCCGTCTTTAAGGGTCTTTGCACCGCTTTCAAGCTTCTTAACACCAGATGAAAGCTGTGAGCTGCCGTCTTTGAGCTGACCGATACCGCTGAACAGCTCCGCACTGCCGCTTGAAAGTGTTGTTGTACCCTGTGCAAGCTCTACAAGTGATGAATAGAGTGTTGCAGTACCGTCTTTTAGCTGCTTGCTGCCGTTGTCAAGCTGACCAAGACCGCTGTCAAGAGTTTTTGCACCGTTTGAAAGCTTTGATACGCCTGAGTTCAGGCTGTCAACACCCTTATCAAGCTTGCTTGCGCCTACCTGTGCTGAGCTTACGCCTGCGGAGAGGTTCTTTGTGCCTGCGGAGAGTGTAGCTGCACCACTGTTAAGCTCCTTGCTGGACTTAGCAAGTGTGCCGATACCTGTTTTAAGTGCAGAAGCACCCTCGTTTACTGTTTTAAGTCCTGTATTCAAATTATCAACGCCTGCGACAAGACCTTTCTTCTTATCGTTAAGACCATTGTATATCTGAGTTACACCGTCAACAAGCTGTTTGCCCTCGGTAGCCATTGTGCCGACACCTGTTGAAACATCGCCAAGGCCGCTCTGTGCGCCCTGCTGATACTGGATAGAGCTATTTACGGCTGCTATCATATTGCTTATGCTCGTATACTCTGCTGAGCCTTCTTCGTAATTGCCGAGAAGCTGCTCAAGTCCTGCGAGTACCTGCTGGTCATATGCGATAGACTGTGTAAGTGCGTTATCTACCTTTGTTATGCCATTTGAAAGAAGTTCAACGCTTGCAGGAAGTGACTGCACCTTTTCATAGAGTGTGGAAACGCCTGCATTAAGTGTTGCAACGCCTTTTTTCAGTGCAGTTGAACCGTCATAGGTCTGCTTTGTGCCTGCGGCAAGGTTTTTAGAGCCTGTCTGGAGGTCGCCTACACCTGTAACAAGCTTATTTGTGCCTGCGGCAAGGCTTGCAGCACCGTTATTTACCTGCTGTGCGCCTGAGGATACCTGTGAAAGTCCGCTTGAAAGTGATGATGAGCCATTCTTCAAGGTTGACATACCACTGTTTACCTGATCAAAACCACCGAGGAGGGCTGTTGAACCACTATGAGCTGTGGAGATACCTCTCATAAGCTCACCTGTTGAAGAATCAAGGGTCTTTGCTCCGTCACGAAGCTTTGTTGCACCGCTGTTAAGTGTCTTTGCACCATCATCAAGTGACTTAGAACCTGAATAAAGCTTGTCGATACCTGTGATAAGTGTTCCTGAGGAATCGGACAGCTTCTTGATGCCTGCGTAAAGCTCTGCTGTGCCGTCTACAAGCTCGTCTGTAGCATCAGAAAGCTCATCAAGCTTATCCTGAAGATCGTCAGCATCACCGATATCGCTAAGGTCAAGCTTTGAGAAGATGTCAGATGTTGCGACTGTGAGAGCTGTTGTTGACTCGAAGTCCTTTACGTCTGCTGTGAACTCAACGTACTCCGGTATCTCGATATCTTCGTTATCCTGAAGATCAAGGCTCTTTGTAAGGCCAGGCATTGCAACGCCTATAAGTATCTGTCTGCTTCCGTCTGAAATGAGCTTGCCATTTGTTACTTCAACGTTTGAATAAACGTTAGTATCAAGGATAGCTGTTGTTGCCATAAGGTATGGAACATAGATATCTGTTTTCTTGCCGTTTATCTTGACAGTTTTCTTATCGTTGTTCGTATAGTCATATCTTACTGTAAGCTTACCGCTCTTGCCTGCGAGGTCCTCAGGCTTAATCTCCTTGCCGTCAAGGGTATATGTTACCTTTACATCAACCGGGAGTGCCTTATCGGTATAGCCCTTATAGTAGATATCTCCGCCCTCGGTATCCCATGTGAGCTTATCACCATTGGCTGTAAAGCCCTCGTCTGTTTTAACATTCTCGATATCAGTCAGGTCGGAAACGTCCTCCAGCTTCTTTACGCCCTGTGGATTTTTCAGCCAGTTGGAAACGACTGTTTTTGTCTTGTTGCCGGAAGCGTCAGTGATAACATAAACTGTTTCTTCCTTAGCCTGCTTTTCTGTATCACTGTCAGACTTATCAGCTTTCTTTGTATCTTTTGTATCTTTTTTATCTGATTCGCTCTTTGTTGTTGAGGCAGTGCTGTCGGCAGCGGAAGAGCTGTCTGACTGAGCTGCTGCGTAAAGACCTGTGCAGCCTGCGGAAAGAAGTACGGCAAGTATGCCTGCAAGAACTCTTGAATACTTTTTCATAACTATATCTCCTTTACGAATTAGTTTATTTCAGGAAGCTTATAAAGCTTATTTTCTTTTTTCTTCATGCCCATTGTTGTATTGATTATTACCTTATCGAACAGCATAAGCATTGAAGGAAGTATGCAGATAACAGTTATCATACTGATTATTGCACCTCTTGACATGAGCGTACAAAGCTGTGAGATCATATCTACGCTTGAATATACGCCAACGCCGAATGTTGAAGCGAAGAAGCCAAGTGCACTGACCATGATAGACTTCATTGAAGTGGTGAGTGCGATAGTGACAGCCTCGTGCTTATCTTTGCCTGCGTTACGCTCGGTCTTATATCTTGTTGTCATAAGGATAGCATAGTCAACTGTTGCACCAAGCTGGATAGTACCGATTACTACCGACGCTATGAACGGTATGGTGGTATTCGTAAAGCACGGAACACCCATGTTTACTGTGATAGCAAATTCGATAACGGCTACCAGAATGATAGGCAGTGAAACTGAACGCAGTGCAATAAGAATGATGATAAAGATAGCGGCGATAGAAACTATATTTACTACCTTGAAGTCATGATCTGTTATGTCGATAAGGTCTTTTGTTGCCGCTGCCTCACCGATAAGCATTCCGTCCTTATCGTAGGATTTAAGTATCTTACTAAGCTCATCTATCTGGGCATTCTCTTCATCAGAAGCTACCTTATATTCAGATCCTATTAGCATAAGCTGCCATTTGTCGCTTTTGAGTATTTTTGTTACTGAATCAGGAACTATCTCACGAGGAATAGACGGACCGATAAGAGTATCCAGTGACATTGAGAAGCTTACACCATCAACCTTGCCCATTTCGTCGAGCATAGAGTTTACTTCCTTTGGCTGCATATCAGCGTCAACCAGGAGCATATGGGTCGTTGCCATGTGGTATTCCTCATCTAGCTTTGAGTTTGCGATAACACTGTTGAGATCCTTTGGAAGAGTATCTGTCAAGTTATAGTAGACATTGGTGTTTATCTGACCATATACGGCAGGGATAAGTACAACTATAAAGAGTACAATAAATGCTGCATGATGCTTGATAATGAACTTTGAAGGCTTTTCAAGGCTTGGAACAAGGTCTTTGTGCATTGTTTTTTCAAGTGCCTTATCGAAGACAAGTATCATTGACGGGAGAACTGTTATGCAGCAGATAACGCCAATAACAACGCCCTTTGCCATTACGATACCCATGTCCATGCCAAGCTCGTAGCTCATGAAGCAAAGTGCAAGGAAGCCTGCAACTGTTGTTATAGAGCTTGAAACGACTGAGGTGATAGTTTTGCCGATGGCGACTGCCATAGCCTCTTTGTTGTCACCAGGGTGCTTTTCTTTCTCCTCTTTGTAGCTGTGCCACAAGAAGATCGAGTAGTCTATCGTTACCGCAAGCTGAAGCACGGCTGCAAGAGCTTCGGTGATGAACGATATTTCGCCTTGTATGAAGTTCGTTCCCATGTTATAGATTATCGCCATGCCCACGCTGAGCATAAAGAACAGTGGGATCAGGAACGAATCCATTGTAAGTGCAAGTATGATACTTGTAAGTATTACTGCGATAACAACATACATCGGAGCTTCCTGCATTGTCAGATCCTTGATATCCTCAACGACTGACGACATACCGCTTACGAAACACTGTTCACCGGCGATACTTCTTATCTCCTTGACAGCTTCAAGTGAGCCGTCAGCGGAGGTTGCTTCGTCAAAAAAGACAGCCATCATTGTGGAGTTATCTGTATTGAAGAAATCGTAAATATCATCAGGAAGAACTTCCTTTGGAAGTGAAACGTCTGCCAAGGTGTCATACCAGAGAACATCGCAAACGTGGTCTACCTTTTCGATCTTCTCCTTGACCTTTTCAACGTCCTTATCGTCCATGCCGTCAAGCATTACCAGCGAAAAGCCACCCTTGCCGAACTCGTCAAGCATTATATCCTGACCTTTCATGGTTTCAATGTCTGACGGGAGGTATGAAAGAATATCATAGTTTATTCTCGTGCTGAGAAAACCGAATATTGACGGTATCAGCAGCAGAACGCTGACTATGAGTATCGGTACTCGAAGCTTTACAACTCCTCTGCCAAATTTCTGCATCAAATGTCATTCCCTTCACATAGTTTTTGACCTTTCGGTCTTTTAACAATTCATAGTATACATCAAAAATGACCAACAGTCAATAGTAAAATGACCATTAGTCATTCTTTTTGTAGAGTTGCACAAAATGACCAACGGTCACAAGTGACTATTGGTCATTTTGCTCCGTTGACTTTGAGTCGGTTTTGTACTATAATAGATTTAGGGTCAACCACAGTAAACCTGTGTATGTGTGGCATACAAATTGTATATATTATAATAAGGAAGGACGTGTTAAAATGGGCAAGCTTGATACCAATAAAAAGGTAAAGGAGGACTCTCTGCTTAACACGGCTTTTAGTCTTTTTACCACCAAGGGAGTGAGCAAGACCTCTATTTCAGACATTGTGAACAACGCTGGTGTGGCGAAAGGAACGTTTTATCTTTATTTCAAGGACAAATATGACATAAGAAACAAGCTTGTTTCTCATAAGTCGTCACAGCTTTTCAGAAACGCTATCGAGGCATTAAATGCGAGCGGCAAGAAGCTCACCTTTAACGAACGAATTATTTTTATTGTTGACAACATCATCAACCAGCTAAACGAGAACAAGTCGCTTTTGACTTTTATTGCAAAGAATCTTAGCTGGGGCGTTTTCAAGCACGCTCTTACGTCGCCTATAAAGGACGATGACATCGACTTCCGCAACATTTATGACGCTATGCTAGCTGACGCTCCATATGATATTGTTCAGCCTGAGGTCATGATATTCATGATAGTTGAGCTTGTAAGCTCAACCTGCTACTCGTCCATACTTTACAACGAGCCTGTGGACATTGGCGAGCTTAAGCCTTATCTTTACATATGTATAAACAACATTATCGACACTCATGCAGGCACTGCAAAAGCATAAAAAAGACACGTTTACAAGATCGTAAGCGTGTCTTTTTTTGTACAAAAAAACGGACGGAAGATATCCGTCCGTTTGGTGTTTTTATTACTTTGCCTTAACAGCATCTCTTGCCTTTGCAACGATATTGTCTGCGCACAGACCGTACTCCTTGAGCAGATCTACTGCCGGGCCTGAGTGACCGAACTCGTCATTAACGCCGATCTTAACAAGCTTTGCAGGGTGTCTTGCTGCAAGAACGTCTGCAACGGCTGAGCCAAGTCCGCCGATAACGCTGTGCTCCTCAACTGTAAGAAGAAGTCCTGTGTTCTTTGCGGCTTCAACGATGATATCCTCGTCGATTGGCTTGATAGTGTGGATATTGATAACTGTTGCTTCGATGCCCTCGGCTGCCAGTGTTTTTGCGGCTTCAATAGCCTCATAAACCATAAGGCCTGTTGCAACGATAGCTATATCCTTGCCGTCACGGAGCTTAACGCCCTTGCCAAGTTCAAACTTATATGTTTCAGGGTCGTTGAAAACAGGTGTGGCAAGTCTGCCGAAACGGAGATAAACCGGACCTTCATGGAGGATAGCGGCTTCAACGGCTGCCTTTGCTTCAACGTCGTCGGCAGGGTTTATTACCACCATGCCAGGGATAGTTCTCATAAGAGCGATATCCTCGTTGCACTGATGTGTTGCACCGTCTTCGCCTACAGAGATACCTGCGTGTGTTGCACCTATCTTCACGTTGAGGTGAGGATAACCGATAGAGTTTCTTACCTGCTCAAATGCTCTGCCTGCGGCGAACATTGCGAATGTAGAAGCAAATGGTATCTTGCCTGTGGCTGCCATACCTGCTGCAACGCCCATCATATTTGACTCGGCGATACCGCAGTCAAAAAATCTGTCAGGGAATTTCTTCTTGAATATACCTGTTTTTGTTGCAGCAGCAAGGTCTGCGTCAAAAACATAGAGGTTATCATACTTATCGCCAAGCTCTGCAAGAGCCTCGCCGTAGCTTTCTCTTGTAGCTTTCTTCTTCAATTCTGCCATTGCTTAACCCTCCAGACTTTTAAGCTGTTCGTTTATTTCTGCCACAGCCTGCTCATACTGCTCCTTGTTAGGTGCTGAACCATGCCATGAAACGTTGTTTTCCATAAATGAAACGCCCTTGCCCTTGATACTCTTCATTACGATAACGCAAGGCTGACCGCATACTGTTTCTGCCTCGTTGAATGCTCTTTCAAGTGAGTCAAAATCGTGAGCGTCGGCTGTGATAACGTGCCAGCCAAATGCTGCAAACTTGTCAACGATAGGATATGGCGACATTACGTCCTCTATCTTTCCGTCGATCTGAAGTCCGTTATTATCCACAACAGCAACGAGGTTATCAAGCTTATAATGAGCAGCAAACATTGCAGCCTCCCATACCTGACCCTCTTCGATCTCACCGTCGCCAAGGATAGTATACACCTTATAGGTATCGCTTGTGAGCTTTCCTGAAAGCGCCATACCACAGGCAACAGAAATGCCCTGTCCAAGGGATCCAGAGGACATATCTACGCCAGGGATAGAGATACAAGGGTGACCCTGAAGCATTGCACCGATATGTCTGAGGGACTTCAGCTCCTCCTTTGGAAAAAAGCCTTTTTCTGCAAGAGTTGCATAGAGTGCAGGTGCTGTGTGACCCTTTGAAAGCACGAGTCTATCTCTTTCAGGCTCTTCCGGCTTATCAGGATATACGTTCATCTTTGCAAAATAGAGATAAGTGAGCAGATCTGCGATAGAGAGCGATCCGCCCGGATGACCCGACTTTGCGTTGAATACTCCCTCGAGTATTCCAAGACGAACCTTGCAGGCTGTGATCTCAAGCTGTTTCTTTAATGTTTCGTCCATACTTTTGACCTCCAAAAAATATTATTTCTTCAGTTTTTCAAAAATTTCATCTATGACTGCGGCTATGAAGTCTTCCTCGCAGGACTGCTCAAAGACCTTATCCGCAACCTTTTTGACCTCCTCTGCCGCATTTGACGGGCAATATGCCACGTCAGCCGCTTGAAGAAGTTCAATATCATTATTATAGTCGCCTGCAGCCACGAAAGTAAAATCCTCCATGCCACAAGCTTTTCTCAGCTCCTCAAGAGCCGTACCTTTTGATATATTCTGTGGAAGTATCTCGTAATACTCGATACTTGAACGCACAAAATCTACTCCTTTGTAGCCTTTTTTTGCCACATAGTTTATAAGCTCGTCCATACGCTCAGGCTCAACTGCAAAAAGCACCTTATACCAGTTCTTGTCAGGTATCTCGTCAACGGCACACTGAACGGGAATGAGCTTACAGACCTCGTTATGGCGCTTTTCCATAGGGGTCATGCTTGGCACATAGACCTCGTTGACAGTAAGCACTTCACAGCCAACATAAGGATTATCGGCAAGTATCTCCTTGACGATATCCGCCGCAAAGCTTGGCAGAAAGACGTTATATATCTGCTCTTTCGTATGGATATCGTAGACCATTCCACCGTTTGACATTATGATAGGACAATTCACATTCACCATATCAAAATACTGTCTAGCCGCCTGAATGGCTCTGCCTGTAGCGATAGAGAATCTGCCCCCAGCCTCTTCAAAACTCTTGACAGCGGCGAGAGTTTTCGGGGTAGGTATCTTGCTTGTGGGGAGAAAAGTTCCGTCCATATCCGTTATAAGCAGGACTTTTGATATATCTTCAAACATAAAATCACTTCCGTGAGTCAATTCCCTGCTCTGAGTTTTTTCAGCACCGCCTGAAAATAATCGGGCAATTCGCTGTCAAACTCCATATATTCCTTGGTCGCAGGGTGTATAAAACCAATTTTCTTCGATTCCCTTTACAGCTTTGCCGTAAACATCGTCGCCGTAGACAGGGTGACCGATATAGGCGGAATGTACTCTTATCTGGTGGGTTCGGCCTGTTTCAAGGCGGAATTTCACCAGCGAATACTGACCTAACTCCTCCAGCACCTCATAATGGGTAACTGCGTGCTTGGAGTTTTGCTCTGTCACGCACATTTTCTTTCTGTCATATTTGCTTCTGCCGATAGGTGCGTCCACAGTTCCGATAGGGGCCTTTAGGCGACCGCCTGTGAGTACAGCTTCATACTCTCTTGTAAAGCTATGCTCTTTTATCTGAGCCGCAAGAAAGTTATGTGCGCTGTCGGTCTTGGCAACAATCAGCAGACCGCTTGTATTTTTGTCTATCCTATGGACTATCCCAGGGCGAATGACGCCGTTTATTGAAGAAAGCCTGCCCTGACAAAGATAAAGCAATGCGTTCACCAAAGTGCCATCGGGATTGCCTGCGGCAGGGTGCACCACCATGCCTTTAGGTTTATTCACCACAAGCAGCTCGCTGTCCTCATAGACTATTTCCACGGGGATATCCTGTGGCTTGACGTCAAGCTCCACAGGGTCGGGAATAATTATCTCAACGCTGTCACCGTTATGCAGCTTATAATTTTTCGATACTTTTTTGCCTCCAACTGTGACGCCACCGTCCTCGATAAGCTTCTGCACAGCGGAACGTGTAAGGCCTGTATCCTGCGCTGACAAAAATCTGTCGATACGCTCGCCTGTTTCCTCGGCAGTTGCAATAAAATCAAGCTTTGTCATTTTCGTCTTTGACCTTTATATCGTCACGAATGAGCTTTTTCTTTTCGTCAAGAAAGCAAAAACAGATAACGAACAAAATTCCGCCGATAACGATACAGATATCCGCAAAGTTGAAGATAGGGAAATTGATAGGCTCGAACTTGATATAGTCCACAACTTCTTTTACCCTTATTCTGTCGATAAGGTTGCCGATACCGCCTGCAAGCACCATAGCCAGCGACACAAGCTCCAGCTTTGAGCCTTTGCGTATCTTATACATATAGATCACCGCCACGATCAATACGACAACAGGCAGACCGATAAGAAACCAGGTCTTTCCTGACATCATGCTCCATGCTGCACCTGAGTTTCTTATATGGGTCAGGCTGAACACCTTAAAGCTACCGAACTTTATGACCTCCACAGGCTGACCATTCAACGGCAGGTTATTTGTCACGGCAAGCTTTATGAGCTGGTCGGCGGCAACGAGAACTGCCATGATAACAAGCGAAATTACAAACATCTATTCCCTACTCCATTTATGAACAGTAAGGCTCTGCGAAAAACAGAGCCTTTGAATTAATTATTTTTACCAAATTTAAGCTCAGCAGGAGCTGTCTTTGGTATAACAGGGTCGAAAGAACCAGTGTTAAGTATCTTCTCAACGTGCTCACTATCAGTAACAGGTGCAGATTCAGCCTCAACAGTTTCCTCCGGCTCAGCTGTTTCCTCTGCCTGCTCCTCTGCAGCTTCCTGAGTTTCCTCGACTGTTTCTTCTTCCTCATACTCCTCTGCTGTATCCTCGGCAGGCTCGGACGCAGGAATTTCCATAATAAGTCTTATCTGCTTATTATAAAGCTGAGTAAGGTCAGCCTTGAACTGAGTTACCTCAGCCTTGAGGTTTTCAAACTTAGCAAGCTCCTCGTCATAAGCGGCTCTTACTTCATTTATCTTCTTTTCTGTTATCTCGGTATTAGTTCTGATAAGCTCAGCGCACTTTTCCTTATGCTCCTTAACTATTCTCTCACACTCAGAGGCACTCTGCTCTGCGAGTCTTACCTGCTCTGTTTTAGCAGATTCGATCATATCGTGAGCCTGAGTTTTGGCCTCAGTAAGAATCTTATTTGACTCTTTCTGAGCCACGACAAGAGCCTGCTGGATAGCTTCCTCGTCCTCTCTGTACTCGTTTATCTTCTCAACGAGCTTGATTATCTTAGCTTCGGTATCCTGATTTGCCTTTACGACTTCGGCATAATCCTCGGCTACCTGCTCAAGAAATTCTTTTACATCTTCTTTTGAATAACCGTTTTTCTCGGTATCAAAAGTTTTTCCTTTAATATTATTTGGATTTAACATACTAGGACCTCCGTGATCTTTACACAAATTTATTTAAAGTTATATGTATTCTGTCTTTTTTAGTTGTGCCGTCAACTGAAAGCAGCTTGAATTTTCCGTATCCTCTCACTGAAAATGTACAGCCATCTTCAAGAAGTATTTTCGGTGAATTTTTCGGCATATGGTCTATTTCGATGCCCACGTTTTTTATAAGCTGTGCTGACTTTTCTCGTGATATCCTTGCGGCAAGACTTAAGATACAATCTGCACGCATGGAAGCCACAGTACCGCTTATTTCCTGAGTTTTCTGCTCAATATGTATACTGCCGTCATAGCCCTCCCGGAGCTTCACTCCTGCTCTGCCGACCTTCGTCAGGACGCTTGTAACCTCGCCTGCCACAGAAGAACGCAGGAACACCGCTGACTTTCCCTCTCCCACAAGAATGTCGCCAACGCTGTCTCTTTTTATTCTTAGTCCCATAAGCGAGCCTAGGATATCTCTGTGAGTTATTTTATCCTCTTTGCGATACAGCAGTGTAATTGCGGTGATAGGAAAATCCTCACTTTCTGCCTCGCCATATTCAGGATAGACGCAAAGCATACGCCTTGCGGCGTTTTCATATCCGCCCCAAAGCCTATAATTCTCATATTTCACAGACGCCATGAGTTTTTCGCACAGCAGACACTGCCTTTCATCGAGAAACGCAGAAAACTTTATTATATACTTTTCATCAGCCGCCATTATCCAATCGGACACTCTGTCTAACAGACGGATATCGTCCTCAGACAGGTCGGGCAAAAACTGATATTTAGCACGAGCCATTTTTAGAAGCTATAGCCGTTATTTTCAAGCTCACTCATAAGGTCAACTCCTGAGAAGCCAACGTTTCTAGGCATGATAGCGAAAGTTTTCTGAGCCATCATCTTGATGTCTGCACCATTTGCATACGCAACGCCTGAGATAAAGTCAAGTATTCTCTTTGCATCCTCGCTCTTGACTGTTTCAAGGTTAAGGAGCACTGTCTTTCCCTCATTTATATCGCCGCCGATAGACTTGACCTCTGAAAAATCGTTTGGTCTTGCAAGAACTATCTGCAAAGTCGTGGTTTGCTCCATTCTTACCGGACGTGCGTTATTGCCATATGCACCTGTGTTCTTTGGTGCTTCGTTGTATTCTGTTTTATTCTCATACATCGGCTGCTGATACATTGCGTCCTCCTGCTCAAGTTCATCTTCGCCTACAAAGAGATTTTTTAATTTCTGCATTGCACCCATTTTTAATCCTCCAAATATTTTCTAGCTCCGAAAAGCTTTGTTCCGATCCTCACCAAATTTGAGCCATGCTTTATGGCAAGCTCATAGTCCCCAGACATTCCCATTGAGAGAATATCCATAGACACGTTCGGTATATCCTTTTCCTTTACACTAAGAAAGATACCGTGCATTTTTTCAAAAACGTCCTCCCCTGAGCCAACAGGCGGTATTGCCATAAGACCCTTTACGGAAACGTTAGGCAGCTGTGCGGTCTGTCTTACAAGCTCCTCAGCCATTTCAGCGGAAACGCCGCTTTTAGTAGCCTCGTCGCCTATATTTATTTCCACAAGGACGTTCATAGTTTTATTATTCTTCACTGCAAGCCTGCTTATCTCATGAGCAAGCTTCAGGTTATCGACAGACTGTATCAGAGTAACGTCATTGATTATATATTTCACTTTATTGGTCTGCAAATGTCCGATAAACTGCACTTCTGCACTTTTATCGTAAGCTTCCTTCTTGGAAAGAAACTCCTGCACCCTGTTTTCGCCCAGCAGCTTAAAGCCCTGAGCCACAGCGAAATTCACCTTTTCAGGCGGCACTGTCTTTGTGACAGCCATTATCCTGACTTCTTCGTCAGGCTTACGCCATTTTGCTTTGGCGTTCTCTACATTATAACATATTTCCTTACAGTTTTCAAGAACCTCCGGAAAATAATTATCCTGAGGTGACAGCGTTGCTGTCTGATCTACTTTGCTGCACATCTTCATCTGATACCACCTCTAACAAAATTTGATCGTAAAGCAGCAGATAATCCTCGTTTGAGGTATTTTCAGAGAGCACATAATCATCGCCCTCGTAAATAACATTGATCTTCTTAAAGGTAACGTCCTTGCCGAGTATCACATAAACGCCCTTCTGATCGCCCTGAAAACGTATCGCACTTCTTGGAACCTTAAGACCCTGATACTCGTCGAAGATAAGCTCCGCAGACTGCACTCTTGACTCAACAAGAGCTTCGTCAAGTCTGTCACAGGAAAGCACGACGACCACTTTGTTCTCATCGTCCTCGCAAGGCTTAACAGACTCCACCTTAACGTCATAGATGTTTTTTGTGGTACTGAGCGTCATTCTAAGCCATGCGCCCTCTGTTATCCTTTTATCGTTTTCCATGATCCCTGCTATCCTGCATGAATAGTCGGAAAACATTTTGCCAATGGCGTTCGGTGCGTCCTTACTAGGCTGGTCAATGACCTTTTGGATATCCTTGTCAGTGAGCTGGGAAGCGTTCTCCATAGTAAGCTCGCTCTCATAGCCGTCTGCATAGGAAACAAAATAGCCTGTTTCGTCAGCAGTGATCGTTTTTCCTGAACCTGAGGTCTGTTCCTCCAGCTCCTTGACTTTCGCCTGAAGCTGGCTTATCCTCTCGTCATAGCTCTGCTCGGTCTTTGTGACGATATTATAAATATTCATCACAAGGGACATATCCTCTCTTGTTTTTGCAAACTCAGAGAAATTATCCTGAGAAGAATATGAGAGAAGCTCCTTATATTCCTTATCTATTTTGCTTTTGAGCGTTTCAGGCTGAACATAATTCGTTGTACCCGGATTTTGTGCTCTTTCAAGGGCGGCTATCTCGCTTTCAAGTATCTTTATCTTGTTTTTCGCTGTAACAGCGTCCTCAGAAGAATAAACTGACGCTATGGTATTGCCAACAGATATTTTACTGCCGTCGGAATAGGTATAATCCAAAACTCCGCCGCCGTCATAGGTGACCACCTTTTCATCTCTGATTATAACGCCCTTAAAAGCAATATCCTCATTGATAGTAACAAGCACAGCTTCCTCAGTATCATGACGCTCTGTAAGTGCACTGTATATCTGACTGCCGATAGTTGTGATTATCAGCACAGAAAGCAGACCGGTAAGTATTTTAACGGTCAGAGAATTCATTTTTTACTGCCCTCTTAAATATCTGAATTGCCTGCGGCGTCAAGAACGTTGATATATCTTGACGGAACGATAGTTGAGATAGCATGCTTATAAACTATGTTCTGCTTGCCCTCGCAATCGAGAACCACAACATAGCTGTCAAAGCCCTTTACAAC
>OHIB01000522.1_pt1 | contig 21811 bp, 16 predicted proteins | sample 1568181 | NCBI WGS metagenome assembly OHIB01 (sample SAMEA3879506, study PRJEB24766) | human gut metagenome | biome: human-associated habitat; feature: feces | place: USA | collected 1985/1987
GACGGAACAACCATTTCAGAATACATGGACTGTTTTCTGCAAAAGGAAGTAGACAATGTAAAATTTCCGAAATTAACCAACCGTGTGCACTATCTGAAACATGAAGAGGGAGGCGTAAATGCAATGTGTGAAGTAATGGAACAATATTCAAAAAAAGCGTATAAGCAGGGTGAAGAGGCCGGTCAACGCCAGGCAAACATTGCCGCCATCAAAAATATGATCATCCGCTTTCAGGCAACGAAGGAAGTCATTTTGGAAGATTACACCGAGTCCGAATACAACACCGCTATCGCCGAACTCCAGTCTGAATCCAGATAACACAAGACAAAAACCACCCATCACAGAGCCAGCCCGTCAGGAGCTGGCTCTTTCCACATCATAAAAGACCATTCCACATAACCTGCTGTGGAGAAAACAAGGAAAAAAGTTATGCGGACGGAATAAAAATGATATTTTTTGTTACTGTTCACTCAGCACCTGAACACCATGCTGTTCAGGTGCGTATGAACGTGATGTGGGTGTGAGCAGCCCCCTTTTGCGAAGCAAAACTTTATATGGGGCTGCGAAGTTACAGTTCGCAGGGTAACCTGTGAACTGTAACTATTTTTTGTCGGAAAAGAATATTTTTTATCAAATAGTTTTTACATTTGCCGGAAAAAGCGTTATAATACGACACGATAAAAAAATGTGAGGTGATGAAAGTGCTTTTTGAAAAAGCAAAAGCGAAAAATGCAAGAGTCCAGATGTCGGAGGCTTTTATCACGAGTGTATTTTTGGCACTTTCCGGCGGATTTCAGGATGCGTATACTTATTTTACAAGGGATGAAGTATTCTCGAATGCACAGACAGGAAACGTGGTACTGATGAGCCAGCATTTTATGCTGGGTGAATGGCAGAGAGGGCTGCATTATCTGATACCGCTGCTCGCATTTGCCGGAGGCGTTTTCTTTGCAGACTGTGTACAGGGAAAGTTTAAATATGCCAACCGTCTTCATTGGAGGCAGGGGATATTATTGTTGGAGATCCTCATTTTATTTGGTGTCGGATTTATTCCGCAGGATTATAATATGCTTGCGACAACATTAGTGTCGTTCTCCTGTGCGATGCAGGTGCAGTCATTCCGCAAAGTTGGCGGATATTCTTATGCGAGTACGATGTGTATCGGAAACTTAAGAAGCGGCACGGCAGCGTTGTCAGCATACATGAGGGACAGACGCCCGGAGCAGATCCGGCAGGCGATGTATTATTTTGGGATTATCCTGTTTTTTGCAGTGGGAGCAGGAATCGGTGGAAATCTGTCTATGCGGCTTGGATTTAAGGCAATCTGGTTTTCAAGTGCTGTTCTGGCAGTCAGCTTTTTGTTAATGTTTATAGAAGAAAAGGAAAAATCATTATGTTAAACCAGTTTTCAAGAACGGAGTTATTATTGGGAAAAGAGGCGATGGAGAAACTCGGACATTCCAGAGTGGCTGTCTTTGGTGTCGGCGGCGTCGGAGGCTATGTCTGCGAAGCACTTGTGCGGAGTGGTGTGGGAGCGTTTGATCTGATCGATGATGACAAGGTATGCCTGACAAACTTAAATCGCCAGATCATTGCGACAAGAAAGACGGTAGGAAAGTATAAGGCAGAGGTGATGCGTGACCGCATCCTGGAAATCAATCCGGAAGCAGATGTACGGATCCATAAGTGCTTTTTCCTGCCGGAGAATGCGGATGATTTTCCGTTTGGCGAATATGATTATATTGTGGATGCGGTGGATACCGTAACTGCAAAAATCGAGCTTGTCATGAAGGCGAAGGAAAAAGATATCCCGATCATCAGCAGCATGGGTGCGGGAAATAAGCTTGACGGAAGCCAGTTTAAGGTGGCAGATATTTATAAGACAAAAGTATGCCCGCTTGCAAAAGTAATGCGCCGCGAACTGAAAAAGCGCGGAGTGAAGAAGTTAAAAGTAGTTTATTCCGAAGAGATTCCAACAAGACCGATCGAGGATATGGCCATCAGCTGCAGGACAAACTGTATCTGTCCGCCGGGAGCAGAGCACAAGTGTACAGAGCGGCGTGACATACCGGGAAGTGTGGCATTTGTTCCTTCCGTGGCAGGGCTGATCATTGCCGGGGAAGTGGTAAAAGATCTGATACGGAAATAAGGTGTATCACACCAGCTGGATAAATATATAGACAAATAGAACCCATATAAGTTATAATGTTATGCAGTGCTGTAAAACAATAAAATGAAAAACGAGGGAAAGATATGTTTATAATTCAGTTTATCAGAGGATTCTGTATGGCATTAGCAGACAGTGTTCCGGGTGTATCCGGAGGCACAATTGCATTTTTACTTGGATTTTATGATAAGTTTATCGATTCAATTGATGATCTGCTGACCGGAACAAAAGAGGAGAGAAAAGACGCATTTGTTTTCCTGATCAAACTTGGAATAGGATGGATCAGTGGATTTGTGATCGCAGTACTGATCCTGACAAGTGTATTTGAATCACATATTTATTATATAAGCTCCCTGTTTATCGGATTTATTATTTTTGCGATCCCGATCGTGATAAAAGAGGAGAAAAAATGTCTTGGAACCAATAAAAAGGCGATACCGTTTGTACTGCTTGGAATTGCGGTTGTATGTGCCATCACATATTTTAATCCGGTTTCCGGTGGAAATGACGGAGTGAATCTGGATCATCTGACACCGGGGCTTGCGGTGTTTGTGTTTTTTGCAGGAGTGATCGCTATTTCAGCCATGGTGCTTCCTGGAATTTCCGGGTCCACCCTGCTTTTGATCTTTGGCTTATATCTTCCAGTCATCACTGCGATCAAGGATATGCTGCATTTGGATTTTTCAAGCTTCTGGACGGTGTTTATTTTTGGATGCGGTGTTTTAGTCGGCATTTTCAGTGTAGTAAAGCTGATCCGCAGGGCATTGGAAAAGTACAGGGCACAGACGATTTATCTGATCATCGGACTGATGCTTGGCTCCATCTTCGCTGTTGTTATGGGACCGACTACTCTGGATACTCCGCAGCCGGCTATGGGAATCCATGATTTTAGTATTCTTTTCTTTTTGATTGGCGGTGCAGTTATTTTAGGACTGCAGAAGATGAAGGATATTAAACAATAATCGGAGTAGAAGACGATGGTTTGAAAAAGACGCACAGGATAGTGCGGATAAGCATTGGATAAAACAGCATAATAGGGACAGAAGGAAACCGGCGCAAGTATTTGTGCCGGTTTCTGTATTGTCTTAAAAACTAAAGGAATTTTAATGGGAGAACAGGAAATGGGAAAGTTATTGGTGTACCTGAAAGATTATAAAAAAGAAAGCGTGTTAGGACCGCTTTTTAAATTGCTCGAAGCGTCTTTTGAGCTGATCGTGCCTCTTGTTATGGCGGCGATCATCGATCATGGAGTAGTAGACGGAGATAAACCATACATTATGAAAATGTGTCTGGTACTTGTGCTGCTTGCAGTGATCGGATTGACGTGTTCTATCACGGCACAGTATTTTGCAGCAAAGGCAGCGGTCGGTTTTTCCACAGGACTGCGCCACGCACTTTTTGAGCATATCCAGAAACTATCATTTTCGGAGATGGATACTGTGGGAACATCCACACTGATCACGAGAATGACAAGTGATATCAACCAGACGCAGAATGGTGTAAACCTTGTATTACGTTTGTTTCTGCGCTCGCCGTTTATCGTGTTCGGTGCAATGATCATGGCATTTACGATCGATGTGAAAGCTGCGCTTGTCTTTGTTGTAACGATTCCGCTGTTATCAGTTGTGGTATTCGGAATTATGCTTGTGAGTATTCCATTGTATAAAAAAGTACAGTCTGCACTGGACAAGGTGCTTGGGATCACAAGAGAGAACCTGACCGGAAGCAGGGTGATCCGTGCTTTTAATAAAGAAGATGATGAGATCACAGACTTTAATAATAGCAATGATGCACTGACAAAGATCCAGCTTTATGTAGGAAAAATTTCAGCACTGATGAATCCGCTTACTTATGTGATCATAAATGGTGCAGTCGTTGTTTTAGTCTGGACAGGAGCAATCCGTGTTAACAGCGGATATATCACACAGGGTGAAGTGGTAGCACTGGTAAATTATATGTCCCAGATTTTAGTGGAACTTATAAAACTTGCAAATCTTATTATCAACATTAATAAATCTATTGCGTGCGGAAACCGCATTCAGGCGATTTTTGAATTACAGCCATCCATCACAGATCATGCGGTGACGCCTGTGGCAGAGGAAAAAGCAGAGCACAGTGGTGAAGTGCCGGAAGTGGTATTTTCCCATGTGGGCTTAACTTATGCCGGAGCTGGAGAGGAATCCCTGACAGACATCGATTTCACTGTGAAAAAGGGAGAGACGGTCGGTATCATTGGTGGTACAGGTTCCGGAAAATCATCGGTCGTCAACCTGATCCCGCGTTTTTATGATGCGACAAAGGGAAGCGTGCAGATCGGGGGAAAAGATGTGCGTGAGTATTCTCTGGAAGAACTTCGTGGAAAAATCGGTATGGTACTCCAGAAAGCGGTTTTGTTCAAGGGGACGATTCGCGAAAATATGTTATGGGGAAATGAGAACGCAACGGATGAGGACATCATGCAGGCGTTAGAGGTTGCCCAGGCAAAAGAGTTTGTAGATAAAAAAGAAGGCGGACTTGATTTTGAGATCGAGCAGGGCGGTAAGAATCTTTCCGGAGGACAGCGGCAGCGAATGACGATTGCCCGTGCGGTTGTGAAGAAGCCGGATATCCTGATCTTAGATGACAGTGCCTCTGCACTGGATTTTGCGACAGATGCAAAACTTCGTATGGCAATCCGTGATATGGAGAACAAAGCAACCGTATTTATCGTATCGCAGAGAGCAACATCCATTATGTATGCAGACAAGATCATTGTGTTAGATGATGGACAGATCGTTGGAATGGGAACCCATGAGGAACTCTTAAAACAGTGTGAAGTATATCAGGAAATTTATTATTCCCAGTTTAAAAAGACCGAAGATGAGAAGGAGGGAAGATAAATGAAAAAGAGGATCAATAACCATCAGAGATCAACGATCAAAAAAGTGATGAATTATATCAGAAGATACTGGGGGTATCTTGGAATGTCCATTGTCCTTGCGGCAGTGACAGTTGCATTGACTTTATATCTGCCGGTATTGACCGGACGCGCAGTCGATCTGATCATTGAAAAAGGAGTGGTGGATTTTGCAGGAATCCTTGCAATCCTGAAAAGGATGGCAGCTATCATTCTTCTGACTGCAGCTGCACAGTGGATCATGAATGCATGCAACAATAAGATCACTTATCATATTATCCGGGATATCCGGAAGGAAGCATTCGAAAAAATTGAAAGACTCCCATTAAAATATATTGACGGACATTCCTACGGCGAGATCGTCAGCCGTGTCATTGCGGATGTGGATCAGTTTGCGGATGGCCTGCTGATGGGATTTACCCAGTTTTTCACCGGCATTGTAACAATTTTAGGTACATTGATCTTCATGCTTACGATCAGTGTGAAAATTACGGTGGCAGTCGTTGTGATCACACCGGTTTCGCTGCTTGTGGCAAGTTTTATTGCAAAGAAAACTTTTTCCATGTTTAAATTACAGTCCGAGACGAGAGGAGAACAGACCGCATTTATCGAGGAAATGATCGGTAACCAGAAGGTTGTTCAGGCGTTTTCCCATGAGGATGAAGCACTGGAAAAGTTTGATGAGATCAATGGCAGATTACAGAAATGTTCTTTGAGAGCCATTTTCTTTTCCAGTATCACAAATCCTGCAACCCGGTTTGTCAACAGTCTGGTGTATGCAGTCGTTGGCGTGGTAGGAGCATTTACCGCAATTGCAGGAGGTATTTCAGTCGGACAGCTTTCTGCGTTACTCAGTTACGCAAACCAGTATACAAAACCTTTCAATGAGATTTCCGGTGTTGTGACAGAGTTACAGAATGCGCTGGCATGTGCAGCGAGGGTGTTTGAATTGATGGAGGAGCCTTCGGAAGTTCCGGATGCGCCGGATGCAGTGAATTTGGAGGAGGCAGACGGTCATGTGGCGTTAGAGCATGTATCTTTCTCTTATGTGCCGGAACAGAAACTGATCGAGGACTTTAATCTTTCTGTAAAACCGGGACAGAGGGTGGCGATCGTCGGTCCGACCGGATGCGGAAAAACGACATTGATCAATCTTTTGATGCGTTTTTATGATACAAACAGCGGAACGATCCGTGTGAGCGGAGTGCCAGTCAATGATATGACAAGAAAGAGTCTTCGAAATAATTATGGTATGGTATTGCAGGAAACATGGCTGCGCAGTGGAACGATCCGTGATAATATCGTGATGGGAAAACCGGATGCAACTGATGAGGAAGTGATCGCAGCGGCAAAAGCTTCCCATGCACACAGTTTCATCAAGCGTCTGCCGCATGGTTATGACACTGTAATGGCAGAGGATGGCGGTAATCTTTCCCAGGGGCAGAAACAGCTGTTATGCATTACCCGCGTCATGCTATGCCTGCCGCCAATGCTGATTTTGGATGAGGCAACTTCTTCCATTGATACGCGGACCGAGATCAAGATTCAGGAAGCGTTTGCAAAAATGATGAAAGGACGTACCAGTTTTATTGTGGCTCATCGTCTGTCGACCATTCAGGAAGCGGATATTATCCTGGTTATGAAAGATGGTCATATTATTGAGCAGGGACGTCATGAAGAACTGCTGGCTAAAAAGGGATTCTATGCAAATCTTTATGAGAGCCAGTTTGTAAATACATCCTCACAGGCATAAGAATTTTTGAAAAAACAAAAGTTATACTAATCCACATAATAAATGGTGCGTGAGCCGTCAATGCTCTCCATTGTGGAGGTTGTGATAAAATCTTTGACTGCTTCTTTATCTCTTGCGAGAAGGCAGTCAAAGATTTTTTTTGCACTGTAGTATAATTCTTTGGTGCCGTATTTTTGTCCGTAGCGAACCCAGAGGCTGCATACAAGATCGCGGAACGAGACAAAAAAGAGTGGGAGCAGAGTGTTGCCACTGATGTAGGCAATCTCGTGGCTGAACTCAAAAATGAGAGAAGCAGTCTTTTCCGGGTCAGTACAGTTTTCCATCTGGTAGACATATTCCTGAAGCCCTAACAGTTCTTTATCTGATGCACGGTCAATCGCAAACTGGGAGGCTTCCACCATAAACATGATTCTTGCTTCCAGTACGGATTTTACTTCACGGTTTTTTAAAACGCCGCCATTGTAATTCATGATGGCAACGAGTGTGTCTAAAGAACCGTCTCTGTGATAGTCTGCTACAAAGGTTCCGATTCTTGGACGAACCACAAGAAAACCTTTCTTTTCCAGTTCCGCGATACCGGAGTTGATGACCGCACGGGACACTTTCATGGATTCCGCCAGTTCGCGTTCCGGTGGCAGTTTGGAGCCAATCTCAAGTTTGCCGGATAATATCATATTTTGCAGTTCATTTACAAAAAGTTCCTTCAGGGAAGGTGCATTCAGTTTTTTAAATTCCATAAAATCTCCTGTTCTTTCATGAATAAGTGTCTGCGAAACTCTCTTAGTAAGATTGATTTTTTGTCAAGTATTCTATGTTTTAGGGAATTTCACAATTATTATTGAAGTTTGATATCTGAAATATTAAGTTTGTCTCTGGATAGACCAGATACCACGAAACTATTTTATAAAAGATACAAATAAAAATCAATGATTCGACTTATTAAATTTTTGTGAAATTGACGATTCATTATCTGGCAGAGACAGAACCGGAAACTTGTATTTTAAGACAGATTCAGATATAATCAAAGGAAGCATGAAAAGAGTGGAGTGAATCATGAAGAAAAAGACCGTGACTTCTGAGACAGAAGAAATTACAATAGACAATAAAAAACAGAAAAGAAAGAGAGAAAAGAAAGCCTACCGGGAGATCCGGTGGGACAGGCTGGATAACACGGCACATCTTTTCCCTGTGATCGCAGGAGAGAATATGAGCAACGTCTACCGCATCAGTGTGACACTGACGGAGCTGGTGCAGCCCGATGTTTTGCAGCAGGCGTTAAACATTGTTCTTCCGAAGATGGATGGATTTAATTTAAGACTCCGCATGGGGGTATTCTGGTATTATTTTGAGGAGAATGGAAAGCCTGCACCGAAAGTACGTGAGGAGAGCAATTTTCCGTGCCGTTATATTCAGCAGAATCAAAACCACAGTTATATGTTCCGCGTGACTTATTATAAATACAGAATTAATCTGGAAGTGTTCCACGTGCTGACCGATGGAATGGGCGGCATTAACTTTTTGAAAGAGTTAACTTACCAGTATCTGCGTCTTGCGCACCCGGAACTGAAGGAGAAGGTGGGGGATTCCTTAAACAGTGGTACATCTTTAAACAGAGAGGACAGTTTCTTAAAAAATTATAAGAAGAGTTCTGCAAAAGGCTATCAGACAAAAAAGGCATATCTGTTAAAGGGAGAGCATCTGGGACCGGGAGAATTCGGCGTTATGCATGGGTATATGCAGATTCCGCAGCTGAAAGAGGTATGTCACAGATATGGCTGCAGTATCAATGAATATCTTGTTTCCGTTTATATCTGGAGTATGAAGGGAATGCCGTCCACGAGTCCGATCCGCGTGGCAGTTCCGGTAAATCTGCGCCCATATTTTAATTCGATCACAACAAAGAATTTCTTTGTCATGGTGTCGGCAGAATTTCATCCGACAAAGGAAGTCTACACGTTTGCGGAAGTGCTGGAGATCGTGCGTGATAATCTGAGAAGCCAGATCAACAGGGAGCATCTGGAAAAACTGTTTTCGTATAATGTATCCAATGAAAAGCTGCTGGCTGCGCGTGCTGTGCCGCTTTTCTTGAAAAATATTGCAATGAAGCTTGTGTATACAAAGTCTGCACTTGCCAATACAACGACGATCACAAATATCGGAAATATCGGTGTGGATGAGGAATACCGCCCATATGTGGAGATGTTCCATGCATTTCTTGCAATGTCGAAGGGACAGCATTTGAAGGGAACGATCTGTTCTTATGGAAGTACGCTGGTGTTCTCATTCAGCTTTGATCTGAAAGATGTTTCCGTGCAGCGGGGATTTTTCCGCAAAATCGCAGCAGACGGAATTGAGGTCGAGTTAGATACAAATGGTGTAACTGCCGATTAAGAAGAATGGATCAGGATAGAAAAAAACAGGAAAGTAATGGTGTGAGATGAGCAGATGTAAACAATGTAATATAGAAGTTTTGGATGAGACGGAGCGCTGCCCGCTCTGTCACTCCGTATTAGAGCCTACGATAGAGGTGGAAAATATGTATCCCGATGTCAAGATCAAAACAAGGCGGATGATGCTTTTGTCGCGAATTTATCTTTTCGTGGCGATCGTGGCAGAGGCGGTTTTAGTTGCAGTGAATCATTACGGTGATTTTGAGACGGCGTGGAGCCTTGTTACCGGTCTGATCTTTTTTTACGGATATCTGGTTGTCCGGTTTGCAATCCTTGGAAAAACCGGCTATATTGCCAAAACAATTGTTTTGACTTTAATTGCCATATTGATATTGATTGCAATCGATTTTGTGAATGGTTACCGGGGATGGTCGGTACGGTATGTGTTCCCGGCGGCGATCATTTTAGTCGATATAGGAATTTTGATCTTGATGTGTGTGAACCGGAGGAACTGGCAGAGTTATATTATGTGGCAGATTTTTATGATTTTGTGCAGTTTTGTTCCGATCATTCTGTATCTGACCGGAATTATTTATGTGCCGTATCTGGCGCTCGCGGCACTCGGAACGTCTGTATTTTTGTTCCTTGGAACGCTGATCATCGGTGACAGAAGAGCCAGGGTGGAACTGAAGAGAAGATTCCATATCAGATAAGGAAACGACAGAAGTTTGAATAAGAGGGTTTATGATCAGAAAATTGACTTTGAAAAAAGAAAGAGAACATGAGACAAACGAAGCGAGCATCGCAGGAAATGTCATGCGTGACCTGATCGCGCATGTGACAAACGATAACCTGATCGGCAGGAAAATCAAAAGCGGTGAACTGCGGAAAAAAATGGTCGAACCGCCGTGGAAATGCCCGGATATGTTCACCATGACCACTATCGAGATGGAGCACTTCACAATGGAGTGGCTTGAATTAAAGGAAAATCCAAATGAGCAGAAGGTGATCTTACAGCTTCATGGCGGCGGGTATATCGGAGCGATGCGGAATGCATACCGCATGTTTGCGGGACTTTACAATGAAGTCAGCAAAGGGATGAGTGTACTCACCATTGATTACCGTGTAGCACCTGAAAATCCATATCCGGCGGCATTGGAAGATGCAGTGAGCGCATATCAGTGGCTGCTCGGTCAGGGCTGGTTTGCAGAGGATATCATTGTGGCAGGAGATTCCGCAGGAGGAGGGCTTGCGATGGCACTGTGCCATTATCTGAAAGATCATGGAATGCAGCTTCCATGTGGGATCGTTGCAATGTCTCCGTGGACGGATCTTATGGCAAGCGGTGAATCGTATGATACCAATTATGAGAGGGATCCGTTGTTCGGAAATACGAGGGACAGCCTGATCTATAACAAAGACTATGTGGGTGACCATGATCCGATGGATGCTTATATTTCACCTTTGTATGGGGATTTCAGAGGATTTCCGCCAATGCTCATTCAGGTAGGTTCTTATGAGATGCTGTTAAGTGATTCGGTGAGCGTTGCCTCGAAAGCGAGACATCAGGGTGTGAAAGTAAGACTCAGTATTTATGATGGAATGTTCCACATTTTCCAGATGGCAGCAAAAATGCTGCCAGAATCCAGAAAAGCGTGGGCTGAGATTGGAAAATTTATTGATGTTTTGTCAAATGACTGACATCCATATAAACAGGAAGACCATTTTCATAGGTGACATTGGATTCACCCTGGATCAATGGAGTGAGGTAATCAATTAATTCCTGTGTAACATCATTGCCAGCGGCGTTGATCCATTCAGTAGGAACGGATCTGGCTTCGTTGGCAATATTTTTTATCTCGGCATATCCATATTCAATCGTATATGGATCGTCAGATACACGGTTCATGGTGACCATAGAAGCTGTTACGCCTTCCTCGGAGAGCGCAACGGCTTTTTTTCCTAATTCGACAGATTCCATAAGGTCTGTCTTGGATGCTAAATGGGCTGCACACCGCTGTAATACATTCACTTCGATGGAGCGGACTTTTACGCCTAATTTTTCTTTCACAAGGAATTCCAGTGTTTTTCCGGCGCCGCTCAGTTGGCTGTGGCCAAATGTATCGACTGACTTCTCAGAAGCGCTGATGTAATTGCCGGATGCATCTCGGATACCCTCTGATACGGCAATGATAACGTTATTGCGTTCAAACAGCATACGTTTTACATCTAACAGGAAGTCGTCCGTATCAAACGGAACTTCCGGAAGATAAATCAAATGTGGAGCGGAATTATATCCGTTTCTTGCAAGAGCAGCGGCAGCGGTCAGCCATCCTGCGTCACGTCCCATGATCTCAATGATTGTGACACTCTTGACTGCGTAAATAAAAGTGTCATGGGCAATCTCTAAAACTGAGGAAGCAATGTATTTTGCAGCGGAACCAAAACCAGGAGTGTGGTCTGTCTCACACAGATCGTTGTCGATTGTTTTTGGAATACCGATGATGCGGACATTGCTGCCGATTTTTTTGCCGTATTCGGATAATTTTAAAACGGTGTCCATAGAGTCGTTTCCGCCAATGTAGAAGAAGGCGCCGACATTGTATAATTCAAACTGTTTGAAGATGAAAACATATGAGGAATCATCATCCAGATAATCCGGCAGTTTATGACGGCAGGAACCTAAATACATTGCAGGTGTTGTTTCCAGACGATCCAGATATGCCGGATTTTCATTCATAATCTCTGTCAGATTTAATAAATGATTGTTTAAGATACCAAGGATTCCATTTACAGATCCATAGACAGTCTCATACTGCTCAGATGCCATGACTCCACGGATCACACCTGCAAGGCTGGCGTTAATTGCAACTGTCGGTCCACCGGACTGTGCGACCATTACATTTTTTAAACTCATAGTTTACTCCTTAATAATTCATTAACTTTTGTTAAAAATAGTATCCATTTCTTTTTCTTTTGTTATAATGAAAAAGATAGATTTTTTTGTGAAAATCTTTTTGACTGCTATATAATAGCGGAAAATAACGTGTTTAGCAAGAGGTAGCAGGTGTGAAATGTGATTTATGTCCAAGAAAATGCCTTGTAGACCGGAAAAAGGGTGAAAAAGGAATCTGTGGGCAGACAGAAAATTTAAAAGTTGCGAGGGCAGCACTTCATTTCTGGGAGGAACCGTGCATTTCGGGAGATGCGGGATCGGGAGCTGTATTTTTTTCGGGGTGTTCGCTGCATTGTGTATTCTGTCAGAATGAGAATATCGCAAACGGAACGGTTGGAAAAGAAATCTCTCTGGAGCGGCTCGTGGATATTTTTCTTGAATTGCAGGAAAAAAGAGCCAATAATATCAATCTTGTAACACCGGGACATTTTGTGCCGCAGATCGTGAAGGCTCTGGATCAGGCACGAAAGGAAGGGCTTACGCTTCCGGTTGTATACAATACAAGCAGTTATGAGACGGTTGACACGATCAAAATGTTAGAGGGTTACGTCGATATTTATCTGCCGGATTTTAAATATATGAGCCCGGTTTTGAGTAAAAAGTATTCCCATGCTCCGGATTATGCAGAGGTTGCAAAGGCAGCGATCGCAGAGATGGTGCGGCAGACAGGAAAGGCTGTGTTTGTAAATGGAGATGAAGATAACCTTATTTTAAGTGGAACGATCGTAAGACATCTGACACTGCCCGGTTGTATGGCGGATTCCATGCAGATTTTAAAGTATCTGCATGAAACTTACGGAGATATGATTTATATCAGTATCATGAACCAGTTCACCCCACTTTCCAATCTGGAAAAGTATCCGGAATTGAATCGCAGGATTACCGATGAGGAATATGAGACACTGGTGGATTATGCGATCGATATCGGGATAGAAAATGGTTTTATCCAGGAGGGGGACACAGCGGAAGAGAGTTTTATCCCGGCATTTGACTGTGAGGGCGTGTAAATTTGAAAATGAGAACAATATTTTCTGGTGGAAAAAATTTCCAAAAAAATAAGGAAAATTATATTTACATAATATGGGAAAATGCTATAATTAGCTTCGTATGATTACAAAGAAGGAATAGCAGCGAAATTACTGCAGACAGATTCTTTATCATAATAGAGTGAATTGCGAAAAATTTACGATAAGTAATTGGAAATGCAGACAAGGAGGAGACGAGAATGAATTTTCTAAATTTAGTTCAGGGCGCAGCCGGAAAGGTAAAAGGGGTTGCGACTTTGCTTAGCGGACTGACAAAGACACAGGCAATCATAGCAGGTGTAGCCACTGTGACAGCAGTTGGCGGTGTCGGGACAGGAGGATATTTTTTATATGACCATTTTCATCAGCCGGAACCAATTGTGGCGGATGTTGTGATAAGTACAGAGGTGGCAGAAGAACCGACGGAAGAAGTTGTGGCAGTCGAAGAGGTTGTCACGGAAGAAACAGAGGCGGCAGAACCGGAAACTGTTACATTGGTCGGAAGTTCTATTGAGAAGGATCTGAAGATCAAGATTCAGGACGAGTCCTCGAAAAATGTAAAGGGACAGCCTTTTGAGATCACAATCAAGGCAGACAAGAAGAAGGCAAAATCAACTACATATTCAGATGATGATAAAGATGGTATTATTTACATTAAAAGTATTGATGCCGGAAAATATGATGTCTCTTTGAATGAGATTGATGGATATATCTCAAAAGAGAATTCTTACAAAGTAACAGTTAAGGATAAGATTGAATACACCAAGGTAGATGTCAAAGACGAGATCAAATCCGCAGCAGAAGTAGCACCGGCAGAGGATGCAGAGGTAGACAATGTTGAGGTGGAGGCTGTTATTCAGGATACAGTGGAAACGGTTGACAGTACCTGCACGCCATCCAAAGTTGGGGCAGGAGATGTGGATACTTCCAACTTCCCTACTGCTTCCGTTGGTGGATCGACAAAAGTGGACATTGCACAGGCAGCAGTGACGGCTTCCGCAAAACGTGTGGGATACCATGCTACAGGAACGGAATCATCTGGTGTGACTACATCATCCGAGACATCATCGGAAACAGCAACACCAAAATCATCAGAAACAACAACACCATCGGAAACACCAGAAAATACAGAGAAGAAAGATCCGACAGAAAGTACGGAGAAGAAAGATCCACCAGAAAATACAGAGAAGAAAGATCCGACAGAAAGTACGGAGAAGAAAGATCCACCAGAAAGTACAGAGAAGAAAGATCCACCAGAAAGTACGGAAAAAACAGAGATAAGTTACACAATCATAAATAAATGTGGGGATACCGAAATAAGCAGAAAGTCTGATAAAGCTACTGCTGGTACAGAAATAGAGGTAACTAATCCGGATACAGCAAAATATGAAGGTACAATACAGAAAGTAACGATTGTTTCAGGTCAGTCAGAATATACCGTTACGTGGCAGGAAAAACAGGCAGCAAAAGTCAATTATACCATTAAGCATTTCTTTGATGGAAAAGAAGATACATCAAAAGCAGAAGCAGGATCTGGTCAAGTAGGAGATACGGTTAAGGCAAAAAATAATTTTACCCCGGACTATACAACTACGGATAAAACAGAACTTGTTCTTGATAAAGATGAAACAAAGAATGTTTTAGAAATTCATTGGGCAAAAGCTGTAGCCGCAGCCAGTGCATCTGTCACAGTACCACAGACGGCAGCTTTATATAACAGCACCATTAATAATGCAAATGCAATTGGTCTCACAGCAACATTGACAGACGCAGGCAATATTATCACAAATATTACATGGGCTAGCAGCAACGAAAAAGTTGTAAAGGTATCCAATGGAGCGAAAACAGGATGTACAGTGACAGCAGTTGGAAAAGGAAGTGCAACTGTAACAGGTACGATCACATACTTATCAAAACCGGGTGATACCAAGACAACCGCAAATGACAAGAAAATCACATGTACCGTTACCGTGAATGATTTTACCGGAAATACAACAACACAGTTAAAGGATAAGTCAGGTAGATTACTTTACAAAGATTCCGAGTGTAAAAAACCAGCAACCGTGGCAGATTACAATGCAAACGGAACTTACTACACCGAGCCTGTTTACACCGGATGGCAAACCATTGATGGAAAAGTATATTACTACACCAGCAACCATCAGCGTGTAACAGGAAGTCAGGTGATCAGCGGTATCTCTTACAACTTCGGAAGTGATGGAGCATTACAGCAGGGTTCCGGAAAGAACGGTATTGATGTATCCAGCCATCAGGGAAATATTGACTGGGCATCTGTAAAGGCAGCAGGTATCAACTTTGCAATTATCCGTGTTGGTTACCGTGGATCACAGACAGGAGCATTGGTAGAGGATTCCTGCTTCAAGAAAAATATTCAGGGTGCAACTGCAAACGGTATTAATGTGGGTGTTTACTTCTTCACGCAGGCCACAACGGAGGCAGAAGCTGTTGAGGAAGCAAGTATGGCATTGACCTTATGCTCTGGATACAATCTGTCTTACCCGATCTTCGTCGATACAGAGAACGGAAGCGGAGCAGCACGTGCCAACGGATTAGATAAAGGCACCAGAACAGCATGCGTGGCTGCGTTCTGTAAGACCATTGCAAACGGTGGAAGAAAAGCAGGTGTTTACGCAAGCAAGAGCTGGTACAACAATAAAATTGATGCATCTGCATTCAGTAACTACTTTATCTGGGTTGCACAGTACAACACAACCTGCAATTACAAAGGAAAATATAACATGTGGCAGTATTCTTCCAAGGGAAGTGTTCCAGGAATCAAGGGAAATGTCGATGTAAATATTGCATATTAATTTATGGGTTTTAAAAGGATGACCGGTATCTGTTCAGATACCGGTTGTTTTGCGCATAACAATCAATAAGGAGAACAGGTTTGCCATATTATAATAGGAAAGAGTATCCAAAACAGATATGGGTGTCGGAGATACCGGAGCGTGAAGTTTCTTTGTTAAGAGAAAATCTTGCAGGAATAAAACAAACTACATTTGTGTTAATAAAAAAAGAGGAAGCCTTTCATCAGCTGTCAGAGAAGCGGAGCAGAGATATCATTTTTCTGTCTTCGAATCAGTCTCTTTTAGACCTTGTCAGAGATGTGGACGTCCCGGCGATTGCCTATCAGAAACCGGAAATGGATACATTTCTTCATGCCGATATGGTCGTCGAGGGGTTCGAGGAAGTCGATATGACGTTTTTACAGCGTGTGTATGAGAGACATTTCAACATTCCATGGACGATTCTGGAGACGGAACGCTGTATTGTGAGAGAACTGGAACTTTCTGATCTGGATGACCTTTTTTCCATGTATGCAGAACCCGGAATGACCGATTATATGGAGGGACTATATGAATATGAGGAAGAGCTGGAATATCAGAAAGCCTATATCGAAAATATGTATCGTTTTTACGGATATGGAATGTGGCTCGTTTTTGAGAAAAAAACGGGCACGCTGATCGGCAGGGCTGGTGTGGAACACCGGGAAGAGTTAAATGGAGATATGGAATTGGGTTATGCGATCCGGACATCCTTTCAACATCAGGGTTATGCCTATGAAGTCTGTCAGGCGATCATGCAATATGCAGGAGAGGAGCTGCAGGTACATCTCTTGCACTGTCTGATTCAAAAAGAAAATACTCTTTCTGAAAAACTTGCCATAAAATTAGGTTTTTCATATTGCGGTGACCGGGAAATAGACGGCGTCCTGATGTCAGATTATCAGATAGAATGGTGATGGAAGCCGGATGCAAAGTTTAAGCGTTGATTTTTGATAGAAAATAAAATATAATCATATATTATACACAAAAGCATAGATAAAGTGGGTGATCTACATGGCAGAACTTTCATCAGAAGAATTAGAGAAAATCGTAAAAGAAGAGGACAATAGTATCAAACCAATGAAGGAGTTTGAGAGTCCCGAAAAATTATATCAGGAATTGATCGCCAGTGTCCGTAAGTATCATCCATCTACGGATATCAGTCTGATAGAGAAGGCATACAACATTGCATACGAGGCACATAAGGGGCAGGTAAGAAAATCGGGAGAACCGTATATCATCCATCCATTGTGCGTTGCGATTATTTTGGCAGAGTTAGAGCTTGATAAGGAGACGATCGTAGCGGGACTTTTGCATGATGTGGTGGAAGATACCGTTATGACCGATGAGGAGATCAGGCAGGAGTTTGGTGCAGAGGTTGCACTGCTGGTAGATGGTGTCACAAAATTAGGACAGTTGTCCTACGATGCGGATAAGGTGGAAGTTCAGGCAGAGAATTTAAGAAAAATGTTCCTTGCCATGGCAAAGGATATCCGTGTGATCCTGATCAAACTGGCAGACCGCCTACATAATATGCGGACACTGAAATACATGACGCCGGAGAAACAGAAGGAAAAAGCGCGCGAGACAATGGATATCTATGCGCCGATTGCCCAGCGTCTTGGTATTTCCAAAATTAAGATCGAATTAGACGATCTGTCTTTAAAATATTTAGAGCCGGAAGCATACTATGATCTGGTTCATCAGATCGCCCAGAGAAAAAGCGTCAGGGATGATTATGTCCAGAGCCTTGTGGAAGAGGTAAAAAAACATATCCACGAAGCCGGAATTCCGGCGCAGATCGATGGGCGGGCAAAGCATTTTTTCAGTATTTATAAGAAAATGAAGAATCAGGATAAAACGCTGGATCAGATTTATGATCTGTTTGCAATCCGTATTATCGTGGATTCCGTAAAAGACTGTTATGCGGCACTTGGGGTCATCCATGAGATGTATAAACCGATCCCTGGCCGGTTCAAAGATTACATTGCCATGCCAAAACCGAACATGTATCAGTCACTTCACACGACACTGATCGGACCGACCGGACAGCCGTTCGAGATCCAGATCCGTACCTATGAGATGCACCGCACTGCTGAGTACGGTATCGCCGCTCACTGGAAATACAAAGAGGCAAGCAATAATGGCGGTGCTGCAGCACCAATGACCGTTACCGAGGAAGAGAAGTTAAGCTGGCTGAGACAGATTTTAGAGTGGCAGAGGGATATGTCCGATAACAAGGAGTTTATGAGCCTGTTAAAAAGTGATCTCGACCTGTTTTCGGATACGGTTTTCTGCTTCACACCGACAGGAGATGTAAAAAACCTGCCAAACGGTTCTACGCCAATTGATTTTGCGTACAGCATCCATTCGGCGGTCGGAAACAAAATGATCGGAGCCAAAGTCAACGGAAAGCTTGTTCCGATTGATTATGTGATCCAGAATGGTGACCGGATCGAGGTATTGACTTCTCAGAATTCCAAGGGACCAAGCCGAGACTGGCTGAATATTGTAAAGAGCACGCAGGCAAAGAATAAGATCAATCAGTGGTTCCGAAGTGAGTTGAAGGAAGAAAATATCATAAGAGGAAAAGAGCTGCTTGCATCCTGTTGTAAATCAAAAGGGATCAACCTTTCCGATATCAACAGACCAGAGTATCAGGATAAAATCATGCGCAAGTATGGTTTTCACGACTGGAATTCCTGCCTTGCAACCGTTGGTCATGGCGGTTTAAAAGAAGGTCAGATCGTAAACCGCATGTACGAGGAATATAAGAAAGACCACCTTGCACGTATTACAGACGAGGAAGTTCTTGAGACGATCTCCGAAAATAAAGAAAAAGTCCCGGAGAAAAAATCAAAGAGCGGTATCATTGTAAAGGGACTTTATGACGTGGCAGTCCATTTTTCAAAATGCTGCAGTCCGGTTCCGGGGGACGAGATCGTAGGATTTGTGACAAGAGGACGCGGTGTTTCCATTCACCGGACAGATTGCATCAACATCATCAATCTTTCGGATATGGAGAGAGAACGTCTCATTGATGCGGAGTGGCAGCATGATGAAGAATCCGGCAATTCCGGTCTTTATCTGGCAGAAATCAAAGTATTCTGCAATAACCGTACCGGGCTTCTCGTTGATATCACAAGAGCCTTTACAGAGCGTGAGATTGATATCAATGCGATCCATTCCAAGACGAGTAAGCAGGGAATCGCAACCATTGATATTTCATTTAATACAAAAGGAAAAGCAGAGCTGACGAGCGTGATCGACAAGCTTCGTCAGATAGACAGTATTATTGATATTGAGAGAACCACCGGCTGATCTGGCTCAGGTGGTTTCTTTCATCTTTTTATGGAGGAAGAGAAATATGGCACCATTAAGTATACAGACATATGTGGTAGGTCCGGTACAGACCAATTGCTATTTTGCGATCAATGATGACACAAAAGAAGTACTGATCATTGATCCGGGTGCAAGTGCAAAACAGCTTGCAGAGAAAGTGAAAGAACAGGGATTGAAACCTGTGGCAATTCTTCTGACACATGGACATTTTGACCATGCGACAGGGGCAGGGGAGCTGGCGCAGCTTTTGCATATAAAAATATATGCGCAGGAAAAAGAAAAAGAGACACTGGAAAATCCGCAGTTGAATCTGAGCGGATGGCAGGGAAGCGAGCTTGTGTTCTATGCCGATGAATATTTAAAAGATGAGCAGGAAATAGATCTTGCAGGATTTCATATACGGGTATTTTTAACACCGGGACATACGGTGGGAGGCTGCTGCTATTATTTCCCATATCAGAACACGTTATTCAGCGGAGACAGTCTCTTCCAGACTTCTATTGGAAGGACTGATTTCCCGAAGGGAAGTGCATCCCAGCTGATCCATGCGATCCGGGAAAAACTCATGCCGCTTCCTGATGAGACCGCCGTGTATACAGGGCATGGAGATATGACAACGATCGGAACAGAGCGGATGTACAATCCATATTTGTAGGAGGAAAGCATGATATTAGCAAAATTAAACCAGCCGGAATTTGAGTATGACATACATTCGCTCATCAAAGCATTTTTCCCGGAGGAAAATGTGAGTGCAACGGCAGAAGATAAAAAATATGAGGAAGAGATCACCTTACAGTTTCAGGTGGAGTATGAGCCACAGCAGATAAAAATTGAGTGGAAGGGAAAAAATCAGGAAAGTCATGACCGAAGTTTTCCGGTAGATTTTTCAGACCGCACGGAAACGAAAAACGAACTGAAACAGAATTTTTATCAGATTTTATCAGAGATCACGGGCAAAAAGCTTCCGTGGGGAACGCTGACAGGAATCCGGCCAACGAAAATCCCGATGAAATTTTTAGAGGAAGGAAAAACGGAGGAAGAGATCAGAACCTACATGCAAAAAACGTACTTTGCATCCGATGAGAAAATCGATCTTTCCATTGATATTGCAGAGCGTGAGCTTGAAATCTTAAAAAAGATCGATTACGAGAACGGCTACAGTCTTTATATCGGAATCCCATTCTGTCCGACAACCTGCCTGTATTGTTCGTTTACATCCTACCCATTAGTGAGCTGGAGACAGAAAGTGGACAGCTATCTGGATGCTTTGGAAAAAGAACTGGATTATGTAGCGGTAAAATTTGGAAAAAAACATCTGAATTCCATCTACATTGGAGGGGGAACACCGACAACACTGGAGCCATATCAGCTTGACCGGCTGATCCGCAAAATCCGATGCAGCTTTGATCTGTCACACTGTCTGGAGTTTACAGTGGAAGCCGGACGACCGGACAGCATCACAAGGGAAAAATTAGAAACATTGAAAAAATGGGACATCACAAGAATTTCCATCAATCCGCAGACGATGAAAGATGAGACATTAAAAATCATCGGGCGCAGACATACCGTGGCACAGACCGTGGAGAGTTTTCATCTTGCGAGAGAACTTGGATTCGATGATATCAACATGGATCTTATCATGGGACTGCCGGAGGAAAGCCTTGAGGATGTCAGGGATACCTTAGAGCAGGTAAAAGCGTTAAAACCGGATAATCTTACCGTGCATTCACTTGCATTAAAGAGGGCGGCACGGCTTAACATGTTTAAGGAAGATTATAAAGATTACAAGATGGTCAACACCACAGAGCATATGAACCTCACCGCAGAATATGCAAAAGAGATGGGATTAGAACCATATTATCTGTATCGGCAGAAGAGCATGGCTGGCAATCTGGAAAATGTCGGTTACGCAAGTCCGGGGAAAGCAGGAATTTATAACATTCTGATCATGGAGGAGAAACAGACCATCGTGGCGTGCGGAGCGGGAGCTTCGACGAAACGTGTCTGGAATGAGCCAAATCCGGACGGCACTCATCGGATCGAAAGATGCGAGAATGTCAAGGATGTAGCGCAGTACATCGAGAGAATTGATGAGATGATTGAGCGGAAGCAGAAACTTTTTGCAGAAGAATAAAAGGTTTTTTTTCCTGAAATAGTACATCAAATGAGGGTTAGTACATCAAAAAATTACCCAATAATACTGAATAACCTATGAGATGTATTGAAACAACCTAATAACTGTGCCTTAAAGGACGAATTCATTTTAGAAGATGAGTTCGTCCTTTTCTCATATATTCCAAAATGACGGTAGAACTGTTCACAAGTTTTATGGTAAAATTTGAATACAAATTGAGCAACAAATCTGGGAAAACATAATCATCAATGTGTAAAATGTGATAGTCATGAGGAAAAAACGAGAATTACCGAAAGGGT
>OHIB01000545.1_pt1 | contig 20818 bp, 24 predicted proteins | sample 1568181 | NCBI WGS metagenome assembly OHIB01 (sample SAMEA3879506, study PRJEB24766) | human gut metagenome | biome: human-associated habitat; feature: feces | place: USA | collected 1985/1987
TACGCCCAAGCCTCCTTTTCGCGGCGTATGCGAACGCCAGGGCCATGAGGACGCTGAATTCGATAAGCAGCACCGCCACGCCGACCCTGCCGAACATCCAGCGGGAGGAGGGGTTGAGCCATTCCCGGGGATACAGCACGAACAACTTGTTAAAGTAACGTTCATACAGGATGATGAGCACATAGAACAGCACAAAGGGCGAGGCGTAGGCCATATATTTGCTGTTGGTGAGGGCGGCGAAGGTCAACCCCGTCAGCGACCAGAACGCGCCGGAGGCGAAAAACATGAGCGCCGTCTCCATTAGATTGCCAAAGTAATTCGGCACATTCGCGTCCGGATTGGGGTAAGCCTCCATGGGCAGGAACAGCAGCGCAGCAAAGCCGTATGCAATGAATATCCCCAATGCCAGCACCAGCCCGCCGGAAACGGCGCAGGCCACAGCCTTCCCGGCGATGTATCTCGTAACCGTGGTGCGCGGCAGGTATTCCTTGATGAAGCCGCTCTTTACGTCGCCAATGAAGGAAGCGGTATACGGCAGTACGCAGAGGATCGGTAAAGTGAGCGCCATGGCCTCGGAGGACAGGGCGCTCATGATAAGGTCGCTGTGGAAGCCGGGAGAGAGGAGCTGCTCCGAGCGGAAGCCCGACAATATGCCCTGAACGGAGGAAAGGAGCAGCACCAAAGCTGTGCCTAAAGTGCCGATAAGAAAGCCACGGCTCAGTATGGCCTGCCGGAGACTGGCGCGCAGGGCTTTTTTCATGCGCTTCTCTCCTTTCCACGGTTTTGGACAATAAGAAAGCAGGCATGGCGGTTTTCCATGCGGTCATGCCTGCTTTTTAGTTATACGGTTGAATTTTAGTAGCCCCTTGCCAAATCGATTATGCTGCCGTCAACCGCATTGACGGATACGAACGGGGTATCTTTTGTAAAAGCAACTTCAAGGCCGTCTTTGCTGCGTCCAACCTGAACTCCGTAAAAATTCCATATGGGCACAAGCAGGCCGTTGTCAATATTGTTCTTTTCAATGATTCGCTGTAAGGACAATGTTACCTTTGTGACTACAAATTCGAGCTGACTGAGGCCTGAATCAATATCAGCGGAATCAAATAACTGCTCGTTTTCGTACAGAATCATTTTCTTGAATATCGCACTTACATCAGAGAACGGCAGCATAGTGCTGTTCTCTGCTCTCACCTCTGTTACTTCGTATGGTGAGCTCCATGAAAAGCTCCCGATACCTTCCGGCATGACGGATAAAGCAATATCTTCATGTACCCACTGAGGCCCCCACGCTTCGTCCGATACAAACGTGGACGGCACATCATGCGTGACCAAGACCCCTCTGATATTTCTGCAATAATTCAGCGTGTAATATATGTAAACATCGTCTTGAGCATTAAGCACACAGGATTGCAGAGTTTCCTTGTAGATTTCATCAAAGTTCAAGGTTTCTTGTTTCGTAAGCTGGTTTTTGTTTGCTAAAGCATTTACCTGCGCGGCTTCCTTGGGGTTGGAGAAAACTATATTCAAATACATATTCCCTAAGCCGACTGCTTCATTTAACTCTAAATCTTCAATCAGCTTTTCGCCTTGTCTATATGCCTGTTCAGGTGTAAAGCCCGACAAGTCCACTAACTCAGCAGGATAGTTGTCTGTTGAGACCGTGCCCCATTGATAGGTCGCGGATGAGTCGTTTGGCTCTATCGCACCGTTTTCATATAGCAAAACAGCATCTTTTGAAGCATCCTCGCCGACAGAGTTGTTATTTACGTTAAATCGAATGACGTTATCAACTAAGTCATCCGGGTTTTCAGATAGAGCCACGCCATAATATCTTTCGGTTCTTTCCATTGTATATCGGTCATATTTATGCAGCTCCGTAAGCCGCGCGCTTCCTTTTACCCATTCAAAGGCATCAATCGCATATTCGCTGTTATATAGATCTTTAAGCTTAGACAGAGTTTCCTCATCATAGCTTCTCTGTTCAGCGTTGGTATTAGGATCGGAAATGCGCTTCTGCAAGTCCATAATTTGTGCTTCCAAGTTGGTTTTTAGAACCACACCCTGTTGTACCTGATACATTTCGGCGTTGCCAACAAGAGCCTTATAAGCCCTATCAATAAAGTCCTGCGAAAAATTGGACGGAGCAACTTCCACTATGGGAACTGTTTCGGCAGCGGGCAGATAAACGGGCGCTTCGCCGCTCAACAACATCTTGCCGTCAAAATAAGTCTCATTTACAATGTACTTGTCGGGAACGCCAAGAGCGGATATCAGACTGCTGCCATCCGCATTGGTCGCCTGCGCCTGTTCCACCATGCGCTCGGTATCTTTTTTAATCACAATGTCCTGCTCAGGGGTAGGTTGGCAGGCGGAAAGAAGAAGCATCAGAGAGAGCAATATGAGAAGAACCATCCTTGTTTTCATTAATATCACTTCCTTTTTGTTAGTACAATGATTTTCTCATATTGAGAAGGAAAAGATGTCATTGAAATGTAATTTATTTGTCAATATCCTTCTGCGCAAATATTAGCATGACAGTTGTTCCTTGACCGAGTTCGCTAATGATTTTCATTTGTGCCCCGTGTACCTCTATAATGCGTTTTACGATAGCAAGCCCCAGGCCGGTACCACCATATTTTTTATTTCGAGAACGATCAACCATATAAAACGGTTCAGTAATGTGTGCGATCTCATCTGCCGGTATTCCTTTCCCATAATCTTTTACTTCAATCACATTATCATGAGCATAAAGCCTTATTACGGCACCAGGGTTGCTTGCCTTTCGAGCATTATCAATAAGATTGAATAACGCAGAAGCCATAAGGTCAAAGTCCATATATAAAGTATTTATACGGCAACTAACACGAAATTCAATACCGTTAGATTGAAGAGAATCAGAGACAGCTTCTCTAACAAATTCAAATAGTCTTGCAACGCTCTCTGGTTTCTTTGAAAAATCTCTTTGCAGCACCACCAAAGATGTTAGTTTGCCGGAAAATCGTTCAAGCCATGCGCATTGGTGATGAATGCGTTCCAGAGAGCGCGCTCGATCCTCATCACTAATCTCACGGTTAAGCAGCGTTTCCGCGCGGGCCATAATGGAGGCAATTGGAGTTTTAAGTTCATGAGACAAGCCATTAACGAAAGATTGCTGACGCTCCGCTGCACTATTTAGCGTATCAATCTTATCAGATATGGCAACTGCCATATTATTGAATTGCTTTGCAACTATAGCAATTTCATCATTACCTTTTACCATAATACGGGTCCCATAATTACCATTAGCAATTTCCAATGCCCCTATTTCCAACTCTTTCATAGGCTTTAATGCGTGCCTAACAAACAATAGGACACACGATGCAGCAACAAAAACAACGGCAATCCCCACAAACAGACATTGTACAGCAAGCGTGTCAATACTGTCTGCCGCTACCGTGATATTACGCACTAACGATAGAGAATATGTTTTATGGGCAATAGTGATTGTTGTAACTGCCAAAAAATAGCTAACCCCTTTTACATTGCAAAACAGATAGCGTATAGGAATTTCTGTGTCGTTTAAACTCATTGATGAGTTCTTATTAGAATTGAGTATTCCTATAGCGTCTATTCCCGTATTATTGCTAATAGTAGTGTCGCCTTGTTGTAGTACAAATTCTTCCGCACCCGGAATGCTCATAATGATGTAACGAAGAAAGCTGCGACTAGAAGTACTATTTTGCTCTGAATCAAAATAAACCTGTGATTTAGACAATTTGTAGTAAAACGCAGTAAAATCTTTGATTGCAGTGACTAGTATTGTATTCTCCGTATTCTGTTTTGCAAAAAAAACAATAAAAAATGTGCTCAAAAAAATTGAGAGCACTACAATGATGACTGTAACAAAGGTCAGCTTCGTGCGCAATCGCATATCTTATTCCTCCGTTAGTCTGTAGCCAATTTTGGGTATAGAAATAATGGCATCCGAAAGATCTAACTTACGTCGTAAACTTGATATGTGAGTGTCTACAGTACGCGTAGTTCCCGTGTATGCATATCCCCATATTTCGGATAAGAGACGTTCGCGACACAGAGAACAGTTTTTATGTCTAATAAGTGTTAACAAAAGATCATATTCGATTGGCTGAAGCATCACAATATTACCGTTCTTTGTAATCGTACGAGTTTCCTGATCAATCACAATATCGCGGAATTTCAGTACTTTATTGAACTTACCTGCCCTATACAATATTTTTTCTATACGAACTAGAAGCTCTAATACTTCGAATGGCTTTACAAGATAATCTTCCGCGCCATCCCGAAGCCCTCTGATCTTGGAAGAAATGTCATCTTTTGCAGTAAGGTATAGAACAGGAATTTTGTACTTTTGCATATACTCCATGAGGGCAAATCCGTCAATGCCAGGTAGCATTATATCGAGAACCGCTAAATCAAAAGAATGATCCTTCGACAGATAATTTGCGGCTTTGGTTCCGTCGTCTATTGCAACATACTCATAGCCTGAGTACTGTAGGTTCATTACAATGATATCGGATATATCAAAATCATCCTCTACAATAAGAATCCTGTTTTTCATTCATGGCTCTCCTTCGCCTAATTAAATTTATACTTCATTTTATCACAATAAAGCCAAAATCCAACTATGCAGGAGGATATTCGGCAAGAATTTTATGATTAAACTTTCATATCTGATCTATCTTTCTTAATTGCAATAAAATATCCAATTAGACTTCCTGCAAATATAACGCAATAATCATATATGAATTTCCATTCCGGAAAGTCAAATAAAGCGGGTGAGCCTGCAGGCAATAATACAGATAGCCAATGCACGTTTGTCGATGATGAAATCAAGAAAAATATTACATGCCAAAGTAAAGGAATAATAAGGGATATTGTATTATTTAGCAGCGCAGATGCAGCTAATGCCATACATGCATATGCTATCGAAAATAGCATACCGTTTATGATATGGAGTACTCCATAGCCAAGTAAGCTATTTAAATATACCTTTGAAAATGACACTAGATATGTTGCGTTCAATATTCGCAATGAAGAAGATGGATCAAGTGCAAAGCATATTACCAATATAATTATATGCCCAATAAAAGCACTTGCTGATGAGCATATACAACAGGCATAGAGTTTGGACAAAGAGTATTCTCGTAAAGTAGAGCGCAACAACTCATGTTTAATGTATCCGCTTTTCCGACTATCCAAGTAAAGCCAGCCGCAAGATAAAACTGTTGCTATCGGTGCAGTAACATGGAATACATTTAAACCAAATCCAGTTGAGAAAAAATAGATATTCCAAGCGCCAGAAACAGCTTGCCCACTCCTATATACATTAAATAATAAATTAACAAGAAATGAGCCAATATAAACAAGAAGAGAGGCAACGAAACGCCTTGAAAAGAATGCCCTTCTGAGGTCTGCAATTAATAAATTTTTCATAGCTGATCATCTCCTACAATTTTTCCCTGTTCTATTGTAATAACTCGTGAACAAAGTTTATAAAAGTCATCTTCTTGGTGACTTGCCAAAAGGATAGAAGTACCATATTTTTCATGGATTTTTTTTAGGTAAGCATGAAGAGAAGAAATGCTTTGTGAATCCAAATTGTTTGTCGGCTCGTCCAGCAAAAGAAGACCTGGTTTCTCAAACAAAGCTATTGCAAGTGCAACCTTTTGCCGCATGCCTAATGAAAATTTACGAACGGGCTTTTTTTCATCAGGATCTATTCCCAGATCGCTCAAGGTGTTACGTATGTTTTCTTTATCAGCATTACCTTTCTTATTTGCTATGCATGATAAATAAAACAAGTTTTCAAAAGCAGTATTATCTGGCAGAAGGCCGGGACTTTCAATAAGAATTCCAGTATTAGTCGCAGTCTTTCCACAAATCCCGACTGCTTTTCCCCATACTTGTATTTTCCCTTGTGTCGGGGAAACAAGTCCGCAAATTGTTTTAATAAGCATGCTTTTACCTGCACCATTGCGGCCATAGATTCCACATATCTCTCCTTTTTGCAAATCAAAAGAGATGTTTTTCAGTAAGGTATTTGAACGAGTTTCTAAGCTGACGTTAACCATTTCAATTGCCTTATCCATATTAGTCCTCCCTAAAACGAATTTTTTGTTGGGTTCATAGCCTTAGCTCTGAAATATGCTCCAATATTAACAATAGCAGTTAATAAAGCCATCCAATAAGCCACCGAAAAATAAAACGGGAAGCGGTAAGCGTTAATTGATGAAACTAACGAGTGCTCAAAAGGCAGTATGCCCCAGGGCTTTTGAATACAGAAAATAGCATATATGTATACCTCTATCCATGCAAAAGTTCCCACACTAAGTATTCCTAACACCGCGCCTTTTGAAGTGTTTGAGCATATGAACAACATAATATTATAAAAAGAAATACGAAATGCGAGCAGTAATAATGCAATATGAAAGCTTTGCATGGGTGTTGGCCCTTTGTGAATCAATAGAATAAACGGGTTGCCAATTTGATCGAAGCTATCTGCTCGAACGGCTTGCCCGTAAAAATAGTATGATTCCTCCCAATTGGATATAGGGTTAAAACCACTTAATGCTCCAACACATATAATGCAAAGACCAGCAATCAATACAAATAGTACTGAAAAAAGCACCAAACATATAATGCGAGTATAGTACCATGCGTTGATTCCTTTTAGCTTCATTGCAATATGCATATCGTACGGAGTAGTTTCAATAGTATTACGAGTTAGGACAAATGGTAGAAATGTAAATATAACCAACATGAGTATGCGGTTGTCAATTAGCATTAGCGCATATTCCCAGATTGATATAACGGATGGATCATAATATTCTTGTATAAACAACGCGACTAAAATTAGTGTTACCATAACAATAGCCGTTTTAATGATAACCTTATGTCTTAATAATCTTAGTATCTCTATCCACATAAATCACCTCATTTGAATGATAGCTTTGCATGCCGCTTTAAGTTATCAATACACCAATCATAGCATTGTATACTGCTGTTCTGGTCTTCAGATAGCAGAACATGAAAGACACATCTAAATGTTCCTTCGGGGATTACATTTTTTCCAAACTGTATATATTTGCTATTAATTGAATTAATAGTACAAGCAATCTGTATTACAATTGTAAACTCATGGTATATATTCTTTCCTTCTGTGTAGCTCCCGTTATATTGGACTACAGCATTGGGATACTCTGCCGATGCCAAATTCACGTTAAATTCAATTAATTGCTGTATCCAAGCATTAGTAGCTTTTTCATCGTTCAATAGGTTCATCAATTCTTTTCGATATTGGTTAGCATCTGTTTCGTTATTAAACGAGAAAATAGTTTGCCATAACCTTTCCGTATATTCTACGTACTTTTCTTTTGGGATGAATGCCATATCTTTAATTAATTGCAAACCATTGTATAAGTCCTCAATATAACGACATATTTTCCACGTTGCGTAAGGTGTATGATATATTTCATCAATCCCATTGGAGGAATAAATTCTGACACTATAAGGATCTTGAAATACTTCGGCCCATGCCTCTAAAGTAAATGATTCATTACTTTTCTCAAAAGCACACCATAAGTCAACAAAATTACCGTTGCCTCTGACATAGTTAGTATACTTTGTTGAAAAAGCATCTGTACCGTCATCATAGAACTCAACTTGCATTTTTACTGGCACTATATAAACCGGCACACCATTATGCACGCTAGATATTACATAGTCATAAATGAACAACGCCGAAATATCACATTCCACGTTATATTCCTCGATATCATCAAACAAGCAAGAAAAGTATTTCGACTCTGAAATAGCATAACGCAAATCCTCACTCAAGACGGGCAACTTAATAGCTTGATTATAATCCGAAAACATACTGGACAGCTTGTAATATGTTGACACAAACTCGTCTAGTACAATTTTAATTTTAGATCTTTCTTCGTCTGGGAGTTTTATTTGTTTGTGACTATCCCAGTAAACACCCATAGCATTATTATCAGGCAACCACGCAAATTCTGCCTCAATGTCATTATGGGTTGAAGGAATAAAGTAGAATGCCGAACTTGGTAAATCATTGTTGTTCGTATCCTGAGTATATTTATACTTTGCTACATCGGCTTTCATTTCACATCCACATAATAATATGCACAGGACAATTAACAACCAAAAATTCCTTTTCATTTTGCACTCCTTATTATGCAAAGGGGGCATACGCCCCCTCTTTAGCTACTCAATAATTAATTGGGCGTCCAGGTCATAGAAAAATTGGTTGTACTCCATCTGGCGTTATAGATGTACAGATAATATTGTGCATCTTTTATCCCCATGTTGGTTTTGAAGTTTGCAAACTTCCTCTCGTTATCCTTGACGTATTCGTCATTGCACGCATAGCTGGTCGTTGAAGTCGTACGCACGCAGTTGAATTTCAACGGGTTTCCGCTAGTTATTGGATTACCATTGCTATCCTGCACCCAACCGGGCTTGCTGCCTCCAGGTTGCGTATTAACGCTCATCGCTCCGCCATTATCGCTTTTTGTGCGAGCAACGCCATTGAAAAGCTGATCTGACAACATTGACAGTGTAGTTGATCCGGTATAACCAATATCTGCAGCCATAGCAACCGCATAAGACGCAAGCATTGCAGCTACGAGCACACAGGTCAATAAGATACGCGCATGCTTTTTCATAAATGTTTTCCTTTCATGTCATGATCCATAGTTGTACTTTGAGTGATAATAAGATAAAATAAAATTATACCCTTGCAAATTGTCATCGCCTTACCGTGATGTGAGCCGCCCGCTCATGAAATGCAGGGTTTTTTCATGTGTGGACAATCATAGGCATCCCTCCTTGACCGCTGGGTCACAGACGGCTTTTGAATTGAGATTCAGCAATCTCTGCTATATAGACACCTGAGGAGGTGGTAAATCTGTCATGAAAATCCAAAATAAATAAAAATATATTTTTGAAATTGGCGAAAGATTTCCTTAAGTTGGGGTGTCATATAAACAGCGGTTCAACCGCAAATACATTTTAGGAGGCTTCTATATGAAGAAAAGAATACTTTCCCTTGTGCTTATCCTTATCATGTGCCTTTCAATCTGTACCGCAGCTTTAGCCGCAACCCGCCAGGCCGGCGGGCGCTGCTATATGAACAACACCGGGCGCTCGGTATCTTTCAGCGGATATTCCACGTCCGCTCAAACAGAGGACACCATAGGCATAACAGTAATTCTCTGGGAACAGCGAGGGACTACCTGGTATGAAGTAGCGAGAGCTTCCAGCCAGCTAAGAAATACTGACTATGCAGATGCGTCAGGAACAAAAACCGTAGATGGCGGACACTACTATAAGGTTACTGGTACGCATACTTCTTCAAAAAATGGCACGAGCTATTCCGTAACATCAGAAACTTCCAGCAAATGGATTCCGTAATAATAAAGATTAAACATGAAAACAGGCTGCCAGCTGCGGCAGCCTGTTTGTGTTTTAACTCACATATTTTAAGTTCATTATAACTTCTTTCAATTCTTCAACGGATAACATTGTGCTGCTTATATTTAAATCATGCCCCGTGTCAAATGCTTCTGCATACACCGTACCGTCCTCCATTGTTGACAAATATGCATTAATCCCAATTGCCAGCACTATTGTATTTATGCTGTCTTCCGTTGTGCTATTGGCCCCACTCCAGAGTGCAGAATCATTATAAAGGGACTGCACAACAGCATATTTTTTTCCATCGGTTCGGGTATATTTGCTCCTTATAACAAGTGCATCATCGCCGACTATGTGTACCGAGAACGATAACAGGACGTCGTCACTGCCGCCCGGAATTACGACCTGCCTCCCGGTAGCTTCTGCAACAGCCTCCAGGCTTTCAAACTCTGCGGGGAGCGCCGCAAAATCGATTGGTTTCACATACCCCGTGGTGCCTTCATTGCGGGACAATAGAGAGCCGTCAAATACGCTGATAATGACATTGTAGAGTCCTTTTGCCAATGCAGCGCCTGCTTCCGTCATGGTGAAAAAGCCAAATACAATCAATAGCACCGACAGACATACCAATCCCCTGCGCAGAGCGAAAGAGCGTCCTCTACTCACGGTGCTAAAAAGTGTTTTTTCTGATGATATGGTTACATTGGAGACAGGTTCAGGTATACCAAGCTCAACTCTCGCCTGACGGAGCACTTCATGCCCGTCAGGAATTTCCCTGCCTTGGAGCCGGGCTTTTGCTTCGCTCATGGACAGCAATCCATTCTTCCTGTGGAAGAACGGATGCGCTGCGGCCAACCTCTTCGTTCTGTACCATATGACCTGTTCTCTTATTCTTCTCATTGTTTTACACCTCTCACAGCAGAGTTAAAACATCGATATGCCGAAGCATATCAGGCGCATTTTTTGCTAAGGCATCGCGCATACGTTTGAGTCGCAATGAAACAGCGTTTGGCGTTAGGCCCAACTTTCTGGCGATGGTTTCTATGGGCACACCATCAAGGTAGTGTTCCATAAATACCTGGCGCATTTCAGGGCTGTACTTTTGTAAATGCGCTTCGATCGATATTACCCACTCTACATAATCATATGCAACACCGGAATCGGGATGGCGGCATATTTCAGATAGAATCACAGGATCATGAGCCGCCGATCTGGACTCCTTTCGCAGGTAATTCAGCGTTGCGCGATAGATGCACTGTGTTACATATGCGCCAGGATGCCTCAAGTCCCTCAGTTCATCCTGCTTTGTAAGCAGGGTAACTGCTACGTTATGCAGAATATCCTGCGCCCTGTCTACGTCTTTGATCATCATGACCGTACATAGCATTAAATGCCTGTAATTCCTCTCAAAATACTTGATGATGTCCAAACCGTCCCTCCTGTGCAGGTTAGGAATAAGTAACAGTACGCGCGCCGGAATACATCATCTGCTTTATAGACACCGTAGCCGGCAAAAATCTTTCGCAGCACATTTATTTTTGTATGGAAGCGCTTGAGCATACTGACACATTTATTATGACACACCAGAAAGGAAAAATCTGTCACAAATCTCCAAAATATATCATTTTGCAAAGAACAGCGGGCGTTTCAGCCCCGCTGTTCTCCACTTTTATGTCGGACAAATTCCTGATTCACTTCAGCGATGAACTCGTCAAAGGGCTGAAACCCTCGTGAGAGGGCTTCCTCCGCTTCGGCAAACGAAGCTGCTGTATGACCATCCAGCGCCCTCAGCAGTTCCTCAAACCATTTCTCTTCACACATAAAGCAATCATCTCCTGACCCATTAGTTTTATGCGGCGTTATTAAGCATCATGCTGTGCTCTTTTGCTTCACGCGAAGTTAGCTTTAAGAGATGTTTTAAGTTACTTCAAGCTAATTTTCAATCAAATATGGGTACGCTAAGCTAATAAATATAGGAGCAAAGATATGAACTGTGAGCAGGAATTGACCGCCTTGCGGGAAGCTATCCGCAACGAGCGCAAAAACAAAAGGATTACGCAGGAAGAGCTGGCCGAAATGCTGGAAGTATCGCCAACTCATGTGAAGCACATAGAAAGCGGCCATCGCAAGCCGTCCATAGAAATACTGTTTGGGCTTGCGAAGATCCTGAACATATCTTTGGATGGAGTCGTTTTCCCAAAGAATGAGACGCCACATGACGCCACGCGCGGAAAGATCGAGCGCCTGCTGGACATATCCGACGAATCGTCCCTGCAATTCATTTTGAGTGTACTGGAAGCGCTGCGCGAAAAGGAACAGACTGGCATCAAATAGCCGTCATCTTGCCATGTGCATCACAAAGGAGCCGCAAAGCCGCGCTCCTTTTTTGTATCACGCGCGTTTCTTCTTCGGTGGGCTCGTGAAAATCCGGGACAAGCATGAGACGCAGATATCCTTCATATGCCGAGATGACCGTATCCCGCAATGCCTCCGGCGTATCGCAATGGGTCACGTTGAACCATTCCCGCTCATCTTCATCCCACTCCATGACCACATATCCATGGCGGGTTATCAGCACTTCGCAGATTTCCGCCTGAATGACCAGCTCAAAACAGTCCAGTACGTTTTCAAAAGACAGCATTGTAATCTTCCTTTCTAAATGCCTTATGTATCACACTGTAATCATTCCTGGGCGAAGTTGCAAAGGTGCAAACCAGAGATTGCTTGCTTTCAATCAATGAGCTGCGCCGTCACGACGCATTTCCCCGGCGCATGCCCGCTATATCTGAAGGGATAGCAGGTCACCAGCACAAGCGTTTTGCCATCCACAGTAGGAAGCCGCAAATCGTCGGTACTTTCGTAAATTGTGATGTCCGAAACGGTGTAGGTGTAGGCAATGCCATCCATCGTAACCGTGATCGTATCGCCGCGCTCAACCTTTTCAAGCACTTTTAGGTGATTCCGGTTACGATGGCCGTAGACAACGCACATTCCACTCTCACCGGGCAACACAGAGGTCGTAAGCCAACCGGGAGTTTTCTTGAGCGTTGATTCTTCTACGCCGTATGCGACGGAGATGGTATCGTTCAGAATATCCAGCGTAAAGAAGCATTCGCCCTCCTGCTTTGGGGAAGGCGCTGCCGGCGGCGAGGGAGCGGGGCTTTCGATTGTCTCCGACATTGGTATTGGCCGAGGAGTAGCAACAGGTGAAGACAGGGGAATGGGAAGCTCCGTGTGCACAACTTCAGGCGTGGATATTGGTTTAATCTCGACGAAAGTATCATCGTTTTCGTGCGGCGTAAATACAATGGCACCGAATATTATAATCGAAACGGAGAGAGCAGCAAGTAATGCCGTTCTTTTGATATTCTGCCTTTTCATTTTATTTCCTTTCTGTCAGTTGGTCGGTCTGCCGAAGCATACCCATTCCCATTCAGAGCCGTTCTTGCCCCAATGCTTGCGAATCTGTACGCTGTTATTGCCGCCTGTGCTGTCAATGAGAAATTCATCGTTAATATAGATGGCGACGTGGTGGATCTGCAGCCAGCGTTTGCAACGCCCTGTACCGCAGCGCCGGGTATCCGTACAATAGCCCTCGCCGCGGGAAGCGTCCTTACGGGCAAAGAAGATAAGGTCGCCCGCCTGAAGCTGTGATGAGCCGGTGAACAGTACGCCCATATTCCTACACTTCTGCGCCATGCCCGTAGAGGTCAGCCCGTTCATGGAGGACAGAACGCAATCACGGTATGCCGCCCGTACCAGGCCGGAACAGTCCATACTGGAATAACTGCGCCCGATGTACCGTTTTGCGGCTTGTACTATCTGCGCGCCAAGCTCATTAGGAGGCAAATCGGGATTGATATTTAAGCCAAAGCCATACTCGCCTCCGTCACCCACGGTATCGCCAAGCAGCTCCGCAAAAAGCGGGTAATAATCAGGGCGCATCAGCTCGACAAGCATTTCGTCTTGATCTTGGTTGAAATGATATAGCTCCGCGCCGTCGCGGTAGTCCATGCTCGACACATTGACGTAGATATACAGTGTGGTCTTGCTTTCTGTCATGGGATTGCCGTTCTCGTCAAGAATAATTGCGCCGTATTCATCGGTGATGATAGTCGTTTCGGCTTCTGATTCCGTGCGGTAGGAAACACTGTTCATATCGTGGAATATTTCTTTTAACCGCTCAATGTTTTCTAGCGTCATCGTGGTAACATCGGAGGGATTTTCCGCGTCTGCGCCAACCTTTATGGCATACACGCCCACCACATCCGCCCAATTGGGCACGAGGCTTTCGGCGTTCTCCATATCGCCCTCGTAGATGATTTCTGTAACATCAGCCTCCATCTGTGAGGACAATTCGAAGATTTTTGTCTGCATGGCGGTCTTAAACTCAGCGTTGATACTCTCAATTGCTTCGGTCATGGGCTTGCTTCCGTCAGCCGATTCGTTCGCGGAAAACACGCCAAACAGCGACAGCAAAGCAATCACAAGCACTACAGCGATGATGATAACAACAGCCACCCAGCCTCCTGCCGCGATAGCAGCGATAAGCGCCTTTACTGCCGCAATGAGTGCCTTTACAAATGCGGCAACAGCTTTCGCTGCAATCCTTGCCGCTGCTGCAGCTGCTTTCGCTGCGGCCTGTGCCGCGCGTACTGTCACCTGCGCTGCTTTTGCGGCAGCCTGCGCGGTTTTCTGCGCCGTTTTCGCCGCCTGTTGCGTGGTCTTGACCGTTTTTTCGGCGGTCTTTACGGTCTGCTTCGTCGTTTTCACGGTGCGCTGTGCCGTTTTGACCGTGCCTTTTGTGGCGATCTTGGCTGTGTTCGCGCTTTGCTTAACGGTCCGCTGTGAAGCCTGCCGCACCCTGCGGGAACTTTGGACACTTTGGCGAACACGTTCCCGCCCTTGTCGCGTGGCGTTGCTCTCGGAATGAAAAGAGGAACGGTTTTGCTCCGTTCCCCGCTGCGCTTCCTTGTACTGTTTTCGCAGGTCGTTTGCTTTTCGGGCAAGCTGCTTGCCCCGGTATAGCAGCTCGTCTCCAACGTTGTGGGCTGCATCGTCGGCTGCGCGCTCCACACGCTCCTCGGCGTATTGCTCTGGCTGTTCGCTCTGTGGTTGTTGCTGCTCCGCGGCCTCTTTCGCCTGCTCCTTTGCGGAGATAAAAGAACGCCGCATAAGCTCCTTTGGGGCTCGTGCGGCGTCGGTCATCGGTCGGAGAGCACGGTCGGATAGTTTGGTTTTTATGTCTTTCAATTTACCACCTCACGATATAACAAAGCAGCCGTAAATGCGGCTGCTTATGCTTGTATTTTGTTCTATTCTGACGGCCTCTTTTGTTCTTGGTCATCATGAGCAAAATGTTCATGCCCAATGGATTTTTTGTTTTTTCCGAGAGTCGACATCTCATAGCCTCTAAGATTCTTTTCTCCTTCGTTCAATGAGGTAATCAGATTATTGTCATTCTTTGGCTCTGTTTGCAGTCGGATAGGAGGTGCCTTTTTTATTAACTTTCTCCAATCGACAACAGTATCTTTTGGATCATTGCTCATTGTTTCTCCTCCTATACAATAGAAATATATACTAAAATTGATATTAGCATTATTGACACTCCAATAAGTGACTTTCGAAATGCTATTGCTCGTTCCTCATTTTTTTGCCTATGTTGCACAATGACGTCCCTATATGTGAATATTATACGGCACAAGGCGCCGATTCTTTGCTCAGTAAGTAAATCCTCGTTGATAGATTTTACTTCAAAATTATCATGCTTTTGTACTGCTATCGTTCTTATTGTCATTGCAATAGTATAGATAAAACCTATATATGCACAGATACCTGAAACAATCTTTATTAGAATCAAAAAATTAATTGTAGCGGTAATGAGTCCTAAAACCTCGCCTATTTTGATTTGCTCCAGAAGGAAAATACATACAGCGCCTAATAAAGCAAGGATTAGCCCAGCCCTATTCTCAAAGCTTTGTTTTTTTGCACGCTCTATCTCGTATTCGCACTTTACTAAGTCAAAATATTCTGCAATTGCAGTATCTGATGCTTCTGTTAATGCATTCTCATTCATGAGTTGCTCAGTAGATGTTTTTTCTTCCATGCTCACACCTCTTTATATCATGACGTTTTCAAACTGTTCAGGGCCATCAATGTATAATATTATTGAGTTATTATATCATGAAATCGATTGTTTTGCAGCGGCCAATATCAAATATCAGCCGCTGCATCATCATTTTTACCCCCACATCTCCGTTTCACCGGGCTTGGTCGTCATATTGCGGTACAGCTCGGTGTTCTTCGGGAACCGGTTTACGAAAGGTACCAGCGCGTTGCCGATCTTCATGAGACCATGCCCCGCCTCAGCATTAGTGATGTAGTTCATCTGCTGCTCGGAGATGTTGAACAGCGTAGCGAGTTTCTCCCGATCGCTGGCAGCCTGATTGTGCATGACGATAAACTCCGAGTTGGAAAGCATGCTTCGCGCGGATGTGTTATCCAGCAAATATTCTACGTTTTGGGTGATGCCCGTGGGGAAGGCGTTGCGCTTGCGGAATCTGCGCCAGGCGGAGGTGAAGAACATGCTGCTGTATGGGTTTTCATATACAACATGGAATTCATCAAGGTACACATGGGTGCGGCGGCCTGCCCTCCAGTTCTCCGTCACGCGGTTGAGTATAGCATCCGTTATGACAAGCAGGCCCATGGTCTTGAGCTGCTCCCCAAGGTCGAGAATGTCATAGACCAGAATGCGGCATTGCGTATTGACATTGGTGGGATAGGCAAAAGCGTTAAGGCTGCCCTCTGTGAAAAGCTCCAGCGAGAGCGCCAGGTCGCGCGCCTCCGGTTCAGGCTGAGTGAGGAGCAGTTCCCGCAATGCAGGAAGGGTGGGCAGCGGCCCGCCATTGCGGTAGTTTTTGTATAGATCGCCTGTGCAGCGGTCAATGATGCTCTTATCCATGGAGGTAAGCTCCCGCATCTGGTCAAGCTGCTCCAGCAGCGACATGATGAACTGGGATTTCTGCGCAATGGGGTTCTTCGTGTCTGAATAACCTTCCACCATGTCCATGGCATTGATGTGGTCCGGGCTCCCCGCAGCGATGTGGATGATCTCCGCCCCAAACTCGCGTAGGAAGCCATATTCCCGTTCGGGATCGCAGACGAGAATATCATCGTCGGTATTGAGCGCAAGCTGCGTCATCTCATCCTTGCAGCCAAAGGATTTGCCTGATCCCGGGATGCCGAAGTGGAAAGAGGAACCGTTCATGAGGTTGGATTTGTTGACCACGATCATATTGCCGCTGATGGCATTCTTGCCGCAGTAGATGCCGCCCTTGTCAAACACCTCCTGCACACGGAAGGGCATAAAAACAGCGGCACTCTCGGTGGTGAGGGTTCTTAAAGCGTCGATTTTACGAACGCCATAGGGCAAAACGGTGTTCAGCCCCTCAAGCTGCTGATATTTCAGCGTGGAGAACTGGCACAGCCGCTTCCGGCCAATGGTGAACAGAGCGTCGGTGTAGCTGTTGAGCTGCCCCTTGGTGTCCGCCGTAATGACGATGGTCAGCACGCCGAACATCATGCGCTGGTCACGGTTGGTCAGGTCGTTGAGGAAATCCTTGCTTTCCCGGCGCTGCACCTCCATGTCAAAGGGAATGACCGCCGAAAAGTTATTGTTCTGATTCTGCCGCCGCTGCCAGTTGGCGATGTTCGTCTCCACGCCCAGCAGCCGATTTTCTACCTCCCGCACAGCTTCATCCGTAGGGATGGGGATGAAGTCGAGAGAGAGCATCATGCCTGCGCCTATGTCGCAAAGCTCCGTAATCATATCGTCCTTTATGTAGTTGGCATAATCCCGCAGAAACACGACGCGCCCGTAGCGGTCGCCTATCCTGAAACAGTCCTTTTCCAGTTCAAAGCTGTCGGGGGAGATGTAGTCCCTGAAGTCATGTCCCTTTCGCGCCATATCCGCCGCGTCAAAGTGGAAGGTGCTCTCTTCCTCGGGCCTGAAGAAGCTATGGATCAGCTCCAGCCGTTCCGAAGCGTCCAGCGCCTCGCAACGGGAGCCAAGCCGCGCAAGGTATGCCGACAGCTCGCTGCCTACCCGGTTGAAATACGCCCTGGCGTCCCTGATGCTGTTCTTTCTGACGCTCACCGTAAGATACCGCAAATGCTGGAAGTTGCCCGCATCCATGGCCTCATTCATAAAGCGCGCGTTGGATTCCCTGCGAAATCGATCCATATCGTCCCCGCGCATGGGCATGAGTATTGATTCCCGAAGCGCCTTTTGATTGTAGCAGGAGAGGGCTATGGTGAACTTATAGGTCGAGCCGCACTCAAAGGAGTTGATGAGGTCACAGTATTTGAGGAACAACGTCTGTGTATCCTCCTTTGAGAGCATGGCATAGTTGATGTCTGAAAACCTGAAGGTCTTGGTGTATGCGCTGCCGGCCTTAAAGATGCCGTCACTCCAAATCCGGCTGACTGGGATAACGTCCTGTACGCCTTTTGGCACAACGAAACGTTCCCTGTCCTGCCGGAGTACGTTTTGCAGGGTTTTAATCATGGTTCTTCTTTACCTCCTTCTCATGCTTTCGAATTGTGGGTTGCAGTATTTCATAGTAGAGATTGGTGGGATGGAACGTGAGTCGCTTGGGCATGAGAAACTCCGAGCGCACAAACGCCGCGATGCACTTCTCTGCGGGCATGCCGTTATAGCGGAGAAAGCCCAGGGCAGCAAAGGGCGCTGCGCCCAGGATACACAGCCACGACACGGTTTCCGTACCGAGGTGATTTTGCAGCCCGAAGTAGATTGCTACGGCTATGCCGACTGCAAACAGCGAGAAGATAAACTGCCTTGCGTTCAGCCCGAAAAACATACTTTCGGTGTAGTTTCTGATTTCTTTGTTGATTCGTATTTCCATAGTTTCCTCCAAATAAAAAGACGACAGTCAGATGAATGTCGTCTATTGCAGTATGCTAAATTAACAACTATTTCCCATTGTATGTGAGAAAGTTTTGCGCCTGCCAGTCGTAATCACTACTCATTTTTTTGTAGTGCCTTTCATAAAAAACATCACGCATTTTCTCGTTGAACAGTCCTGTGTTTTTACAAACGGGGCAAGTATAGTCACCATCCTCTTGTATTATGATTCGTATCTTCTTGCCGTCATTGTCGAGGCATCTGGCACAATAATACTCATTTGTTGAGCCATCATTGCTTGCCCTGAAATAGAAACCCGTGTCCACATATTGCAGGGATTGTTGAAACTTTTCCAATGATTTGTATTCTTTAAGCTCGGTTTTGAGTCTGTCAATATCGGCTTTTAGCATTTCAATTTCCTTTTTTCTGTTCGCTTTTGCTTCTTTTAGCCCCTTAATGGCATAGCCCGCAATAAAGCCGATAATGCTAAGAGCTGATGGAACAATCCAATATAAATTTGCAATAACCCAATCCATGGGAAACCTCCCGAAAGATATTTTATATATTCTACCACGGCATGGGCGAATTATCAAAAACCAACTTACAATCCAAACATCTCTCTCACCACCCTGTCAGCCATCTTTACCGCGCCCGTCAGCACAAGCAGATTGAAGATCAGCTCGCCCATGTACGCCCACACCATTGTGACGGGGCTTGAGCTCGCGTCCACCACAGGCTGGCTTGAGACAAACACGCTGAAAATGATACACCCTAACACGATGATGGCTCCCTCCAGACATACCGCGGCATACGATTTCAGGAAGCTCTTGCCGATGTTCGCGGAGGGTTCTCCGGCAAAGGCGGATAAAGGAATGGGCGCAATCGCCGTGTAAAGATAGAGCTTGAAAAAGCGCCCGTAGACGCTCATGATCATCACAAAGGACAGCACGATAATCACAAGGCTGCCTATCAGGCTAACAGCCCAAGCCGGGATGGACTGCCAAAACGTCAGCGCCCGGATCGCCGCTTCCATTTCTGTGGGCATTGTCACCGCCGTTTGCGCGGCAAGGCCCGCCGTGTTCATGGTGGTAGATATAACGCCCTGCACGACGCGGAACAAGGCCATCATCAGATCCAAGCCGTAGCCGACCACGGCTTTGGCGAGGATAAAGCGGATAAAGAGCTTCGCCGCGTGTTCAGGCTTCTTGATTTCCGTGAAGCTGCCGCAGGTCTTCACGACGCCCACCACGAAAAACAGCACCAGAAGCGCGAAGCCTATGGCCTTCAACGCGCCGTTGATACTGACGACCACGCTCCATATCCCGCCGCCCTTGAAGCTCTCGGGGCTTTGGGTAATCAGCAGCCATATTTCCTGCAGCTTGGCGTTCCATACGCTAAGCGCATTCATGATGTTATCGATAATCCAGTTGCCGCTGTTCATAGGTTTTCACCTCCATTTCTGAAGGCAGGCTCACCGCTTGAGCAAGCCCGCCTTTCTATGCGCCTATCGGTAGGGATCATCTTTGTGTGGCGTTCTTTCCTTTATCACACCGTATTTGTCGTCCACATAAAATCGTCCCGCGAAAGGATTGAATATCGCCGTACACCGCACGCCGTTATATTCCGCAATGTATTTGTTATCCCCAACCTTGTCAACGATGGTCGCCTCCGCAAGAGCGCCGTTCAGCGAATGAATGTGCATTGGCTCTGTAATCGGATTCATACTGCACCTCCTTCAGCCCGTGATAAGGCTCAAGATTTCTTTGGCGAAGGTGATGATGATACCGCCTGCAAGCGTAAGAAACCCGTTGGCGCGTTGGCTTGGGTCATGGCTTTTTAGTGACAAACCCACCTGTACTATGCCGAATGCCAGCAGGATCATGCCGATGGCACGAATCAGGCCGAAGATGAACTCGGATAGATTGTTCACCACTTGCAGCGGATCGTCAGTGGCAAACGCAGTCGTAGCAGTGGAAAACACCAACGCGATGGTGCAGAACGCAATAAAGATTCGTTTCATTTTCTTAGACATTTTCCTATTCCTCCGATTCTTTTTGATAGAGTTGGTATATCTCATCCTCAGACAGCACCTCATAATCGGCATATTCGCCGGAGAGAAGCACATCGGAAAGATCAAGTGCTTTGGGCGCTTGTCCATGCATATAGGGCGGCATACCGCCGTCCGCAGTCAGTTTGATGTTGGGATGGTGCAGGATATCGTACTTTTCATCCTGAATGGGGCGCTCGCCTCGGATAAAGAGCAGGGCGTAGCGGTTGTCCAGCATACGCACCTCGTCAGCGGTGTATAGCTCGCGCCCGGAAATCTGGTAGTTGGTAGAATAATTTCCGCTCCTGCCGGAGCTTTTGCCATAGGTGTTGTGGAGTAGGGAAGCACCGCCTTGCCATATTGCTATGGTAGGTTTGCACCACCCT
>OHIB01000546.1_pt1 | contig 20781 bp, 19 predicted proteins | sample 1568181 | NCBI WGS metagenome assembly OHIB01 (sample SAMEA3879506, study PRJEB24766) | human gut metagenome | biome: human-associated habitat; feature: feces | place: USA | collected 1985/1987
CAGCAGTCCGAAAAGAGGCGCTTTCATTTCAAGGCTTATGCTGTGGGCGGCCCGGTCATAGGGCTTTTTCATATCATGGTCTATTTCAGTGCCGTTCTGGGCGCCTAAATCCTGATACAGGCTTCCTCCCAGCGCGGCATTCATGATCTGAAGTCCCCTGCAGATCCCAAGCACCGGCATATCCTTTTCAAGCGCCCGCTGTATCAGGGCCAGCTCCATTTCATCCCGCTCCGGGCAGAGCCTTCCGCAGAAATCCTCTGTCTTTTCCCCATAGACACATCATGGCCGCCGGTCAGGACGAGCCCGTCTATCCGGCATAAAATATTTTCCAGCATATCCCGGTCCGCAGTTAAAGGCAACATTATCGGGATTCCTCCGGCATGTTCAATTTCTTCCATATAGCCAGGAAGTATCCAGTAGCTTTTTTTATCATCATCATATAAAGGAGTCAGTCCGATAAAAGGTTTCATAAATCCTCCTGTGTTTTTTTAGTTTTAGATTTGCGGTATTTGTTCCTTTATCATCCTAAGCCCTGCTTTTTGGACTGTCAACTTTCTTTTTTGGCAGAATGGTTATGTTTGCCCTGCGGAATGACTTTTCTTCATTGATTTAGCACTTGCCAAGGAGGAAGAAAAAAGGTATAGTATTGAAAGGAAAATAAGTAAGATGAATAATCGCGGCTGTCCGTATTCCTTTTGGGATGCGGCAGGTGAGGAAAGTCCGGGCTTCGCAGGGCAGGGTGCCGGATAACGTCCGGCGGAGGTGACTCCAGGGATAGTGCAACAGAGAGATACCGCCAGAGGGATCTTTGATTCTTCTGGTAAGGGTGGAAAGGCAGTGTAAGAGACTACCGTCCGGCTGGTAACAGACGGAGCCATGTAAACCCCATCCGAAGCAAGACCAAACAGAGAACAATAGACCGGCCCGGTCTGTTTTCAGGTAGGTCGCTTGATGCGGCTGGTGACAGTCGTACTAGATAGATGATCGTCATATACAGAACTCGGCTTATATTTTGCTTACACTTTTCGAGAAAAATGCGGACTGCGGGATGCGGTCCGTCTTTTATTTATAGGAAGGATATATGAGAAAAATAATCATTATTTTGTGTTGCGTTCTGGTATTTACCGGATGCGGCGCAGCACCACAACAGAATACTGTGACGGATACGGAAGTTCCTTCCGGTACAGAAGAAATCCTGCCGGATCTCTCCGGGATAGAAATGCCGGACGAGATTCCGCAGGAGCTGACGGAGACCGACCTGCGGATTATGCGATCCATCGTAAAAGTTCAGGCTGGAGATCTCTATGGAAGCGGGGTCATCTACGACGCAGACGAGGAATCTGTTCTGATCCTGACGGCGGGACATGTGCTGGATCAGAATACCGGAGAGATCCTGGTGACTTTTCCGGATGATACACAGGCCCGGGCTGCACTGCGTGCAATAGCGGTAAACAGTGATCTTGCTTTTCTGCGGGTAGATAAGAAGGAACTGGATCCGGATGGAGAGTATCCAACCGTTGCTAGCGACAGAGAACGTTTTGATCAGCTGGAGGTCTATGAGGATGTATGGATGTACGGCGGGGACAATACCAAACCCATTTATGCGTTTGTAGTAAATCCCTGGATCTATGTGGAAGACTTCGAACAGTATATGCTTCTCCTGCAGGGACTGCCGGAGCCCGGAATGTCGGGCGGAGGTGCCTTCACGGAGGACGGAGTATTCTTAGGGATCCTGTGCGGCGCGGATGAAGAAGGAAAAGTGGCTGTGGTTCCTTACAGTATCATTGAGAGCGAGCGGGCAGGACTTGACAATCCGTGAAATATGATAGAAAATAAAAAAGATGGGTTTTAAACCCAGATTGGAGGAAAATACAATGACGAAAATAGATGTAGTATCCGGTTTCCTGGGTGCCGGCAAGACCACCCTGATCAAAAAGTTATTAAAGGAAGCATTGGACGGCAGCAAGACCGTTCTGATCGAAAATGAATTCGGTGAGATCGGTATCGACGGCGGATTTTTAAAAGAATCCGGTATCGAGATCAAGGAGATGAACTCCGGTTGTATCTGCTGCTCTCTGGTAGGCGATTTCGGTACTTCCCTGAAGGAAGTCATCAGCACCTATGCTCCCGAGCGAATCCTGATCGAGCCCTCCGGTGTCGGCAAGCTGTCCGATGTCCTGAAGGCTGTGGAGAATGTGGCAGGTGATCTGGATGTGGAGATCAATAGTGCAGTAGCAGTGGTAGATGCATCCAAGTGCAAGATGTATATGAAGAACTTCGGCGAATTCTTCAGCAACCAGATCGAATATGCCGGGACCATTATCTTAAGCAGAACCGATAAGGTTGACCAGGCGAAGCTGAATGCCTGCGTGGAGATGATCCGTGAGCATAATGACAAGGCAACCATCATCACCACACCGTTAGCGCAGTTGGACGGCAAGGAAGTACTAGGGACCATCGAAGGTGCTGACAAGCTGGAAGATATGATGAAGGAAATGTTAGAGCACATCCATGACGATCACGATGAGGACGAGTGCTGCGGTCACGATCATGACCACGAACATCATCATCACGACCATGATCATGATGACCATGATCACGAGTGCTGCTGCGGACATCATCACGACGATGATGAGGACGAGCACGAACATCACCACCATCATGACCATGATGAGGACGAGCATGAGCATCACCATCATCACGATCATGACGAAGACCATGACCATGAGCACCATCATGAACATGACGAGAACTGCACCTGCGGTTGTCATGACCATGACCACCATCATCACCATCACGCAGATGAAGTGTTCACCAGCTGGGGTATTGAGACACCCAACACTTACAGCGCAGAGGACATCGAGAAGATCCTTACCGCTCTGGACAGCGGAGAGTACGGTGCTATCCTGCGTGCTAAGGGTATGGTACCTGCTCCCGACGGAACCTGGGTATATTACGATTATGTTCCCGAAGAACATGACATCAGAAGCGGTAAGCCGGAAGTCACCGGCAAGATCTGTGTCATCGGTTCCAAACTGGACGAGGACAAGCTGGCAGAATTGTTCCGCAAGTAAGTTGGCAGGACATATTTTGTATGCAGCAGGAACAGTAGGATAAATAGAGAAAGGTATGAATTATGACAAAACCGGTCTATATCATAAATGGTTTTCTGGAGAGCGGTAAGACAGAATTTATCACATTTACATTAGGACAGCCGTATTTCCAGATCAAGGGCAGGACCCTGCTCATCCTCTGCGAAGAGGGCGAGAATGAGTACGATCCCGCACTTCTTAAAAAAAGCCGTACGGACGTGGTGCTGATCGAAGAGGAAGAGGAGTTCAATCCGAATCATCTGATCGAACTGGAGAAGCAGTATAAGCCCGCCCGTATCATTATCGAGTATAACGGCATGTGGAACTTCAAGAATATGAAGCTTCCCTGGTACTGGAAAGTGGAACAGCAGATCACGACCATCGACGGCTCCACCTTCCCCATGTACTATACCAACATGAAGTCTCTGTTGGCAGAGATGATCCGTAAGTCTGAGATGATCATTTTCAACCGTTGCGACGGCATCCAGGATCTGAATGTATACAAGCGTAACATCAAGGCAGTCAATCCTGCCGCAGATGTGATCTTCGAGGACTCCAACGGTGAGATCGACGAGATCTTCGAGGAGGATCTGCCCTACGATCTGAGTCAGGATCCCATCGTACTGGACAACCAGGGCTACGGCATCTGGTATCTGGATTCCATGGATCACCTGGAGCGTTACGTGGGTAAAAATATCCAGTTCCTTGCCATGGTATTAAAGCCCGAGGAATATCCCGACGGTTATTTCGTACCGGGACGCATGGCAATGACCTGCTGTGCCGAGGATATGGCATTCTTAGGTTATGCCTGCGAGTATGCAGGCACGAAAGACCTGAAGCAGAAGGAATGGGTCAAGGTGACAGCAAAGGTTGCCAAAGAATACTTTGCAGACTATAAGGGAGAGGGCCCCGTACTTCATGCCATCAGCGTGGAGAAGGCAAAGGCTCCCAAGGATCCCGTGATCAGTTTTAATTAGAAAGGATCAGCTCTATGAAAAAGAATCCCATAAAGAGCGACCTGCGGGAGACAACAGCAGGAAAAGTGACATTTCTTTTCCTGCTGTTTTTGTATACCGGGGTCATGTTATATCTGTTCTGGATGGAATGCTATCAGGTGCCGGGATTCCAGTCGGATATGCCGGACTATGTGAATAAGGTGGCAGGCATTGCGGGGAATTATGAATTCCCCTATCCGATCCTGTTCTGGACTGCCAGACTTTCCGCATGGCTGATCGGAGCGAAGGCTGCAATGGCGGTCACCACGGCGCTTTTTAACCTGGCAGCAGTGATCATCACGAAGTACTATATGAACCGCGAGATCCGTAAAAACAGTCATTATGAAACTTTGTCACATAAAAAGCAGGTCATGACCGACATTGTGGTGACACTGCTTGTGTTTGCTCTGTTTCTGCTGTCGAATCTGTATTCGCCCAAAAATACGGCATTTTTCGGCTTTGATTATGCATACCGCTGCATGGGCATTTATACACCGAATCCTTTCTGGAATGCCACTTACCTGGCAACCAGACCCTTTGCGATTATCTGCTTTTTTGAGACGGTAAAGGTATTATCGGAATATCAGAGGGATTTTCAGTGGAAGAACTGTACGCTGTTTGCAGTCAGCCTCCTGCTGACGACCATGACCAAACCGAGCTTCACTATGGTGGTGGTGCCGCTGATCGCAAGCCGCGGAAAAAGCTTTCGCAATGCGTTCTGTCTATGTGTGACCATGATACCTACGGGGATAGCCCTGCTGTATCAGTTCTCCGGAATCTTTACCGGGACGAATGCCATGGGGGAGGAGACCGGGATCGCCATCGGCTTTGCCAAAGTATGGAGTAATTATTCCAAAAGTATCCCGTTGAGTATTGTTATGGGAATGGCATTGCCTATTGGTGTCCTTTTTCTGAATCTGCTGTTTGATCTGAAAAGTATAAAGCAGAACAGGTATTACTGGTTTGCGTGGTTAAATTATATTGCAGCAACCTTGATGTTCTTAGTCTTCTATGAAAAGGGCTTCCGCATGATGCATGCGAACTTTTCCTGGGGATATATGCACGGTATGTTTTTCGTATTCCTGATGACACTGATCGTTATGGTGAAAAATATCCGGGAATGGTGGAAGAGCTGGAAAGTGATCTTCGTGATCGGAGAGATCGCGGTATTTTTCTACCATCTGGTGTGTGGTGTGAATTTCCTGATGTATGCTGTCATGGGGAATGATCTGGCCGGGTTTTAGATGCCGGGGTGTAAGGCAGAGTATGCAGAAAGCTGATAGTGATAGACAAGATACGAAAAATACAGGAGTTACATAAGATAATAGGAGAAAGGAGAGTGTTTCATGAGTATGAGTATAGTAGCCGGTCTTCTGATTCCTTTTCTGGGGACGACTGCAGGGGCAGCCTGCGTCTTTTTCCTGAAAAAACAGATTGGCGGCAACATTCAGAGAATATTTACCGGATTTGCTGCCGGTGTCATGGTGGCAGCTTCGGTGTGGTCTTTACTGATACCTGCCATGGATATGTGTGAAGAGATGGGAAAGCTTGCATTTCTTCCCGCAATGGTTGGCTTCCTGATCGGTATTGTTTTTTTGTTGTTCATCGATAGTCTGGTGCCCCATCTGCATGTGGGCAGTGAGGCTCCGGAGGGACATAAGAGCAGCCTGAACCGTACGGCTATGCTGATGTTAGCCGTGACCATTCATAATTTCCCCGAGGGTGCGGCTTGTGGTGCTATTTTTGCCGGCGTGCTGAGTGGTGACGGAACGGTTACCATGGCAGGCGCCCTGACGCTGGCTATCGGTATTGCCATTCAGAATTTCCCGGAGGGAGCTATTATCTCCCTGCCCCTTCGCAGTGAGGGTAACAAGCGGAGCAGATCCTTCGCACTGGGCGTGTTGTCCGGAGCGGTGGAACCGGTGGGCGCAATACTTGCCATTGCACTGGCAAGCATTGTGACACCGATCCTTCCGTATATGCTGGCATTTGCCGCAGGTGCCATGATCTATGTGGTCGTGGAGGAGCTCATTCCGGAAGCCAGTGAGGGAGAGCATTCCAACCTGGGAACCATTGCCTTTGCAATTGGTTTTGCGTTGATGATGATGTTGGATGTGGCACTGGGATAATGTGAACAGGGTAACATTTGCAAAAGCAAAGTAAGAACAGCAGGAAGGGTGTACGGGAATGTCCGTGGAAAATGAAAAAGAAATACAACAGCTGAAAAACCGGATCCGTGAACTGGCAGATAAATCCTACAACCAGAACCAGTACACCTTTACCGGATTCTTAGGACTGGCGGAACAGGATGCCCTGTGGCAGGTGGAACGGGAAGTGAAGTTCGCAGGGATCACCTTATACGGCGGCAGGGAAGAGGCAGAGCGGAAGATCCTTCGCTTCGGCAGTGAGGCGGAGCTGGGCTATGAACAGCCCTTTCCTATCTGCTGTATCCGGATCAGACCTCTATCCGCGAAATTTGCAGACAAGCTGTCCCACAGGGATTATCTGGGGGCACTGATGAATCTTGGTATTGAACGCAGCACCATCGGCGATATCCTGCCGGGAGAGGGCGAAGCTTTTTTGTTCTGTCAGGATACCATTGCGGAATTTATCTGTGATAATCTGGAGCAGATCCGCCACACCCACGTGAAGTGTGAGGTGGTGGATGCGGCGGCAGAAGTACCGCAGGAAGAACCGGTGCGACAGGTCATTCAGGTGGCAAGCCCACGTGTTGATGCTGTCATTGCCAAGGTATATAATAAATCCAGAAGTGACTGCCTGGAGCTGTTCCGGGCGGGAAAGGTATATGTGAACGGCAGGCTGTGTGAAAATAATTCCAAGCCCCTGGAGGCGGGGGATGTGGTAAATGCCAGAGGCTACGGTAAATTCCGCATAAGCGGTGAACCCCATGCCACGAGGAAGGGGAAGCTTGCCATAGAGGCGGAGGTATATCCGTAGGGAAGTATTTCCGGAAGAACAAAAGGAGGTTAAACAGTGTATCATTATACTGCGATTCAATGGTTATTTTTCTTTTATTTTTACTGCTTTTTCGGTTGGTGTTTTGAATCCACATATGTATCCATAAAGAGCAGGAAATTAGTTAATAGGGGGTTCATGCGCGGACCGTTCCTGCCGCTGTACGGCAGCGGCGCCATCATGATGTTAGTGGTGTCCATGCCGTTCCAGGATAATCTGGTGATGGTCTACATCGCCGGATGTATCGGGGCCACGGTGTTAGAGTATGTCACAGGCGTGACCATGGAGGCATTATTTAAAGTCAGATACTGGGACTATTCCAAGAATAAGTTCAATTTCCAGGGACATATCTGCCTGGGGTCCTCGCTGGCATGGGGTGGTCTGACAATCCTGATGACGGAGGTTATCCATAAGCCCATTGAACATCTGGTATTGTCCATTCCGGACAGTATCCTCACTCCGGTGACACTGCTGCTGACGGCGCTGATCGGTGCGGATTTCGCGTTGTCCTTCAAGGCAGCCCTGGATCTGCGGGACGTACTGGAGAAGATGGAGAAGGCCAAGGAAGATATGCTTCGTATCCAGAAACGGCTGGATGTTATTATTGCTGTGACCAGTGAGGATCTGGAGAATCGTAAGGAAGGCTTCAGCGATAGCCTGGCACAGAAGAAGGAAGACTTTACTGCAAGTATTACCACCAGAGTGGAGGACCTGAAGTCCAACATTGAGGGCAAGCTGGAGAGCATCCGCACTTCCGCACAGAAATCTCCCAACCAGTATCTGGAAAGCGTGAAGAACGAGGTCGCCGAGTTGCGGCAGAAGTACACCAGAAGCGTGGCAGACAGAGAGAATGTCAGCAGCTTACGAGATTTCTTCCAGCGTGACATGATCCGTTCCAACCCTACCATGAGTTCTGAGAAATTCAAGGAAGCCCTGGAAGAATTAAAACAGCATTCCAACAAGAAAAACTAATACAGAATAATACAGAATACGTAACAACGAAGTCTGGAGCCGATCACTTTCTGCACCGAAAGTGACCGGCTTTTCTGTTGTAAAATACATTCTGCAACTGCCAGCCTTAAACAAATCTTAAAGGTTTTTCCTGTTTTTTATTAATCGTTAATCTGTTACAATAAATTCATCAGCGGGACATCTGTGGACAAAGCAGATGTTCTGGCAGCGTAAGGGAAAGCTCCTTGCGCAGGAAGTGTCCGGGCTGCAGCCACCGGCACAGAAATGAGGGAGAGTATGTACAATATATTGATCTGTGATGATGAGAAGGATATCGTAAACGCGTTAAAGATATACTTGAATGACAGCAATTACCATTTTTTAGAGGCTTTTGACGGTGAGGAAGCCGTACATCTGGTAGACACGAATGAGGTGCATCTGGTACTGATGGATATTATGATGCCGAAGCTGGACGGCATACAGGCGATGATCAGGATCCGGGAGAAGAGTAATGTTCCGGTGATCCTGCTGACAGCCAAGGGTGAGGATTCCGACAAGGTGCTGGGACTTACGGTAGGAGCGGATGACTATATCACGAAGCCGTTTAATCCCATCGAGGTATCTGCCAGGGTGAAATCACAGCTGCGGCGTTATATGCAGCTGGGTGGCGGAAGTGTGCGGCCGGATGTGATCAGAGTCGGAGGTATTGAACTGGATGACAAGGAGAAACGGGTGACGCTGGATGGCGAGCCGGTAGCATTGACTCCTACGGAATATGATATTTTAAAGCTGCTGATGCAGAATCCGGGGCAGGTATTTTCTCCGAGAGAGATTTATTCGAAGATCTGGAATGATCTGCCACTTGGCAGCGAGAATACCGTGGCAGTCCATATCCGGCATCTGCGGGAAAAGTTAGAGATCAACCCGGCGGAACCCAGATATCTGAAGGTGGTCTGGGGACAGGGCTACAAGTGTGAGAAGCAGGGATAAGAGCAGGCAGGAGCGCGGAGCTGCTCTGGGAAGTAAGGAGACAGGAATATGGATAACAGGGAAGAAAACAGCAGGAATACAGAACAGGACAGAGTGGATAATCCGGTGGAAAATACAGTGAGTACGATGGTAGAAACAGCTTTGTCAGAGAATAAAAGGGAACGGAAAAAAAGAGAAAAAGCCGAGAAAAAAAAGAATGCGCCGGCACAGGGAAACAGTCTGTTGGGCAGCACATTGGCAAAGGTCGTGGCATTTGTTCTGATGATCGCAGCCGCAATTGTGGGGGTGTTGGGACTCTATGGTACCTGCATGCTTGCAGATAGTGGAGCGTATTCCTCCGGTAAAATGATGTTTATCCATGATCAGCTGTTGTATCGGCAGGTCAATCAGGATCTGTATCGGATACGCGACTGGTATGAGAATGAGAGCTTGCAGACCATGGAAGCTTATTGCAGGCAGCGGAACATCTGGGTAAAGGTGGAGAGCTACGATCTGGATACGGATGAATTCCTGGGAGAATGGAAGAACGAGGATTATGTAGACAAGACAAATGATCTGACTTACCGGCTGGAGTCCCAGGTGCAGCATAGGAATGATAACACCTATATCAACACAGAAACTTCCTCTGCCTATGATGGCTATGAAAGTTATGGAAGCACTGAAAGCTCTGATATCATGGAGCTTGAACCATCTGTCAATACCGGGTCTGATGTGGAAAGTATAACGGCAGCGGAGCAGGAAGCCCTTTCCTCCGGCAATCTGGAGAAATATCTGGATCTGGGGGACAGCGTATCCTTAGGTGGAGAGACCTATGTGCCGGTTGAACGGGCGGAACAATATGCAAAATGGATGATCAAAGATGCCTTAAGTGAGACAGAATGGACAGAACGGCTGCAGGTGGAGGATGCAGAGAAAACATTAGCAGAACGCGACCTGCGTATTGTGGTTACCCTGACAGTGAATCCCAGCCTGCCAAAGGAAGATGAATACGCCCTGATCTATCATCAGGCAGAGCAGTTTTATGATAACCGGAATGTGATCCCTGTAGTATGCTGTGTGGGAACGATACTGGCATTATTATGCTTTATCTTCCTGTTGTGCAGTGCCGGACATAAGAATGGCAGGGAGGGTATTACCCCCAGTGCGATCCATGAGATCCACCTGGATGTGTATACAGTGGTCGTTGCCATTGGAGCTTTTACCGGTCTGTACCTGGCTTTTGGATGGATCGGTATGAACCAAAGTATGATCAATCTGATCGTGCTGGTGGTACTGTTTGCCGCAGAGGTGATATGGTGCACCCTGTATTTCATGGAGCTGGCCATCCGCCTGAAAATGGGTAAATGGTGGCAGAATACGATCCTGTATAGAGTGTTCCGGTTCTTCGGAAGATTCTGCAAGAGAGTTTTCCGCGGTATTGTGAAATTGATCCTTGGGATTCCTATGGTATGGAGAACAGCACTTTTGTGCCTTGCAGTCTGCGTGGCAGAGTTTTTCGGTTTAATGCTGTTTTATAATAATACAGATGTATTACTCTTTTTCTGGGCCATAGAGAAATTTATTCTGTGCGGTGCGATTACTTTTGTGGCATTGATGTGCAAAGAACTGCAGGAGGGCAGTGAAGCATTGGCGAACGGAGATCTGAATTATAAGCTGGATACCTCCCATATGGTATTGTCTTTCAAGGAGCACGGAGAGAATCTGAACCGCATCGGCGAGGGAATTTCCGCAGCCGTGGAGCAGAGGATGAAGAGTGAACATCTGAAGACGGAGCTGATCACGAATGTGTCCCATGACATAAAGACCCCGCTGACTTCCATTATCAATTATGCGGATCTCATTGGAAAAGAAGTGTCCGGTGATGCGAAGGATACCGGAGACGGTGTCGGCACAGAGACTGCACAGGAGAGAGAACAGCATATATCGGAGTATGCCGAGGTGCTGCTGCGTCAGTCCCAGAAGCTGAAAAAGCTGCTGGATGACCTACTGGAGGCATCCAAAGCTACCACCGGCAATCTGGAGGTCCATCCGGAGGTCTGTGATGTGTCGGTACTGCTGTCACAGGCGGTGGGGGAATACGAGCAGCGCTTTTCTGAAAAAAAGCTGGAGACCATCGTAAAACAGCCGGAGGAGACCGTGAAGGTCATGGCGGATGGCAGACATCTGTGGAGGGTGTTCGACAATCTGTTAAACAATATTTACAAATATGCCCAGGCAGGAAGCCGTGTCTATCTGAATGTAGAGCATGACGGACAGAATGCGAACATCATTTTCCGGAACATGTCGGCCTACCCGCTGGAGATGTCACCGGAGGAGCTGGAAGAGCGGTTCACCAGAGGGGACAGATCCCGCCATATGGAGGGCAACGGACTGGGACTGTCCATTGCCAAGAGCCTGACGGAGCTGCAGAAGGGCGATATGGAGATTGTCACGGACGGTGACCTGTTCAAGGTAGTGATCACGCTGCCGGAGACAAAGTAAAATTGGAGAGAAAGAATGAAATATCAAAGGAACAATGAAGAAAACTGCCGGATATGAGCAGTATAAAATCCATTATTAAGTTAAGAAAACTTGGGCAAATAGGGGGTTACATCAAAGTCCTTTACAAAATTTACAAATTTGGTCAGCTGGTCAGGCACAAAGATTCCTTTCTTCCATATAATTCCAAATTTGCTGGTAATCTCCGGGGTAATAGGAATTTCTACAAAATCTCTTGGATTGGCAGCAAGAGAGGAATATAGAAAAGCACCACATTTACCACCGCGGACAAAATTGAGGACAGTGACTAACTGGCTGCAATACATATGGACATTTGGTGTAATTCCCGCAGAACGCAGTCGTGTGATTACAGTCTGTGTCTGGACAGAATCTGTATTAAATAAAATAATGGGTTCATCTTTTAACATTTCCATGGTGATTCCTTTTTCACCGGCATACCGATGGGTTCTGGAGACGCAATAGACATAACGATCTTCCATCATGACGTAACTATTGTACTTATCCAGATTATAAAAATCCATATTTGCCATTGCTACATCTAATTGCTCGTTATCTACCAGAGTGCGGGCGCGGATAGAACCATATTCCAGAAGCTGGATCGGAATATTGTACTGTTCCTGAAACTGATCCGTAACCCTTGGGAAAAATACGGTACTGATCATAGGAGGAATTCCGATCCGCAGCGGATGGCGGTTCTCTTCAATATTTGAAAAATCTGAGTAGAGTTCCTGTGTCTGTCTTAAGATATATTCTGCTTTCTGATAAAAGGCCTCTCCGTCTTTGGTGAGAGAAATTCTGTTTTTTCCATGATTAAAAAGCTTTAAATGAAATTCCTTTTCGAGGTCACGAATTGAGGTGGATATTGTGGGCTGTGAGACGTAGAGGGCATCCGCAGCTCTTGTAATACTGTGATAACGGCATACCATACAAAAATACTCCAGTTGCGTCAGAGTCATAATAGAAAACCTCCGTTCTTCGGAAAATAACTTCACGAATTCAGCATAGTTTAAAACTATGCTGACGTCAAGTATATGAAATGTACATTATACTAAAAAAGAGATATATTGTAGATACAAAGAAAACAGACACGGCCATGTCACTTTTTTACCAACAGAAGAGAGACTGGGAGGTATTTTATGAGTCCTGCAACCATTACACTAATTTTTCTGGCATTTGCCATTCTCCTGTTTGTCACAGAGAAGATTCCTTTGGGATTGACATCCATGGTCGTCTGCATCGGGCTTGTGGTTACCGGTGTCCTTAGCGTAGGTGATGCTTTTAGTGGATTTATCAACAGTAACGTGATTCTGTTTGTTGCTATGTTCATCGTGGGCGGCGCACTGTTTGAGACCGGCATGGCCAATGAGATCGGCAGTCTGGTAACAAAGTTTGCAAAAACAGAGCGAGGTCTGATCGTGGCCATCATGGTGATTGTGGGAGGCATGAGTGGATTTCTCTCCAACACCGGTACGGCAGCGGTTTTGATCCCAGTGGTCATCGGAATTGCAGCAAAATCGGGCTATAAGAGATCCAGGCTTCTAATGCCGTTGGTATTTGCCGCAGCAATGGGAGGGAATCTTTCCCTGATTGGAGCTCCCGGCAATATGATCGCACAATCTGCACTGGAACCACTGGGATTGAAATTCGGATTCTTCGAGTATGCAATTGTAGGTCTGCCTATCCTGATTGCAGGCATTCTCTTTTATGCAACCATCGGATTTAACATCTTGCCACATCATGATACCGTGGATATTGAAGATTCCATCTTTGATGAAACAAAGGATTTCAGCAAGGTTCCAAAGTGGAAAAAGGTATTGTCCTTGGTGATTCTGATCGTTACACTGATCGGTATGATCTTTGAGGAAGAGATTGGCGTAAAACTTTGTATCACAGGTTGTGTAGGCGCAATTCTGCTGATCCTTACCGGAGTTATTTCTGAAAAGGATGCTCTGAAATCCATTGATCTGAAGACCATTTTCCTGTTCGGAGGTACCTTATCTCTGGCAAAGGCACTGGAAGTTACCGGTGCAGGAGAAATGATCGCAGACAAGGTGATTGGAGCATTAGGAGCAAATCCGTCCCCGGTACTGTTTACTTTCGTGGTATTTATTCTGTGCTGTATCATGACGAACTTCATGTCAAATACTGCAACCACAGCACTCATGGCACCAATCTGTGTCTCAATTGCACAGGGGATGGGAGCAGATCCCAGAGCGGTTCTGATGGCATGTGTCATCGGAGGGTCATGTGCCTATGCAACACCCATTTGTATGCCTGCTAATACAATGGTGTTAGGTGCCGGCAATTATAAATTTATTGATTATGTAAAAGCCGGAATGCCGCTGATCGCTATTGCTACCGTAGTCAGCATGATCATACTGCCGATTGCCTTTCCATTTTACCCGTAAGGGTAAAACTATTACCCGTAAGGGTAAAACTATTATCCATAATAATATGCTAAATATTTTATATTTAAATAAATGATAATTTGGAGGAAAAAAATATGTCAAATGAAGCACAGGTAAAAAAACTGACAGATATTATGGCGCAGTTCGTAGGATTTACTGCGAAGAAGCTGCCGGATGATGTCATTGCAAAATTGCAGGAACTGAGAGACAAAGAGGATACTCCTATGACCAAGGTTATCTACGATACCATGTTCCGAAACCAGGAACTGGCTCTGAAGCTGAACCGTCCTTCCTGTCAGGATACCGGCGTATTACAGTTCTGGGTAAAATGCGGTACAAAGTTCCCTCTCATCGATAATCTGGAGGCATTGCTGAAGGATGCCGTGGTACAGGCTACGTTTGCCACTCCGTTACGTCACAATTCCGTAGAAACCTTCGATGAGTATAATACCGGTAAAAACGTAGGAAAAGGAACACCTACCGTATGGTGGGATATCGTTCCCAACTCCGATCAGTGTGAAATCTACACCTATATGGCCGGTGGCGGATGCACACTTCCCGGTAATGCCACGGTTCTGATGCCCGGTGAAGGTTATGAAGGTGTGACCAAATTCGTGTTGGATCGTATGACTACTTATGGATTAAATGCCTGCCCTCCCCTGCTGGTAGGTGTCGGCGTAGGTACTTCCGTAGAGACCGCAGCGCTGAATTCGAAGAAAGCACTGATGAGACCTGTCGGTTCCCATAATGATAATGCCAACGCAGCCAAGATGGAGAAGCTGTTGGAAGATGGTATCAATGCCATCGGTCTCGGACCTCAGGGTATGGGCGGTCACTATTCTGTCATGGGCGTCAATATTGAGAATACCGCACGTCATCCGTCCGCTATCGGTGTCGCTGTAAACGTTGGCTGCTGGAGCCACAGAAGAGGTCATATCGTATTTGATAAAGACCTGAACTTTACCGTAGATACCCACACGGGATTCGAATACAAGGAAGAGAACTAATTCAGAAGGGAGAGAACAACAATGGCAGTAGAAATAAAAGATGGTAAGAAAATTCTGGTAACACCCGTATCCGCAGAGGATCTGAAAGATATTCATATCGGTGACATCGTATACCTGACAGGTGACATCACAACTTGTCGTGACGTGGCACACCGTCGTGTCGTAGAGGAAGGCAGAGAGATCCCCGTGGACGTCAGAGATGCAGCAATTCTGCATGCAGGTCCCATCATCCGCCCTCTGGGAGATGAAAAATACGAAATGGTATCCGTAGGTCCCACCACTTCCATGAGAATGGAAAAATTTGAATATGAATTCGTAGAGACCACCGGTGTCCGTGTTATCGTTGGAAAAGGTGGTATGAAGGAAAATACCGAGAGAGCCTGCAAAGATTTCGGCGCGATCCATTGCGTATTTCCTGCCGGTAATGCCGTAGTGGCAGCTGTTGAGGTAGAAGAAATCGTAGAAGCACAGTGGAAAGATCTGGGAATGCCTGAGACCCTGTGGCATTGTCATGTAAAAGAGTTCGGACCGTTGATCGTGTCCATTGACTCTTATGGCAAAAACTACTTTGAAGAGAAGAAAGTGGAATACAACAAGAAAAAGGACGAACAGATCGAGATCATCAGCAAGCAGGTTGGCTTTATCAAATAAGCAAAAAGAATAACTAGTTAATATTATTCTGAGAGCTGGATTGTTGTATTTAAAAATATGGCAATTACAGCTCTTTGTTGGAGTAAAGATAAAGGGAGACAAATATGACATCTATGCATATTACATTAATTATTCTATTGATAACGATTATCGCATTTGCAACTGGTAAAGTTCCTTTTTCTGTCATTTCCTCCGGAATTATCCTTGCACTTGTCCTTACCGGAATCAGAACTCCGGCAGAGGCATTCAGCGGATTTATCAATACAAACGTTATCATGTTTGTTGCCATGTTTGTCATTGGTGCAGGACTTACTAAGACAAAGCTGATCGATCATGCGCAGAATCTTGTAATTCGTTATAAAGAGAATCCACGTATGCTGATTTTGTTATCCTGTCTGGCTGCAGCACTGCTAGCCTGCATTACAAATGCGACTGCCACAGCTGCTATTATGATTCCGCTTCTGATTGAAATTGCCAATGATATCGGAACCAGCCGCAGCAAGCTTTTGTTTCCGGCCATGGCCTGTGCAAACATTGCCACTTCCATGACTTTTCTCGGACAGGGTGCGAGTAATATGACCTGGAATGATATCATGATGAAAGGCGGGGCTCCTCATTCTTTACAGGTATGGGACTTTACGATTGCAAGGATTCCACTGCTGATTGTGGCCATTGCTTATATGGTATTCCTCGGACATAAATTGATGCCGGATATAGATAACAGTAAGTTTGATGATAATATACATAACAGGGAAAATTCGACAAAATTAAGTCCATTGAAAGAAAAAATTGCATTGATTATTGTTCTTACAACAATTATCTTAATGCTTTTTGAAAATATAATAGGTATCAAAATGTACCTGATTGCATGTATAGGAGCTGTTCTGCTGGTGCTTACAGGTGTGCTCTCTGAAAAAGAAGCATTAGGAGCGATTCATCAGCCGACCATTTTTCTGTTTGCCGGAGTATTAACCCTTTCCGATGCCATTAAAGTAACCGGTGTTGGCGACCTGGTGGCGGATTATATGATTAAGATGGTAGGCGATACCACAAATCCGTATGTTATGATGGCGGTATTTTTTACGATTCCGTTTCTGCTTACACAGGTTATGTCGAATCTGGCGACATTGACTATTTTCATTCCACTGGTTACTTCAGCATGTCTTAAGATGGGAATAGATCCGCGGGCTGCAGTAGTTGGAGTTCTTACTGCAAGCTGTATTTCCATCATGACTCCTATGGCTGCACCATGCCAGATCATGATCATGGAACCGGGTGGATACACTTTTAAAGATTATCTGAAATGTGGAGCCCCGTTGGCATTGATTCTTGCAATGATGACCATTTTTCTCATGCCTTTGATGTTCCCGTTCTATTAAAGCCCTGATAACTAAGACTTTTGCAAAGACTGAACACAGAGAGGGAAGAATAAGAAAATGACATTACAAAAAATCATGCAGAAAATGACGTCCTATGTAGAACTGGTATTGTCAGTATTTTTGCTGTTGGTGGTGGTTGCGCTGACCGTGCGGCTCATCACACAGAGCGTGCCACAGTTGTGGTCGCAGCAGATGGATGTCATGTATTATCTGGAAAGTGCGATGACGCTGGCAATCGGGATCGAGTTTGTAAAAATGCTCTATACCCACACGCCGGAGACAATCATAGAGATTCTGTTGTTTGCGATATCCAGACAAATGATTGTGGAACATTTGTCGACAACAGAAACAATTATCGGTGTAGGAGCGATCGCAGGACTTTTCGCAATCAGAAAATATCTGTTTTGCGGAATTCGTAAGGAAACGTGAGGAAACAGGACTATTTCGCAAATTTGCAAATTTTCTAAAAACAGTATTGACAAAACAGAAAAGAAAGATTATTCTTAGACACATAAACAACATTCATAAGTTTACCAAACCTGTGAGGAAGAGTAGTAAGCCTTAGGGAATTTTACAGAGAGCCGTGGGTGGTGGGATCACGGTAAAGGAACTTTCGCCGAATGGACTTCCGAGGCTGGCCCGAGAACAGATCAGTTTTAGGCGTCAGCGGGATTCGGACCCGTTATCAAGCCGATGGATATGATAGTATCCAGAGAAAAGTGGACATAATTCGTAAGGAATTGTCAAATTGAGTGGCACCACGATGATGAGCAGGAGCTTATTACCGTCTCAAATGTATAGGAATATACATTTGGGGCGGTTTTTTTATTCGGGGTTCAGTAATCTTATGAGCAAACTAATTTCAATTGCGTGGATACGCAGAAAGAGAGGAATAAGATTATGAAGAAGAGAATTTTAGCAGCAGTATTAACCGCAGTTATGGCAATGGGTGCCCTCACCGGATGTGGCAGCACAGGAAGCAAGGATAACTACACCATCGGTATTATGCAGTACGCCGTACACGGATCTTTGGATAACTGTCGTGAAGGATTTTTACAGGGACTTGCCGAGGAAGGCATCGTAGAGGGCGAGAACCTGACGATCGAATATGTCAATGCACAGGCAGACAACGGAACCTCCGCCATGACAGCCAGCAATTTCGTAAGTAAGAAAGTAGATATGATCTGTGCCATCGCAACTCCTTGCGCCATGGCAGCATATAATGCTACAATGAATACAGATATTCCCGTGATTTACACCGCAGTATCCGATCCTGTGGAAGCGGGTCTTGCCAATGAAGACGGTACTCCCGTAGGCAACATCACAGGTACTTCCGATGCATTAGCAGTAGATGCACAGTTAAAAATGATCCGTGAGGTACTTCCCGAAGCGAAGACCATCGGTATCATCTATACCACCAGCGAAGCAAACTCCATCAGCACCATCGCAGAGTACAAGGCTCTGGCAGGCAACTACGGATTTGAGATCGTGGACAGCGGTGTTACCGCAATGTCTGAGGTGGCTCTGGCAGCAGCGGATGTCGCATCCAAGGTAGACTGCATTACCAACCTGACCGATAATACCGTAGTAAGTGCATTGCAGACCGTACTGGATGAAGCGAATAAAGCAGGCATCCCGGTATTCGGTTCTGAGGTAGAGCAGGTTAAGGCAGGCTGCGTGGCATCCATGGGTCTGGAATATATCGAGCTTGGCAAGCAGACCGGTAAGATGGCAGCGAAAGTCCTGAAGGGAGAGGCAAAGGCTTCTGAACTGAACTTCGAAGTGATCTCCGAGCCCAGCCTGTATGTGAACTTCGCAGCAGCAGAGAAGATCGGTCTGGAATTACCTGAGAACTACAAGACTGATGCTTACCAGTCCTTTGATGAGATCGTGGTACAATAGGAGGTTTTTATGGCACTATTATTAAGCGTACTGGAACAAGGAATGATCTACGGCATCCTGGCACTGGGTGTTTACATTACCTATAAAATACTGGATTTTCCGGATCTCACGGTCGATGGCAGCTTCCCCTTTGGGGCTGCCATCACTGTGCGTCTGATCAACGGCTTCGGCGTACCGGCGATCCTCACTCTTCCCATTGCATTCCTCGGCGGAGCACTGGTGGGAATCTGTACCGGATTGATCCATGTGAAATTAAAAGTCAGAGACCTGCTCTCCGGTATCATCATGATGACCGGTCTGTATACCATCAATCTGTGGGTGGCAGGCTCCGGCTATGTAGCTATTTTTGATAAGCAAAATATTTTCAACAACAGCTTTGTGAACAGTATTACCCCGGGCTTTTTGGTAAATTTCAAAAATGTGATCATTATTTTCCTGATCACCATGGTAGCAAAATATCTGTTAGACTGGTACATGAGCACCAAGTCCGGATTTTTACTTCGTGCCGTAGGTGACAATGATACCATCGTTACCAGCCTCGGCGTGGACAAAGGACTGGTGAAGATCGTGGGTCTGTCTATTGCCAACGGCCTGGTATCCTTAAGCGGCTGCATCTATGCACAGCAGCAGAGAAGCTTTGAGATCTCTATCGGAACCGGTGCGGTAGTCATTGGTCTTGCCAGTGTTATCATCGGCACCAGCCTGTTCAAGAAGGTAACATTCTTCCGTGTGACCAGCAGCGTAGTGGTAGGATCCATTTTGTATAAGGCATGTGTGGCAGTTGCCATGTTCGCAGGCATCAGCCCTAACGCCATCAAGCTGATCACAGCAGTCCTGTTCCTGATCATTCTCGTGATCAGCATGGACAGAAAGAAGGTGAAAGCATGCTAGAGCTTATCAATATCAATAAAAATTACAATCCCGGCTCGGTCAACGAGCTGTGTCTGTTCAAGGATTTCAATCTTACGGTAAAGGACGGAGAATTTGTATCTGTCGTAGGAAGTAATGGTTCCGGTAAGACTTCCATGCTGAACATCATCTGCGGAAGTATTGCGGTGGACAGCGGCAAGATCCTGATCAACGGAGAAGATATTACAAAACAGAAGGATTATATCCGTCAGCGCCGGATCGGCAGAGTGTATCAGGATCCCTCCAAGGGGACCTGCCCCAGTATGACGATCCTGGAGAACATGTCCATTGCGGAGAATAAGGGCAAGCCGTATAATCTGGGACGTGGTGTAAATAAGGCAAAACTGGAAACTTATCGTGAGATGTTACGACCTCTGAATTTAGGTCTGGAGGATAAGATGGGCGTGCAGGTCGGTTCCCTCTCCGGAGGACAGAGACAGGCGCTGGCACTGCTCATGGCGACCATGACACCGATTGATTTCTTGATCCTGGATGAGCATACCGCAGCGCTGGATCCCAAGACCGCGGAGATCATCATGGAACTCACCGACCAGGTCGTGAAAGAGAAGAAAGTGACCACCATTATGGTCACTCATAACCTCCGCTATGCCGTAGAGTATGGCAACCGCCTGATCATGATGCATGAAGGAAAAGCTATCCTGGATAAGGCTGGTGAAGAGAAAAAGAGCATTAACACGGAAGAGATTATGGGAATCTTCAATAAGATCAGTGTAGAATGCGGTAACTAAATTGAAAGTTACGCGAGCAATGAGCCGCGCATAGGCAAAATAAGAACCGTGATTGGGAGCTTGCTCACAAATCACGGTTTTATTCGTTATGCGGGGCGTAATCATCAAATTTAGTCAATTAAGCCCCGGAAGTTTTCGTTATGCGGGGCGTAATCATCAAATTTAGTCAATTAAGCCCCGGTAGTTTTTCGTTATGCGGGGCGTAATTATCAAATCTTGTCAATTAAGCCCCGGAAGTTTTCGTTATGCGGGGCGTAATCATCAAATTTAGTC
>OHIB01000567.1_pt1 | contig 20337 bp, 20 predicted proteins | sample 1568181 | NCBI WGS metagenome assembly OHIB01 (sample SAMEA3879506, study PRJEB24766) | human gut metagenome | biome: human-associated habitat; feature: feces | place: USA | collected 1985/1987
CCATTCAAAGGGATATTTCATCACAGGCTCAGACAATAACGAAACCGAAACTCTTGAAGCCGTAAGAAAGCTTGGCATCGAAGTCTTTCTCGGTCAGAGAGCCGAGAATATCAAGGGTGCAGACCTTATAATCTATACCGCCGCAATAATGGCAGATAACCCTGAGCTTATCGCCGCAAAGGCAAGCGGTGCGATCTGCTGTGAAAGAGCCGAGATATTGGGACTTGTCACAAGCTGGTATACGAACGCTCTTTGCGTTTCAGGCACTCATGGAAAGACCACAACATCTTCCATGCTCACACAGATATTCGTTCAGGAGGGTACTGACCTTTCCTGCGTTATAGGCGGAAAGCTCCCAAGCATAGGCGGCTCAGGCAAGGCAGGCTCATCACAGACTATGGTCTGTGAATCCTGTGAGTTCGAGGATCATTTTCTCAGACTTTTCCCTGACGTTTCAATTATCCTGAACGTTGACGCAGACCACCTTGAGTATTTCAAGAATATCGAAAATATCATAAAGTCTTTCCATAAGTTCGCAACCATGGCTTCAAAAGCCGTTATCTATAATGGCGACGACGCAAATACCCTGAAAGCCGTTGAGGGTGTCGACAAGGAAATGATATCCTTCGGCTGGGATAAGAAAAACGATTATTCTGCCATTATAAAGTCTAAAAAAGGCTTGCAGACACGCTTTGAGCTTTATCATAAGGGCGAGTTTGTCAGAGAGCTTACTATCCATGTTCCTGGCGACCATAACGTCATGAACGCCCTTGCAGCCATTGCTGCCGCAAGATATTCAGGCGTTTCATGGGAGGGTATCGAAAAGGGGCTTGATACTTTTTTTGGCGCAATAAGACGTTTCGAGAAGATAGCCGAGGTCAAGGGCGTTACTATCGTTGACGATTACGCTCACCACCCAAAGGAGATCGAGTGTACACTGAAAGCCGCAAAGGGTCTTGATTTCAACAGAGTGTGGGCAGTTTTCCAGCCTTTCACCTATTCAAGAACAAAGATACTCATGAACGATTTTGTGAAAGCGCTTTCTATTGCAGATATTGCCGTTGTAACGGATATCATGGGAAGCCGTGAGAAAAATACCGACGGTGTTTATGCTGAACAGCTTGCAGAGAAGATACCAAATGCAGTTTGGTTCAAGACCGACCACGAGCTTGTTGACAAGCAGACTGCACAGCAGAAGGAATATAACTTCTCACAGTGTATCGACTATATAAAGAAAAACTGCAAGGAGGGCGACCTTGTTATAACTCTTGGCTGCGGAGATGTCTATAAGCTTGCAAAAAGGCTTGCAAAAGAGCTTTAGGTTTAGAAGATAAAGATTTATTGATATAACGGAAAGGACGGAGCTATGAGAAAAGTAACCGAGAACGAGAAAATGGTATTCGAGTTCATAAAGGATCGCATAGAAGAGGGATATCCGCCGACAGTTAGGGAGATTTGTGCGGAGTTTGGCTTTAAGTCTACCTCAACAGCCCATAGATATATAAATAATCTCACCGCAAAAGGTCTTCTTGAAAAGGGAAATAACCAGAACAGAGCCATAAGGCTCACAGGCGGCAACGGCATGAAGATCCCCCTTGTGGGAACTGTCACCGCAGGTATCCCTATCACTGCCATTGAGGAGATAACAGACTATATAAGCTTCCAGCCTGCAAGGCATTACAGCAATCCGCTTTTTGCCCTAAAGGTAAGGGGAGAGTCCATGATAAACGCCGCTATCCTTGACGGAGATATGGTAGTTATAGAGCAGACCCCATATGCAGAAAACGGCGATATAGTCTGCGCACTTGTTGACAACGAGTCAGCTACCGTAAAGACTTTCTATAAAGAGGACGGCCATTACAGACTGCAGCCTGAAAATGACACCATGGATCCTATCATAGTAGACGAAGTAAGCATACTTGGCAAGGTTGTGGGCGTTGTAAGATATCTGTAAATATAGATAAAGAAGATTTGTAGGGGCGAACAGCGTTCGCCCGTGTCATTAAACAAAACGGGCGGATAGTCCAACATAGATATAGAAAAAACTTCGACAAACAAAACAGTTCTAAGTGTGTAAAGGATTGGTAATAATGAGCAGACATTGTACATTCTGCGGTTCTAAGCTGGAGGACGGAGCTAAGATATGCACCAACTGCGGAAAAATGGTACCTATCGCCTCATCGACCCAAAGACGTGGCGAGCAGGAGTTTATAGACCGTTCAAGGATACAGGGCATACCGAAGCGTGTTTACGAACACCCGAAAAGAGCCGAAGCAGAGGAAAGAATGCGCCGAGAGCAGGAAGCTCGCAGGGTAAGGCGTGTAAGAGAGACCGACCGAAACAGAGAAATGAGTGCGGCAGACTATAGGCGCACCCCAACTGAACATTCAAGCAGCGGCAAAGAGAATTATGGTAAGGGCAAAAAGATACTAAAGACCTTGCTTAAGATCGCAGTGGTAATATTGGTGATATATTTTGTGATCGCCTTTGTGAGAATATTCAGCGTAAGACATTCCACATACGATTTCGATACCGAAATGAAATTGGCAAGCGAAAATTACGGCGAAGCCGTTGACGCATATTTCAAAGACGGCAAGTGGAAATATAACATCTTTAAAAATCAGGTGTCCTATGAGGGAACTTCCGAAAGTGGCGACGATTATGTTATGATATTCGGCAAGAATGACGGTCAGACTGTCGTAAGGCAAATGACAAAGAACAGCAAGAAGGTCGCTTCTGACAGCATAATGAACGATGTCATGGGAATGTTCATGTTCGAGAAAAAGGTCACAGGATAAAAATAAGCGCATAATTATGTAGTTATTTGTAGTGGCGAACAGTGTTCGCCCGCATTTTGACAGGCATTATAAAACGAAACGGACGAAGTAAAAAAGCTTCGTCCGTTTATTGTTTTGCAGGGGATCGTCCCACTTTTTTTGCTGTTTGTGTTTTTTAACAGCCTAATTTACACTATTGTCACGCTTTTCATCAAACATTCTGTAATACTGCACAGTTTCATATTCGTTCAGCGTGTCCTTGTATTTGTCAGCCACATCATTTATAGAATACCATTCTCCGTCAGCCGTCTTGTAGCCGTAAGAGCTTATTATCGGAATGTCACAGCGTATCTTGTCAAGCTCCTGCTGATATCTCGACTTTGGGAGCCCAGCCGCTTCCATGACCTCGTTTGAAAGATAGTTAAGGCTTATATCGTCTATCTTCTCCGCTTCAACGCCCTTGTTGCTCCAAATAAGGAAAGGAGTCTGTCGAAGTCTTGAGTAATCCTCCGTTGAAAGTAAAGCCACGTCCTTGCCATAGAGATATTCCGTGAAGTCTATGATATGCGGATAATGGTCGCCGAACATTACGATTATGACCTCTTCCTGCTTGTGTCGGAAATAGTTTATAAGCTCTCCCAAAGCTTTGTCAGACTGATAGATAAGATTTAGATATTCCTGTGCCGCAGGGTTGTTGTAGTCCTCAAAGGTTATCTCATGAATAACACCCTCCGGATGATCATACGGCGCATGGTTCTGCATGGTCGCTGTCCATACAAAATAAGGCGAGCCTGCGTGTCTTTCATATTGCTCTTCAATATATCTGAAAATGGTTTCATCTGTGATATTTCCGTTGAAATATTGGATATCGCTCATTCTGTCCTGACAATTGTATATCCTGTCTTTGAATTGAAGCTGTTCATAGGCGTTGCCTATATCCCATAGTCCCTCAGAGCAAGGCGAGATAGCCTGCGTTGTGTAGCCAAGCTCGTTTAGCCAGCTCACAAGACCGTTTTGTTTGTCGTTGAGATACTGGGTGAATACCGCACTTCCCGACGGCAAAAAGCCAAGAGTGTTGCCAGTAAGAAATTCATACTCAGAGTTGCAGGAATAACCGCCATATGCCGAAACGGAAACATATCCGCTTATGCTTTCCTCCTGCAATTTGTGATAGTTGGGCAGATAGTCTTTGTTAGTCTTGAACTGAGCGATATGCTCAAAGTCTGCAAAGGATTCGTTCATGATAGCAATGATAGTAGGCTTTTTGTCAGCCTTTTGAACCTCATACTGAGTTATGATATCCTCTGCCTTTTGAGTGGAGTAGCCATCAGGCTTCGTCACACGATCAAACATTCCGTCGAAGCAGAACATAAGGTCATAGCCTACGCACCTGTATGTGTCTGCATTTTCCGCACCTGAAAAGTTCAGCCTGATGTATCTGTTCTTTATACCAAGGTCATAGGCAAACCTGCCACCATATACGAATACGAAACACCCTGTGATAACAGCTACACCCGATATTATCCTGCTGCGTATTTTTATCTTCCTTACTTTTGTCGTCACCGTTACAGCGAAAATAAGAATAAGATCACAAAGCACAAACATCACGTTGCCGTCTAAAAACAGTGAGTACATTCCGTTTATCTCACTGACTGACTTTATGTTGGCAAGGTCGGCAAACTGAACAGGATTTCCCCTGAACTCGGTGACATAATACTGTGCCAAAGCATATATGGCAAATATGACGTTCACTCCGCAAAACCAGGCGTGTGGCTTCGGGAATATCACCGCACCTATAAGATATAAAAGCCAGCAGAGCAATATTCCAAGGAGAATGTAAAGCACATTGCTCTTTGGAAAATATGACCCCATTACAAAGTCCGGAAGAAAATAAGAATTTAGTCCAAGCATAAAAGCCGCCGTGAAAGGGTCGATGCAGCCTTTTGTTTCGCTCTTTTTCAGCTTCTTTTGCATTGAGAAAAATTTCGCAATAATAAATACCAGTGCCAGCTCAACGGCGCAAGCCCCTATAAGCGCATAATTTCGTTCTTTCGGCAGGAAGTTGTCTTTGTCCATGTATATGCCCAACAAAGCACAGATGACTCCTACCGCTATAACTGCCGCTATGGCACTTATAAATCGTAATGTTTGCATTCCGTCAGGCGACGCAAACCATGCTCCTATCTTTTTCAGCAAGCCTTTTTTATCCTTTGCCTGCTGTGTTTGAATGTTTTGTTGTTCTTTCATTACAATATACTCTTTTCTGTTGATTTACACGCATTTTACAATACCTATTCATTATAGCATAGCTATTAGCAAATTACAACAGCTAAAATCAACGAATATTTTCCTGCATGATGTCAGGTGTTCACAATTAATTTACCCCATGCTTCAAAGAGTGTGTAAATTGCTCTTGAAAAAGGGACGGCAACGTGTTATAATATTTATGTATTTCAAAAAACATAAGGAAAAGAGGTAAATATATGTCACATGAGAAGATACTGGTGCTTGACTTTGGCGGACAGTACAATCAGCTTATCGCAAGACGTGTGAGAGATCACCACGTTTATGCAGAGATAAAAAGCTTTGAAACTCCACTTGAAGAAATAAAAGCAGCAGGCTATAAGGGCATAATCTTCACAGGCGGACCAAACTCCGTTTATGATATGACTTCCCCGCATTATGACAAGGCTATACTTGACCTTGGCATACCAGTCCTCGGCATCTGCTACGGCTGTCAGCTTATTTCATGGATGAGCGGTGGAAAGGTAGAAAGCTGTAAAAAGAGCGAGTATGGCAAGATAGAGATAACAGCCTCCGCAGAGAGCAAGCTTTTCAAGGACGTTCCTGAGAAGAGCATAGTATGGATGAGCCATACCGACTATGTCAGCGAAGCACCTGAGGGCTTTGTTATCACTTCCCATTCAGATGATTGCCCATGTGCGTCAATGGAGAATGCAGAGAAGAAGATATATGCCGTTCAGTTCCACCCTGAGGTAACTCACAGTGAGTATGGTAACGTCATTTTGAAAAACTTCCTTTACGAGGTCTGCGGCTGTAAAGGCGATTGGGTAATGGATAACTTTATCGAGAACACAGTTGCAAAGCTTAAAGAGCAGATAGGCGATAAGAAAGTAGTTTTGGGACTTTCAGGCGGAGTTGACTCATCAGTTGCCGCAGGACTTATCAGCCGTGCAGTGGGCAAACAGCTCACCTGCGTGTTCGTAGATCAGGGCCTTATGAGAAAAGACGAGGGCGACTTTGTTGAGGAAACTTTCACAAGACTTTTCGATATGAGATTTGTAAGAGTAAACTGTCAGAAGCAGTTTCTTGAAAAGCTCAAAGGCATAACAGATCCAGAGGAAAAGAGAAAGACTATCGGAACAGAGTTCTATAAGGTATTCTGGGATAAGATCAGAGAAGAAGCAGACGGCGGATTTTTCGCACAGGGTACTATCTACCCTGACCGAATCGAAAGCGGAAAGGGCGACGCTGCCACAATAAAAACTCACCACAATCAGGTGAAAATGCCTGAGGACATCAACTTTGACGGCGTTATAGAGCCATTGGGCGACCTTTTCAAAGACGAGGTAAGAAAAGTTGGTGAAAAGCTCGGCATACCAAAGGAGCTTGTATGGCGTCAGCCGTTCCCAGGCCCAGGACTTGGCGTAAGAATAATCGGTGAGATAACAGAGGATAAGATAAAGGTGTTGCAGGAAGCAGACGCCGTTTTCCGTGACGAGATCAAGAAAAGCGGAATTGAGAGCAGCCTGAGCCAGTTCTTTGCAGTTCTCCCGAACGTCCAGACAGTAGGCGTAATGGGCGACCACAGAACCTATGACCACCTTATAGCTATCAGAGCCGTAACAACAGACGACTTCATGACAGCCGATTGGGCAAAGATACCATACGATGTTCTCGCAAGAATATCCAACAGGATAACAAACGAAGTAGACCATGTAAACAGAGTAGTTTACGATATAACCTCAAAGCCACCGGGAACGGTGGAGTGGGAATAGTTCCCTTTGGTTTAGATGTGCCGAAAAACCCAGTATTTATGCGGGTTTCGGGACTTGGCACTTTTTGAACAACTGTTTTTTCAACACTTTTGCAACACTTTTTTTCAAAAACGTGTTTTCGGGCAGATGAAATAGTCCCCCTTGGCTTGCAACTAAACCTAAAAATCGCATAATTTTAAGGCTTTTGCCCTGCTTTGGGCAGAAGCCTTTTTTGCATATTTGATAAAATTCCCTTTTTAATATATCATCAAATCAGATAAAAACAGCGAGGTGGATAGTATGAAAGCAGAAAAAAACCATATATATTTAAGTGCAAAAGAAAGAAACGAAATTGTTGCTTCCCTTATAATTCTAAAAACAAATTGATTGAACAAAAGGTAGTTACATTTGAAAATAGAAATATGGAAAAATAAATGATAAGACCTCCTGTGTGCAAATAGATAACTCACAGGAGGCACTATAGTATACGGTATTATCAATAGATTATTCTGCAAATCCCTGCTGTTCCGTTTCGTATTCGACTTTAGATTAATTTCCTTGGTTGGTGGAGGCGAACAGGTGACGGAATATGAAGCGGCAGAACGAACCAACAACTAAGATCTGCAGTGGGTAAGCCATAATGAAATTTAGACAAATGGTCTGGAGCCAGATAAAAATCAGGTTCGAAGTGATTCCTGAGGATTCGATGGTTCCAAGCAGGCTCATAAGCGGCACCATTGTACAGACTGTGAAAGTCTGGATGCAGAGGATGATGAAGATTGGTCGGTCAGTTGGTTTTGCCACGCGGAATGCGAAGTATTTGGACGTTTTGGTGGCAATGAAGAATGCACAGAGAAGCCCGATGAACCATTCCAATGGGAAAGAATGCAGTGCGTGTTTGAAGGTAGCAGCCTGAAGTTCGCCGGTGTGGATGGCGACATTATAAACGCCCATGATAAAAATCATACAGCCGGATGTGATAAGGGTAAAAATGAATTCCTGAAATTTTGTTTTTGGCATAGTAAGCCCTCCTTATAAAAATAATAAAAAATTTCGTATAAACACAAAAATGTCGCCTATCCGTCTGACAATGGATAAACGACATTTTATGTCATATTTATTATATCAAGTATTGGGGTTCAATGTCATAGGGATTTTGCATGAAAATATAAATGAAAAGTAAAAAAGTTCTGTGGGATCTTTGAGAAAGCTTTGCAGAATAACTAGCACTAAGCAATGACTATAACGGTCAGTGTTTCTTTTTTGATTTTATAAAAAATCGTCTGACATTCTTCAAAGTCACCACCTAAAACGCTAAGTTCTGTTAGAAAAGTCAGTATGCCTGCTTTTTTCTGTGATGAACTCAAAGAGTACATTGGTTTGCAATACGAGCCTACAAGAGAGCAAAGGATATTCCAAATATCAAAATCGAAGTTGGCAAACAATTTTCACTTGCTTTCAGATGAAGCAGGACTAAAACGAATAACAATTCACGGCTTGCGTCATTCGCACGTTTCGCTTCTTATAAGCAAGAAGTATGACATATTTGAGGTGTCAAAACGAGTAGGTCATAAGTCAGTTAAGACAACACAAGATATTTACGGTCATCTATTTTATGATGTATAAAAGAGCATTGCCAATGATTTGGACAAGCTCAGGAGAGGAGCATAATATGTCAACAAAAAACAACGACAATCATAACCGCTTTCGTTCCCAGACGATAGCATTTAGGGTATCTTCCGAAGAAGAAAAGCTGATAAATTCAGCAGTGGCACTTTCAGGACTGACCAAATAGGACTACATCGTGAAGCGGCTGCTGTGCCGTGATGTGGTAGTGCAGGGCAATCCGAGAGTATACAAGGCTCTGAAAAATCAGCTTGCCGAAGTCCTCAGCGAGCTGAAAAGAATCAAGAACGGCTCTGCCGTGAACGATGAGCTGCTGTCCACGATACAGCTCATTACAACAACTCTGAATGGTCTGAAAGGAGATAGAGAATGACCGAAGAAAGAGAAATGACCGCCCCTATGACCTCTGTTGGCACAGAGGTCGGGCAGTCACCAAATGTTACTACTGATATTATACCAGATTACGGGGAGAATTTCAACCCCACAGCCGAGGAAATGTTCGAGGCTCAGATGCAGTATGAACAGGAAATGCAGGCACAGACAAAAGAATGAAGCTAAAAGGAGTCATTGTTTATTTTAATCCTACAAAATTTACAATGGTTATTACCGAAGATATGAAACCTATCAAACCAAAAAAGAATGATATAATTTTTAACTTTTTATCCTTTTTCATCTTATTTTTTAATTTTGATATTTCTTGATCTTTCTCAAATAGTCTTCCATCATTATACGAGTTAATACATCGAAATAATGATTTGATTTCATTTTTTAAATTGTCATTTTCTAATTGATTAATAACAGCATTTAGTTTTTCGTCATTGTAAATCAGTTCCTCCTTAAATGTCTTCAAAATTTCCCGTAATCTTGCTATTTGTAGTTCATTCTTTTCAGGTGGAAGTTGATGTTTTGGATCATGAAAGTTAGTTATCAAACGTTCTATCAACTGGATAATCGTAAGATAACATCCCATTGATGTAGAATATGTGGTGAATATCTCTCTAAAGCTTTCAACCATATTTTTGAGTTCAGCCTCGCTTCCCAAAATACCTCTGGCGGATTTTTGAAATTTCTTTTCAGCACGTTTGGCTGATATTGCAGAGGAAACCACTATTACAATTATAAATAATAATGATCCTATGGCAAAGACTGCTAAACTAATGGATTCGATTTTTAGAAAAGTGTCATTCATATTAATCTCCTAATGTTTTATTGATTGTTAAAATTATACCACATAATCTAAATAAAGTCAATCAAATAATGATTTGAATCAGATATAGGTATCGGGGCGAGACCAGCCCGACAAGAAGTTCGTGCTCACCCGAAATAAAGAAACGCTGTGCTGGGAACTGAGCGGTGAGAAGTCTCCCGAATACACGGAGCCGCCTGAGCCTGTGCTTGAAGCTATCGGCAATTTCATCACTGCGGACAATCCGACTTGGGAGGGTACGGCGACCGAGCTTATCGAAAAGCTGGAGCTTGACATCAAGCCGAATGCCCTGTCGCTGAAACTGAATATCAATGCAGGAAAGCTGTACAATCTTTTCTTTGTGCAGTACAGCAATTCCAGAAGTCACAAGGGCAGGAAGATCACGCTCCGCTATGACGAGGATCACCCTATCATAGTTGAGCCTGAATCGGATACTGATGATACTGCTGAGGATGAGTTTCAGTATCAGCCTGTTGATGGCGATCCGAAAGCAACGGTGTGCTATGTCAGAGGTGATAGCGGAAACAAGTCTTTTCATGATATGACTGATGCAGAAAAGGAAAACTTTCTCGTTACAAGTTATTGAGCGTGACGATGTGTGACGGTCGTGACGATGTTTGTGAGGTCTCAAAAAGACCGTCACCATCGACACGCATCGTCACGGGTAGAGAAAAATATACGGGAAGGGGGTGTAAAAAATGCCCGATATGGAAAAGGTAAAAGCGCTGACTTCTCTGCTTGAAGAAAGAAGTGGTCTTGATGTGCGTGAAGCACTGGTTCGTTTTTACAATTATCTGTCAATCGAGGAGACCAGAATTTTCGATAAAGAGACAGACTATCTGCTTGACACGCTCGGTGTTGAGATTGAACTGCCGTTCTGATTCAGGATAGCGAACTTGGACATTTTTGTCCGAGTTAAAATTGAGGATAATCGCATAGACTTTAGCTCACTTTTGAGAAAAAGTTCATGAATAGAATCATCATTTTTGAAATGCTGATTTTGAAAAAAGTTATGCGGATTTTTGAATAAATGTACCCACATTTTCGGTTGCTCCGTCAGCCGTCCTTCTCCAGTAAGGGATAGCCCCGCAGGGCGGAGTAGTTCTTGTGGCGGTCTGATGCTGCCGCAAGTACTACGGAGTTACAAGCGGCGCTCTGCACCGTTGTAATCGTTGCTCCGAAGTTATTTTCCCTGCGACCATTCCTTGCGTCGTTCAAGGAAAATTTGCCCGTCAGGGCTGGCGATAGCCCTTCCGCCTTAGCGGTCATGAAAGGAGTGATGCCTATGATTTTTGTATTGGATTTCGTAGAAAGAGAGAAGTAAATCCAATGAACAAAAGAGGTAATTTTATGAAAGAAAAAAGAATTTCATTCGGTCAGGGAAAAGGTTCTCTGACTCACAATAACAGGGAGTTCATGGCGGACAATGTTGATCCGCTCCGCACTCCGCAGAACATCACCTTCGTGCGTCAGCCGATAGGCGAAGCATACAATCAGCTTTTTGCTGAATCCACCGAACGTTACAATGCCAAACAGAAGCGTAATGACCGCAAGGTTCACGGCAGCTACTACGAACACCTTTTTGGTGTGAAGCCCTGCAACACTGTCCGCACTGCCGCCGACAAACGCAAGAGCTTTTATGAGGACGTTGTGCAGATCGGCAAGATAGAAGATTCGGGTTACGGCACTGAGGACTTTCAGCTTGTGGCTGACTGCCTAAAAGAGTACAATAGAAGGTTTCCAGAATCGCAACCCCAACTTTTACGTTTTTAACGCTGTCCTGCACATGGACGAAGCCACGCCACACCTGCACATCGACTACATTCCTGTCGGTCACTATAAGCGAGGGCAGGACGTTCAGAACGGTATCGCTCAGGCTCTGAAAGAAATGGGCTTCGGTGAGGGTAAGCAGGCTATTGCACGTTGGCGAGCTGCCGAGGTCGAGGTGCTGAATAAAATCTGCCTTGAACACGGTATCCAGCCCCTCGCTCCCGAAAAGGCGAGAGGGACTTTACAGATACCGGAATACAAGGAAAAACGCAGGCAGGCGGACGAGCTGGCGGTGCAGAATGCTCAGGCAGCAGCGGAGCTTTCGGAGAAGCAGGCAAAGAGTGAAAAGCTCGATGCTCAGATTGAGAAAAAGACTGCCACGGTCAATGCAATCATGAGCTATCTGCCCGACCTTGAAAAAGGCAACAAGGTCGAGGACGATTGCCTTGCTATCAGACAGGAGCTTGACAGTCTGCTTGACGGTAAGCTGTCTATCATGAAACACAAGGACGATATCATTGCCAAAGTTGAAAAGCTCGGCAAGATCGCAGCGAAAGCGGCTGATGCTTCGCACAGGAAAAGTCTTACCATATATGACCTGCGTGAACTTCTCCAGAAGAAAGATAATGAATACGATGATCTTTGGCATAAGGCTGCGGAGCGTTCGGGACGTATCAACGAGCTTACCTATGAGGTTTCAACTCTGCAAGCAAAGGCTGATGTACAGGCTGAATTTATCGGTCTGTCCAAAAAATGCGAACCGCAGAAATTCGCTGAGGTGAAACAGCTTCAAGAGCATATTCAGGCTCAGCGTGAGGAAGAACAGATACAGCAGTCCGCCACCAGAAAGAAAAAATCGTGGGGACTGGAATAACAGAAGGTTTTATTATGATCATCAGAAGCAAAGACAAGGTTCAGGTGTGCGGCAAGAGCAAGCCCGTATGGGTGCTTGACACCGATGCCCTGACCGTTACCCACAACACCGCCGATGCCGAGCCGAGCCGAGCGTGACAACATTCAGCTCCGATCACATCAAGTATCACCTGCACTACTCGGCGGAGTACCGTCCTGTAAGGCTGAAAAAGCTCGTCAACGACGGCACGATACTCGAAAATGATACTGAGTATCTCAGAGCCGTAGCGGTCGGTGATCTTGCAAAAGCGAGAGGTCTGGAGAATATGGATCGCTTGATCGCCAGAGATCCGGTGTATGCGGCTATGGTGTATGTGTGAAATATTAATATATGCCGTTCGATATTATATCGAGCGGCATATAAATATAATTAATTATCGATGGATAACGAAGTGGATTCGTTCGCAATCTTATCAATGAGCAGTATACCATACAAGAAATTCATCAGCTTAATGCAATCTAACTGCGTTTTTTCTTTTTTTGAATGTCCATGTATTATAAAATGACGATTGAGATTTGATGGTTCATCTTGCGTAAAGTCACTTTGGGCTGCTAATGAATCCATAGTAGCCTCAAAAGTCAATTCAAGAGTCAAAACTGCATATTCTGTTTCATCTAATGAGCCAGTGTCTTCTAATTTCTTTAAAAGTGTTCTGCCTCGTGAAGAAATATTGGTATTTCGGTATTGCTTTGTTGCTTCAGACAATACGCCATCAATAACTGAAAGTAATCCTACAGCAGCGATAGTGTACATTTCTCCATTGTATGCACTTATTGCTTGATTGAACAGTATACTATTGTCTTTTAGAAAGATATGTTTTTCGCATTCAGATGTAATATGTTGGATTAACTCGGCATCATCTTGGAGTGCAAATTCAAGCAGAACCGTGTCAGTAGATTTATTTGAAAGCAATTGATCTACTAAATACTCAGGTAATGGCTTCCAATAAACAAACTGTGATTCTTCTAATTTTCGGATTGCTGACAACGGTCTTATGCGATCAGCAAATTTTGCAAGAATCTCACCATAATTCTTTGAAAAGTTTGCTATCTCCTCACGAATAGGCTTAAATACTTCGTTATATGCTTGTATTGATGCTTGGATTGAATCGGACAATCCCTTATAGTTTTCCAAAACAGCAATAAGAGGACGAGCAATGGTTTCTATGTTCTGAGTCATCTTATTAATTGGTTCAGTCATTTCTTGGAGCCGTTGGGACATACTAATTAACGGTTTCATTGCTTCCTGCAACTTAGCGGAATAATCTCCAAAAGCAAACAACTCCGAATAATTGAAAGAATTATCAGCCATCTTAACTTCTTCCTTTCTAAAAGCTCTATTACTATTGTATCACAGATTGATGCTAATTTCAAGATAAAGCCGAAGGATTCTGCGTGAGTCCTTCGGCTTTATTTTGTCAGCTCGGCTGTGATTTTCCCCAGAACAGCATACTGCTCATGCGTGAGCTGCCTGCCCGTCTGAGCGTTTTTGATACGATAGGCATCGACCAGGGCTTTGACAGTCTCGGTCTGTGCTTCGGTTAGCCCGTGAGTAGAGAGTGTCCCATGATGCTTCATACCGCATAGGGTGTCCATTGAAACGTTGAAGATACTGGCGATAGAACGAAGTGTCTCAAATGGCGGTGTCATTGTATTAGCTTCATATTTGCTGATAGTGCCCTCTGTAACATCGAGCATTTCTCCGAGCTTCTTCTGCGTTATTTTCCGTTCCTTGCGTAATGATCTTATCAAAGCTCCAAGATCATACACTTGCCTCACCTCCAAGTTTCTCTTTTGGAATATTATACCCAAATATACTTGTCAATTTCGATAGATTGTGCTATAATATATTCTATATACGAAAGTTTCAGGGTAAAAAGTTTCAGTAGATGCAAGTTTTCGGAGGCGTAATATGGCAGGTAACAGTAATCTACATATGTCGAAGGCAGGAAAGACCGATGAATTTTACACGCAGCTATCCACAATAGAAGAAGAACTGCGTCATTATAGAAAATATTTCAAAGGAAAGACGGTACTCTGTAACTGTGATGATCCCTACGAGAGCAATTTCTTTAAGTATTTTGCTTTGAACTTCAATGCTCTCGGACTAAAAAAGCTGATAACCACTTGTTATGCAACTTCTCCTATCACATATACTCAGCTATATTTGTTTGCTGATGAGGAGATCACTTATCCCGCAGGCGAGGGAAAGAAGCCATACAAGATAGAGATAACAGAGGTCACCGATGCAAACGGCGATGCAACAGTTGATCTGAGTGATGTGGAATATCTGCTGCGAAACAATAAGAACGCCCTTACGCTTCTGAATGAGGACGGTGATTTCCGTTCCAGAGAGTGTATAGCTCTGCTGAATGAATGTGATATCGTGGTAACGAATCCACCTTTTTCTCTGATGAAAGAGTATATCCCTTTACTCGCTGAGAGCGGAAAGCAATTTCTTGTCCTCGGTAATATGAATCATATAACGTTTAAGGAGATATTTCATTATTTCAGAGAGAATAAGATGTGGCTCGGATATAATGCAGGGCATTTCTGGTTCAAAGTGCCTGATTACTACGAAGCCAAGAATACTGATTACAAGCAGGACGAGGACGGTCAGAAATGGCGCAGACTTGGTAATATCTGCTGGTTTACGAATATGGATATAGATATTCGTCATCAATTTCTTGATTTGTATAAACACTTTAGTATTCAAGAGTATCCTGAGTATGATAATTATGATGCCTATTTTGTAAAAACTGTTGCTGATATTCCCTGTGATACTGATAAGCCACTTGCTGTTCCTATTACATTCCTAAGTTCCTTCTCTCCAGATCAATTTGAATTATTAGATGCCAATCAATTCAGAAAATACGATGAAGTCCCCGTTAAAAGTCATGGACTGATAAAAGATAAAGATGGTACTATCAAAGGAAAAGCAACGTATGCAAGGTTATTGGTTAGAAATCGAAATCCCGAAAAGGAGTGATACATAATGAAAATCGACCGTATTCAGATTTCAGTTGCAGAGCTGTGTCAAGGCTATGAAGAACGTGGAACAGACGGTATTGAAGGAATTGTTGCCTATGGCGGACTGCTTGATGTCAGACCACCGTATCAGCGTGAATATGTTTATGCTCCGAAAGAGCGTGATGAAGTTATTCGCACCGTCAAGAAAGGCTTTCCTCTGAACACTATGTACTGGGCAAAAATAGATGACGGGCGTTACGAGTTGATGGACGGACAGCAGAGAACGATCTCTATCTGTCGTTACGCTGCCGAAAGTGAGAGAACATTTGCGGTAGATGAGAAATACTACTTCAACTTGGAGAAAGACCTGCAAAAGCAGATAGATGATTATGTCCTTGATATTTATGTATGCGATGGTACTCCCTCGGAGGTACATGAGTGGTTCAAGGTCATAAATATAGCAGGTAAACCGCTGACAGCTCAGGAGCTTCGCAATACCGCCTATACAGGCACTTGGCTTTCAGATGCGAAACTGCATTTTTCAAAGCCTACCTGTGCCGCCTACAATATGGCGAAGAACTATGTGTCGGGTTCCCCTATCAGACAGGAATACCTCGAAACCGCTATCAGGTGGATCGCTGCCCGTGACGGCTTGGATACGATAGAAGAATATATGGCGCTTCATCAGCACGATGATAACGCCAACCAGATATGGATATATTTCAAGCGTGTGATTGAATGGGTTGAAACGATATTCCCCGTATATCGCAAAGAAATGAAAGGCATAGAGTGGGGACTGCTCTATAACACATACAAAGATGCAGAACTTGATCCCGATGCTCTCGAAGCTGCTATAACAAGGCTTATGGCTGACGATGATGTAAGCAATAAAAAAGGAATATATACCTACATCCTCAACGGTGATGAACGTAATCTCAGCATCAGACCATTCTCTGATACACAGAAGCGTGAAGCATACGAACGTCAGAAAGGTATCTGTCCGATATGCAACAAGCACTATGAGTTTGCTCAGATGCACGGCGATCATATCAAGCCTTGGCACGCAGGCGGTAAGACCGTTCCGGAGAACTTGCAGATGCTGTGCAGGGATTGTAATTTGAAGAAATCGGGGCAGGAATAATATAATATATAGTCGAATTCCCTTGAAATAATACAGGCATTGTGGTATAATGTAGATATACTGGATAACTGTGTTGTTTCAGGGGGATTATTTATTTGCTGTGGAGGTGCTTATGAAACTTACAAAAATAAAAATTCAGAACTATCGTTGTTTTGGAGAAGAACAAATAATAGATTTTGATGACTTAACTGCTTTTATTGGAAATAACTGTTCTGGAAAAACAACAGCTATGTCTGCGCTTAATTGTATTTTTTCAAATAATAGCAACGATAGAATACTTAAACGCAGTGATTTTCATCTTCCACATGATAAGAGTTGGAACTCACTCGATCATCAAGAACTATTTATAGAAGCCGTTTTTGTTTTTGATGAATTAGCTGAAAAAGATGCTGATCTTTCAGCTATCCCTGTATTTTTTAAGAGTTTTGTGGTGGATGAACCAGGTGGAACACCCTATCTGCGAATAAGGCTAGAAGCATCATGGGAAAAAAGCAACAATATTGAGGGTGCAATAGAGAACAAAGTATACTATATTACTTGTTCTGAATCAGAAGCAATTACAGAAAGTGCTAAATCCCCAGCAAATCGAAAAGATTTAGATCAGATCAGAGTTATCTATGTTCCAGCAGTTCGAGATCCTTCAAAACAACTTAAGAACACTTCTGGAACAATGATCAACCAAATAATGAGCAAGGTAAATTGGAGTGACGAATCTCAAAAGCAGATAAACGACTCAATTGAAGCCTTGAATCAAAGTTTTTTAGCAGAAAAAGGTATCTCTGTGATTAGTGAATCAATAAATAGCCAATGGAAGATGTATGATTCAGATTCTCGTTACACAAATGCACAGTTGAGATTTAACAGCACGGATATTGATTCTTCAATTAAGAATTCGGAAGTAGTATTCTCGCCTGCCCCTATGGCAAAAGAATGTTCCATTGATGAATTGAGTGACGGCCTTCGTTCGTTGTTTTATATTTCACTAGTGGACAGCATCCTTAATGTTGAAATACAAATCAAACAGGAAATGCCTTCTTATCCAGAACAGCTATCATTTTCATTCACTCCGCCTGTATTAACTATTATTGCTCTTGAAGAACCTGAAAATCACATTGCCCCACATCTTATTGGTAAGTTGGTTCACAATTTAAAAAGCATAGCTTCAAAAAGCAACGCACAAACTATATTAAGTTCTCATTCTTCTTCAATAATCAAGCGAGTAGAACCAGAAAACCTAAGATATTTTAGAATTGATTCTAGACATGATACAACTTCTGTCCGCTCGCTAACTTTACCTGACAAGGAAAAGCTGTCCGATCAGTATAAATATATAAAGGAAGCGGTAAAAGCTTATCCTGAATTATATTTCGCAAAACTGGTGATTTTAGGTGAAGGTGATAGTGAAGAAATCATTTTACCTAAGGTATGGAACGCAAAGAATGGTGATACTGATATAAGCGGGATATCAATCGTTCCATTAGGCGGACGCCATGTTAATCATTTCTGGAGATTGCTCAATGATTTGAAAATTCCACATATAACCCTTTTGGATCTAGATCGAGAACGTGATGGTGGCGGTTGGGGACGAATAGCATATGCAGTAGAGCAATTAATCCAATATAATCCTGAGAAGAAATCGTTGCTACAATCAGACAAAGGCACGATTAGTCTTGATGCGATGAAAAAATGGAATGTATCGGATAATATGGACTTATGGATTAAGTGGTTAGAAGAAAATGATGTGTTCTTCTCATCTCCATTAGACATTGATTTTTTGATGCTCGAACAATATAAAGATGTATATATTTCTACACTTGAGTCATCAGAGGGTCCTCAACTAATGGTTTCAGAAGAGGGAAAAAAACATAGGAATAAAATAATCGATATAGAAACACAAGGGAAAACATCTTTGCCGGAGTATACTGAAAGAATAGAAAATGATGTCCATAGTACATTGAAAGAATGTGGCGGAGATGGAGCAACATATTCAGATGAGCAGAAACGATTGATGATCTGGTATACATACTTTTTCTTAAATCGAGGAAAGCCATCCACCCACATTGAAGCACTATCGAGAATTGATAATGAACAATTAAAAACGACTATGCCAGATGTTTTATGCAGGCTGATAGCTTCAGCTGAAAAGAAACTAAAGGAGACGATGTGATGGCCATTATAGCTGATGAAAAATGGTTACCATCTGATAGTATCATTCTTGAAAAAAATGCAGATGTTGCAATAAGGCAGAAAAGAAATGTTCTTGTGGTAGCTGGACCAGGCGCAGGTAAAACGGAATTATTAGCACAAAAAGCTAACTATCTGTTTGAAACTGATAATTGCAAAGAACCATATAGAATATTAGCAATCAGTTTTAAGAAAGATGCAGCCAAAAATCTTAAAGAACGTGTGGAACAAAGATGTGGTAAAGAGACAGCTTGTCGTTTCGATTCAATGACATATGATGCTTTTGCCAAAAACCTTCTTGATCATTTTCGTTTAGCGCTTCCGCAGGAATTACGTCCAAAGCAAGATTACATAGTAGAAGATAAAGATATATTAAAAGCCGCTTTTGAACAATATAATAATCATAATACAAGATATTATGATGCTATTATATCCTCAGTGTCACTTCCGTTCGCCAAAGATGAGGTGGGAGAAAGAATATGGAAACTTTTGCTACATGGATTTGACGATCATACATCGATGCTCACTTTCAAAATGATTAGTATGCTAGCTGAGTATATTATTAGAACTAATATAATGATAAGAAACGGATTACAAGAAACATATAAATATGTTTTCTTAGATGAATTCCAAGACACAACAACTCTTCAATACGAACTAGTGAAGCGATGTTTTTTATCTTCAAAAGCAATAATTACAGCAGTTGGAGATAATAAACAACGTATAATGGTATGGGCTGGAGCAAGAAAAACAGTTTTCGTGGATTTTCAGAATGATTTTAATGCGATCAAGTATAAGCTGATAATGAACCACAGATCCGCTCCGAGGTTAGTTGACTTACAGAGAAAAATGTATTCCGTGCTTAATGAAAGCGACGGTCAAGTACAGCATTCGGCAAAATGGAGAGAAGATGACGGAATTATAAACTTGATTATTTCAGAGAACTCTGAATCAGAAGCATTAACAATAACTAATAGCATAATAAAAAAAATAGAAACAGGTATTTCTCCGACACAAATATGTATTCTTTGCAAACAAAAACCACAAGATTTTACGCAGATAATCATTGATTATTTAGGACAAAAAGGTATATATGCAAGAATTGAAAATGATTATCAAGATTTAATCAAAGAACCTATTATAGAAATCATTCTTTCTATTTTGTCACTTACCTGTAATCGGAAACATCCTGATGATTGGCAAGTATTAGTATCTTCTATAATAGAATTATGGAACATCTCGGGCACACAGTCTGATGATGAATACTTTAATGTTCAAAATCAAATTGATGATGAGTTATTAAGAATTAAACAACAGTTTAGTTTAGTAACGACAAAATCGGAGTTCTATGAAGTATTAAAGAAGATAGTATCTTTTTTGAAATTTGATTGTATAAAAGCTGTGTTTCCAGAGTATAGTCAAGGCAAATATCTAAATGATGTACTTAATAGATTTGCAAAGCTCTTTTGGGATGAATTAGAAAAAACATCTATTGATTTGAATATGTCTATTGAGCAGTTTAAGGGGCTACACTCAATTCCAATAATGACAATACATAAAAGCAAGGGGTTGGAATACGATACCGTGTTTTTTGTGGGATTAGAGGATGCAGCTTTTTGGAACTTCAAAAATCAACCTGAAGAAGATCGCTGTGCTTTTTTTGTTGCTCTTTCTCGCGCTAAGAGCGAAGTGTCATTTTCTTTTTGTAAGAATCGAAATCATAAAACGCAAAAGCATAATGATATTAATGAA
>OHIB01000575.1_pt1 | contig 20247 bp, 20 predicted proteins | sample 1568181 | NCBI WGS metagenome assembly OHIB01 (sample SAMEA3879506, study PRJEB24766) | human gut metagenome | biome: human-associated habitat; feature: feces | place: USA | collected 1985/1987
CCGTATGGCTGACAGACATCATATTGACCCTGACGCTCGTATCCAATCCATACATCTGCGCAATCCTCGGAACTTCCGTTGCCGACAAGCAAATACCAACCGCAAGCAGAGCGTGTTGAGTGTAGGTCAGCAGTCCGAGATAGAGTATCGTTGTCTGCAAAAATGCCGTCAGACAAGTCGCAATGACCTGCTTGCACCAGCTGTAAAATCCGTCTGTGTAACCTCTCGGAATGCCAAAAAGATACAGACTTCCCACAGCAATCTGACACAGCATGATGCCGCCACGCTTGATGTTTGAAAACACAACTTTCACTGTACAATAGCCGAAAAGTATGATAAAAAACAGGCTGAACAGACTTACGTCCATCGCCAGTGCCATAATCACGGTCAGCCCCGAATCAGCTACTGTCGTTGTTGTTCCCGATATGAAATTTCCAAGCAAATCGCTTGAAAATGTACCCTGCAAATTAACGCAAAACGAGTAAAGTCTTTGCGGAACAACAGTAACCAAACTTGCCGCCATAAAGCCTTTCAGCACGTTCAGACAAGTGTTTTTGATGTTCGCCTGACCAGATTCATAGGCTATCGCCGTGTCAAATACCGCTACGATAAGTCCGCAGACAAACAGCATCCATGCGAGACTGTGGAACAATGCTATGAACGACTGCACCCACGACAGAGCGAAAATACTGCTTGTGCTTGCATTGATAAATTCAAAAAGATCGGCTACTGCGCCGTAAATGAGGTTGAAAAGCCACTCAAACATAATATTCCATATCTCGTCGGTAATTGCGTCTACCGCAGAACCTACCGTGTTATCCCAAAAGCTTGATATTCCGTCGCCTATCCAGTCAATGGCGTCGCCGATCCAATCAAACATCCGCACCACCTCCTGCCTTTGTTATCTCGCCCTTTACTCTGTACAGCGAGCTGCGGCGTCCTCCTTGGATATGATAGCGAGGTATCCGTTCTAACAATCCACGGTTTTCAAGTTCCGTAAATGCACGATACACCGTGCTTTTGTGTATACTCAAATCTTCTGCTATCCTGCGCACGGACGGATAGCACTCCCCATTCTTATCCGCACGATTTGCAAGATAACAGTACACAGCCACAGCCTTGTGGCTAAGACCTAAATCGTAAATTCTTCTTGGAAATATCAGTTTTCATCAGCTCCTGTTCGTTTTGATTTTAGCCTTTTTAGACTGTTCTTCTTCAAACTCCTCATAATCGACAACTTCGATCTCATTAGCCGGATCAGCTTTTTTCTTCTGCGGATATTTCACTTCGACATCACGAATAAGCTCGTCGCGCTCCTTGTAGGAAACGTATCTTGCGGTTTTATCCGGCAGACGGTACTCGCCTTCAAATTTAATACCCCATTTGAAGAACAGCTTTAGTTTTGAAATCATCGGGTGAGCACCTGTTTTCATGACAATAAACTGTCCCTTTGGCATACTTTTCAGTTCATCAACCGTCATCAATGGTCTGCCTATCATCTGCAAGGATTGAGATTTATCTCTGCCGTTCGATACAGAACCTGACAATACAGTTTGCTCTCCCAACGCTTTTGACAGTACTTCCGCTGATTGAGAATTTGGCGCAAAACCTCCGAACACGGTAAGCTGAGTGTTGTCGGTGATTATCTCCATGCCCTGTTTTCCGTAGTTCTGTTCAAGCTGTGCAAAGGACTGAATTATCGCAACGATTGATATTTTTCTTGAACGTCCTGCCGAGAACATTGCTTCAGCACCCTCTATCTTAGGAAAAGTTCCGAACTCGTCGCAGTAAAACATAACTCTGTTTTTAAGCTTTCCGCCGTTTTCATCTGCAATGACTAATATCTCACGGTAAAGCTGTTGGATAAGCAGGCTGACCATAAAGTACTTGCTTGTATCTTCTTCGGGAAGAACGATAAAGATAGCAGACTTTTCATTGCAGAATTTCTCGGCGTCTATCGCCGTTCCAAAGCACAGCATTTGTTCAAGCTCCGAATCAAGAAAACTGTTGAGCCTTGAAAGTGCAGTCGACATTACAGAAAGCATAGACTGGTCGGACGCATTCAGAGCCGCTCCTGCAAGCCATTTGGCTTTGTGTTCGCTTGGAAGTTTGTCCATAAGCTTTGAAAAATACATTTTAGGTTTTGCTTTCGGGTCTGGCTGATACTTGGCAAGCAAGTCCTGAATAAGCTTAAAAACAGAAACGATATGACGTTCGTTCTTGTCGCCGAACTCAGCTAAAAGCAGTATGACCGAGGCGAGCAGACCCTCAGCCGCGTCGTAGAAAAATGCGTTCTGACCGTAGTTTGAGCTGTCACCTCCGCCGATATTGATAATTGTCTTTGCTGTTATCTTTGCATACTTTTCCGCTTTTGCTTTCGCAGAAAGATTGGTTTTGTCCTGCAAATACAGATCCATATATTTATTCACAAGGTGCAAAATGTTGTTCTCATCACTCCTTGTCGGATTTCTTAAATCAAGCACAGAAACATTGTAGCCGTAATACTTTTTGGCGATAGTTCCGTAGTTTCTTGCAACGTCGCCTTTTGTATCAGTTGAGATAAATGACATTCCGCTTGCACAGGCAAGTTCGATGTTAGGGTACAAGAAGTATGCGGTCTTGCCGACTCCTGCCGCTCCTATCATAAGAGTATGGACGTCGCCGGTATCCACAAGTGCAACAGTTTTCTTTCCTGAACCTCTGCACCCGACCACAGTTCCCTGAATAACATCTCCGTTGGAGCTGTGCGGAAGATTTTCTCCCTTACGCCATTTATCAGGCTCAAATGGCAGAGAGATAAAAGTCCGTTTGACTTCTGCTTTTGTTGCCCACCGAGCTGTTCCGTGCTGTCCGTTGCCGACTTTCTTAGCTTTTATTCCGTTAAGAGATCTATTGTCAAGCAGATTTACTACCACTAAAAAGGCAATGAAAATTACAACAAGTACGCCTATTAAAAACATTTGTTTATCATTCAATTTCTCACTTCCAATCATATAATATTCTTTCTTTTGTATTTAATAAGATAGTTAGTTTGTTATCTTCAAGGTATTGCACCGTGAAGCAGACGGTATCGCATCAACCAAATTCCATACAAGGTTCAGGTTCGGAAACGATGTCCTCAGATTCGATATGTTCTGCCACAGGTTCATACAGAGTTTTTTCAACAGATAACCTGACGGCACTATCCGCAAGCTTATACAGCATTTTCGCAGTATTTATACACTGCTCACGGGTACGAGCTGTTTGCCTTAAATCTTTCATTACAGCCGTAACACATTCCTGCAAATTTCTTTGCTTGGCAGCAACTTTGCCTTTATCTGTGTACGCCTTGTACTCTGCTTTCAGCTTGGCTCTGAGCTTTGCAAACATATCCTTTTCACAGCTTTTATCAATAAAAAACGCCGAGCCTGCAAGCTCGGACTATCCTTAACGAAGAAATAAATATTATGTATTACCCGTAAGCACAACATCTTACGGGCTTTGATTTCTATTTGCTCAAGACTGACGGCTGTCAATCTCAAATGTGTAATGGATCACTATCGTATTGCCGCAGGTTCTTGAATACTTTTCCGTTTTTTCATAAACCTCTATCCTGCGTATAAACACTCTCAGCAGTTCAGGAGTAAGCTTAGGCATTTCAATGTATTCCTTAGCTTTTGCTATAAACTTCTGAATGTACTGCTCACGTAGATCCATTTCAGATATTTTGTGCGATATAGATTCGAGTTCAAGACGAAGATGCGATTGTTCCTGTTCGTAACCGCTTGAAAGAATATCATAACGTTCCGGGGTAATACGCCCTGTGACCCTGTCCTCATACAGACAGCTAATGATATTGTCAAGCTGTTTTATTCTTGCAGTGATCTGCTCTTTCTCACGCTCGGCATTTATACACAATCTCCTTGCCTCGACCTCGCCGTTCTTAGCTGCCATTGCGTAAAACTCCTCAGGATTATCTCGGGCGAAGGCTGTGGCGGCTTTGAGATTTTCAAGTACGATTTGATCTAAAACTTGTTCTCTGATATGATGACAGGTGCAGTCGGTTGTACGCTTTTGGTAGCCTCCGCATATGAAGCTGTTTTTTTCAACAGCCTTTGTCTTTGCCCTCTGAAGATACAACCGCTTACCGCAGTCGCCGCAGTAAAGGTATCCTGCATATTTATCCATTTCTCCTTGTCTATCGGGACGTTTTCTTCCGTCAAAATGCTTTTGTACTAAATCAAAGGTTTTTCTGTCAACGATAGGTTCATGGGTGTTTTCAAAAATCAGAACGTTTTCCTCATCGTTTTTAATACGTTTTTTCAGCTTGTTGGACTTGGTATAGGTTTTAAAATTCACGGTATCGCCGCAGTAGACTCTGTTTGAAAGCATCAGTCGAACGGACTTCTGATCCCAATGACACGGTTTATCCGGATTCAATCTTCCCGTCCTGCGTCCTGTTTTTCTGAATGCGTAAACGCTTGGCGACATAACTTTCTGTGCACACAATTTATCACATATCTTCATTATTCCGATTCCGTCTGCATACATTTCAAAAATTCCTTTCACTATCGGCGCTGTTTCGGGATCTGGGATCAGCTGCTTAGGATCGTCGGGATTCTTCATGTATCCATATGCTATTACCGATCCAACACGCTCACCGCGCTCGCCCTTTGCACGCTGAACCGCTCTGATCTTTTTACTTGTATCCCTTGCAAAAAGATCGTTGAAATAATTGCGTATTCCCGCATAATCGTTTGTACCGTCGGCGCTGTCTACACCGTCGTTTACGGCGATAAAACGGACGTCATACTGCGGAAAGGTAACTTCCATAAGCATACCCGTCTGTAAATATTCTCTGCCAAGTCTCGACTGGTCTTTTACAATCACCGCAGAAACATTTCCGCTTTCCACTTCAATCATCATTTCCTTGAATGCCGGACGATTAAAATTTGCTCCGGAATATCCGTCGTCAACATAGAATTTACAGTTTAAGAAACCATGGTCATTCGCATATTTTTGCAGGATGAGTTTCTGATTTTCAATAGAGACCGACTCACCGTCCCTCATATCCTCCTGTGATAAACGGCAGTATAACGCAGTAATTTTTCGATTCGAATCAGACATATTTATCCATCCTTTCATAGTCTGTAAATTTTCAAACCGAATAGGATACAGCTACAATATATCACTATCCGGCTTGAAAGTCCAGAAAATTTTTTGATAATTTTATCTGCCGTTAATAAGATAAGCGAACAGTTCCGACACTTTTTGTGGCTTGTATCCTTCATCTGCTCTGGGACTAACGGATAAGATTTTGTAAGTTACTCCATCAATCACAGTTTCGATGTGCGAGTAATCATGTCGGCGTCGGTACTGATTTGAATCTGGTTTCTCTTCTATTTCTTTGTGAATATTCTGCATAAATCACTCTCCACTTCGTTGTCTTGATTGTTGTTATTCGTGTAAACAAATCAGTTCAGTCCTTTCATATTTAAATTTTGCGGTTCGTATTCGTTACGCACCATCTTAGCCTTGCTGAAAATCAACAGCGTTCTCGTAATCGATAATTCCATTGATCTTCCGTACTTCGTTTACGCACATAGCGTGTAAACTTTCTAGAGTTTCATCGTCAACATCATTGATAGCCGCAGTCATATGCGAGAGCTTTCCAAGCTCGACTGCGACCTTAAACATCAGACGGGCAAGCCGCTGTTCCGTACCTTTTATCTGCGCCTTGACCGTTTCTGTTATCATAGGGGATAGGTAGTTTACCTCCTGCTGCTGACGAAGATAGCCGATGTAAAACGTGACGGCTTTTTCAATGAACTCTGTTTTTGAAGCACAATTGTCGTCCTTGTACTCCTGCTCGATCTTTCTCATAGTTTCCGGCTGAAAATATACAGCCGTTTTTTCTTTTGCCATAATTCTACTCCTTTCTTATCACGACGCCGTTAATTATGCCGATTTCACGCACTTTTCTGACCTTTAGACCCCTGATTTCCGCTGAAAGCCGTATTTTGACTCCATGAGGCGACCGCCTAAAATATGCACAAGACCTGTGTGAAAACTGCGTATTTACGGCACATTTGCGGTCAGCTTTGCTGTCCGCTGTGAGCGTCATGGCGTCTTCAGACGCCATGACTTTAACCTGCAATGAAATATTTCACTTTCTTCGTCATGCGGCGAATCGGGAATTTGTGCATAACCAACATATCAAGTTCCCGATGTGCTTTTTAACTGATTTCAGAATTGCTCGTTTATCCCTTCGTACACCGCTTACAATCGGCGTGTGTGGCTTATACCGTCTACGGGTGGTATGTTTACCCTACTGCGAGTTGGGAGGGCAAATATCGCCGTTGTGTTGCGGTTAAAATTAATTACACTTTTTTTGATTATTGAACATCTCCATTCTTATTCGCAGAAGAGAAAAGGCGGATTGTCAATCAGCGAATCAATCCGCCGATTCTATTCGTCATTCATCACCAATCAATCTTTGATAACTACATATCATTCTTTCTTCTGCTATTAATAATATTAGTTAGTATTAATCCTTAAAGGCATAGCGCTGTGACACGGAGGGTATCGCAATTATTATTTTTGTTTGCCCCACAACAGTACAGTTCCTGTCAGAAAATCTTGTCTGACTTAAGGACGTATTCCAAGCTTGGTTACGCTTCTGCTCCTCCTGAACGATCTTCGCTGTACTTCGCCGCTTGGTATCTCTCCTACGTGGGATTTTGTTGTCAAGATTCTTTTGCCTTCATACTGTAGCCGATGAAAAGATGCTTTTTATGCGTGTGTGAAAAAATTTTGTAGACTTGCACAAAATCTGAATGGATTATTTATAGAGTTCCCTCTCACTTGTATACGGAAAGGAGTCGCCGTTTTGACAACCCTTAATTCATAAAGTTTGTAGGCTTGAACAAAGTCGTAACAAATTTTTTGTAGAGTTTGCTCTCACTTGTATAGGGTAAGAAGTTGAGGTTTTACAACCATTTTGACAGCAATTCTTTAAAAGTTTGTATGATTATACAAATTCGGGGCGGACGATTTAGAGAGTTTGCATATTGGTTAGGTATTCCTATAGAAACCTTTTCCCAGTGAATCAGGGTGGTAGTTGGCTCGTTTATGAAGAGTTTTGCGTTGACAGTAACTCTGAAATGTTGACAGTAAAACTACCACTTGATTTCTACCGTCACACCTCGCAAAGCAAGGATTTTCAATGGTTTTCAGACTTTTAAAGCCAAACTGTTGACAGTAACTTCGCCCGAGGTTTTACTGTCACTACTGTCACGCTCACGGTCGTAATGAAGAATAATCAGTCTGCCGTTTCGTGTCCGCTTGTACAGAAAATCAATTCCATACTGTCTGAGCGTGTAACCGTTCTGAACCAAATCTCTTGTAACTCTGTTCGGATAGAATGTTTCATTTGAAATACTTTTCAGTGCGGTTACCAATTCTGAAGCCGTTCCTGTGAAATCAATCTTTTTCTGAATGTAAACATACAATGCGGCGAGAAAAATATTGTCTTTGCTTTTCGAAGCAGTTGGCTCATCTGTGACTATCCACTTTTTCAAATCGCTATCAAACTGCAAGCTTATTTCTGCGTTTTCAATATCACGACCTACGCAGTATAGCTTTGCATTTCGACTGCCACGCTTTGTTTCTACAATAACCATGCTTTCGTCAACGCATCCGCTGATTCCTGTCGAGCCCGAAATCATATTGAACGGATCGCTGTCCGAACACTTTCTTGTGTGATGAACAACTACGATTGCAATTTCAAGCTTGTCCGCAAGATTTTTTAGAACAGATAACTCTTTGTAGTCCGAGCCATAACCGTTATCGGTTGACTCACGAATCATTTGCAGAGTGTCAATGAACACAACTTTTAAATCGCTATGCTCTTTCTTAAAATTTTCAATCTGTTCTTCAAGTCCGCTGCCTATCGACTCAGACATAACAGTGAAGTGCAAGTTTTCTGTTGGCTCATCTGTTATCTCATACAATCTGTTTTGTATCCTCGCATAGCTGTCTTCCAAACACAGATAGAGGGCAGTTCCTTGAGCCGTTTCCTGACCTAAAACTTTTTCTCCTTTCGCTATCGACAAGCACATATCAAGTGCCAGCCATGACTTTCCCACTTTTGGTGCACCTGCTAAGATGTACAGACCTTGCGCAAGCAAGCCATCTACAACAAACTCGATAGGCTTGTACACAGTTGTCATGATTTCTTCGCAGGACTTTGAGTTGAATTTCTTCAAGTTATCAAGCCTCCTCTTCTTTTTTTCTTTTTACTTCTTTCCCACAACAATACAGTTCCTGTCAGAAAGCCTTGTTTGACTTAAAGACGTATTTCCAAGCCTGGTACGCTTCTGCTCCTCCTGCACGATCTTCGCTGTACTTCGCCGCTTGGTATCTCTCCTTCGTGGAATTCAATTGTCAAGATTCCTTTTCCTCATACTGTAGCCGACTAAACAAAGTGTTTGGACAACTTCTGAAAAAAGTTTGTAGGTTTGCACAAGTTAGCTCATATGATTTCGGTTATTTTGACTACCACTGCTCTTCCGCTTGTATATGGGTAGAAGTCGCTGTTTTGATACCCCTTTATCTAAATGAATTCATAAAGTTTGTAGGGTTGAACAAAGTCGTAACGGATTATTTGTAGAGTTTGCTCTCACTTGTATAGGGTTAGAAGTTGAGGTTTTAACAACCTTTTTGGCAGAGTTTCTTTAAGATTTTGTATGATTGTCTAATAGACAGAGCAGTGATGACTTTTGTTTTTTGCATTATCACAACACGATGCGGTAGGACGTGAATCACGACCTACCGTAAAAAGTAAGGTGGTAAACATCTATGATCCGACATAGAAAAACCACTGCCGTGTTTTCCGACAGTGGTTCGAGAGAATGATTTTATTATGTTCAAAAAAATGATATCTCTTGCCGTGAAGATTTACTAGGCTAAATAATTTGTCACAGCTTGCTTCTTTAAAACAGGAGCGGGGTAATCCCCTCGTACACCACAACAATCGGCGTGTGTCGCCCTTTTCCTCAGAGGATGGTATGTTTACTCTACTGCGAGTTAGGGACAAATATCTCCGTTACGCTGTGTACTTTCGAGAGCACCTTTCGTTGACAGTAACTCTGAAATTTTGACATTGAAACTCGTCTTTGATTTCTACCGTCACGCCTCACAAAGCAAAGATTTTTAAGAGTTTTTAAGCTTTTGAAGCAAGCTGATTGACCATAGAATTTTTATTGTCAGTACTATCACTCTGACGATCATAATGAAGAATAATCAGTCCGAAACCTCAAACTCATCTGAACTAAGATATGTTACTTCACTGTCCTTAAAATTATATTTCCAACTGTATGAATGTGACAATGTAGGTTTATAAATTAGCTCAAAGCAATCATCTGAACTCCAACTTATTTTCACCGAATCAGACAGATCAAAAGTACCCGCTCGGCAACCAAGGCATTCAATTTTTTTAAGTATACATTCTCCGCACGAAGACGCTGTACTTCTGCAATCAGATCTTCTTTCTTAATTTTCGGAGGTCGACCTGTGGATTTCCTTCCTCTGCGTTCTGCGTAAAGTCCCTCCGCTCCTTCTTCAAGATAGATTCGTTCCCATGCTGCTACTCTATCATGATCGCATATGTCAAATTGACGTGCAGTTTCACGATAGCTTAACTTTTCTCTGTGCATTGTTTCCACTACTTTGATTTTGAATTCCGGTGTGTATCTTTTGTTCGGCTGTCCTTTTGGCATAAAAATGCCCCCTTTTGTTAGATTTTTATTGGTATATTTCTATTATACCACATTGTCTAACAAAAGGGGAGCATTTCAACCTTTGGCATCTTTGAGTTTCGATTATTTTATAATTAAAGGACGGTTCATCACAGATTTCGATGAGGCATTACAGGGTTACATGGTAAATTTACAACTATCGGTGGAGAGACGTTTTTAAGTTATTATTTAAAATGAGATCCCATGAAGAATGCCATTACATGTTGGAACAATGAAATCAGTTCTATCCTGTTTTATCAGCTCTATATCACGTTTACCACTATCTTTAACAGGAAAATTTTTGCGAATTTTGTATCCACAAGGAACAGCTTGCATAGACAATTTTTGCTGACAATTACTGTGAATTGTTGCGATAAGCTCGTCTTCAGATAATTTACATTTATCCCTTACTATTATGTGAGCAACAGGAATATCGTGACCGTTTGATGGAATACCTACAACCTCACAATCCGCAACATTCTTATTTTCTCTTATTGCAGCTTCAATGTCAAAACAATATATTTTCTCTCCTGATTTGGAAGTAAATGTGTCGCTTGCTCTGCCCAAAACAAATAGAAATCCATCTTCGTCGACGTAACCGATATCACCTGTTCGTCCCCACATAATCCCATTTTCATCTGTATAAAAAAATTCTTTTGTAGCTTGTGGATTTTTGTAGTATTCTTTCATACGTGCAGGGGAATCCACACGTATTTCCCCACGCTCGCCATACATCATTTTCTTATTTGTCAGAATATCAAATGTGGAGATATTTACACCTCTGATCGGATAACCTACTGAGCCATTCTTTCTATGTAATGGTGTATCGGTGGTAACTGTACTTCCCAATTCACACATCCCATACCCTTTTAATAGTTTTACCTTGCAGCCTGCATTCTGAAGAAATTCATTTATTTCTTTCTCAGAATCAGCGGATATATACTCTCCTCCTGTTATAGGTAGTGTTATGAAAGATAAGTCAATTTTTTTTAATTCAGGGTTTCTTGCAGCATAATGCCAAAGGGATGTTGCCCCTATTAGCATATTAGGTTTATATTGTTTTATGTCTTTAACAAATATCTTTTGATTATATAAAGGTTCAAGTATAACAATAATGCCAAAATATAGCGGCATTAATAAAGAAAGAACCAAGCCCGTTGATGCAAAGCATGGAATAATTTGTAAGAATTTATCACCTCGTTTATATGAAAAGTTTGGACTATCATAATGTATTATGGTTGAATTAATTCCTTTATTGGTAAGAACAATTCCTTTAGGGCGATTTGTTGTTCCAGAAGAATTCACCATAACAAGCGGCATATCATTTTCATACATAGCGTCAGTTGTTTTATTAGTGTTCTTTCCTTCAGAAATAAAAGTACGCCATCGTACTATTTTATCTGAATATGGTATGTGTTTTTTCGTTTTCACTGAAGCAACCATTTTAGTAACCGCAGGCATTTCATCAAAAGCTGAAATGATAACAATTTTCTTTATGCATAATTTAGGAAGTATTGGCTGTATTCTATCAAACAGTTGGTCAAGCACAAACATAATTTCAGCATCAGTTTCATTTACTCGATCTATGATTTGTTCATGCGTAAATATTGGATTTATCATGTTCGCAACTGCACCAATACGGCATATGGCAAATAGTGAATATACTAATTCAGGTGAAGAACTAGTAAACATTATAACGTTATCACTCTTTTTTACTCGATTAGCGATTAATGCAGCTTTCGTTAATTCAATTTTTTCAAACATTGTTTTATATGTTATTTTCTTTTTAAAGTATTCAAGGGCAGTGTCCGTAAAGTGGTCACAGTTATTTTCATAAATAAGTTCATATACAGTCTTTTCAGGAACAGGAGTGCTAAGTTCTTCCTCACTAAAATATTTAAGCCATGGTTTATCAATGCTAGGAAATCCAGTTAGATTGTTTTCATAATTCATGTTTATTTTTTTCCTTTCATATGAGATTAATTTATACGTTTACAAGTTCTAGCAAAAAAACTCCTGCTTATGGAATGTTCAGAATAAAAGAGAGTTTTTCAATTGATTACAAACCAAATTTGCAATTAGAAAATATGTTTGAAAAGATTGCTTTCAGGCGAAATATATTCAAGAGATTCTTTTGTTTAGATTTGTATTTATGAAAATACAGTCAAATGGTGTTTTCTTAATGTTAACACCTTTATTATACCACTTTTTTCTTTGTTTTACAAGGTGTACGGTGTTAATTTGGCAAAAAGAATTACGTGCTTACTAAATTATGTTTGTATTTGGTATATGTGTATATTGCACTTTTATGTCATTATATGAGTTTTAATTACATTTTCTTGACAATCTCATTTTATTTATGATATAATATAATCATATACAGAGATTTTTATACGGAAAAAATTATTTCTTTTCAACAAACATTTAAAATGTGCATTAAATGGTCTAATTGACTGTTTTTATGCATTGTTTAATTTAAAAATAAACCAATTGAGATAATATTAGATTTTTTTGATATTGAAAAATTATATATGATTAGGGAAGTGTAATAAATGCCTGATGGGAATAAATTGTTTAGAAATCAATTTTATGAGATCTGTAAAACACAAAAAAAGAAAACTGCAATAACGTATATAAAGAAAGATCAAACTTTAGTTGAATGTTCTTATGAACAAATGAAAGATAGAGTCGAAAATATCATCGAAAAATATACAGATATCGGAATTAATAATGGAGATCGTGTAGTTGTGTTAATACCATTGAGTGATAATGTATATTTGGACATTCTGGCATTAGCGTGTATAGGAGCAACGGCGGTTATTTTAGATTTTAATTTGCATAAATCAGAACTTTTTAGAATAATTGATGACTCAGATCCAGCTTGTATAATTACAACAGAAGATATTTTTACTGAAAAATTGCAAGAAATTGATCTGCCTATTTTAGAAAGTTCTGACGAGTGTCACTTTCTAAAAAAGCGGGTATTAGAGCATACTAAAGATCCTAATTATGATGCGATAGCAATATTATATTCTTCAGGTACTACTAGTCAAGCCAAAGGTGTTGTAATAGGTTATGAACAGGAAATAAATGCATTTAATCGTTTATACAAGGTTATTGGTAGTAATAATGTAAATTATCTAATGTTGTTTCCAACATCTCATATCTCTGGTCTTACCAGCTTTCTTGTTGTTCTTATGAGAGGCGGTTCTTTGGCGGTATTAGAAGAATCATCAGCAATTCAACTAATGAATGGTTTTCAAATTTATAAGCCTAATTGTTTTGGAATGGTTCCTAAAATATGGGATACATACAAGGGCAAAATTGAAGATTCAATAAAGCAAAAAGGTGTATTGCGTGCGAAAATTATTAACGGTATGATTAAATGTTGCGGTACGCTTCGCTATTATACAGGAATTAATTTGGGAAGAAAATTTTTTCATAGCATCAATAAACAAGTATTTGGCGGACGGCTTCAACAAATATATTCTGGCGGTGGAAAGACTAATCCTGATACATCACGTTTTTTCTGGAATTTAGGATACGACTTTTTTGACTTTTATGCATCAACAGAAGCCAACATACCGATAGTTGTTACCGACGGAATTAAATACATGAAAAGTATTGGAAATATTAACGAAGATCCAAATTCTAGTGTGAGAATATCCAATCCAGATAATAATGGAGTTGGTGAGATCCAAGTAAAAAGCAATATGCTGATGTTGGAGTATTTTCATTCGCCAGAATTAACGCAAAGTGCATTTGATGGCGAATATTTCAAAACTGGTGATTACGGCAGAATAGAAAATGAAGAACTTTATATTACAGGACGAATTAAGGAAAGCATTCATCTATCTAATGGAGAAAAAGTATCGCCTGAAGATATTGAAAATAGTTACAAAGAAACAGTAGGTCAAGAAATTGAATTTGCAGTAACAGGTATAAAATCAGATGATGGATATGACGAAGTTTATGTCTTTGCTGTTGGAAAGTCGGGACAATTTGATGAAATATTCCAACAGGTCAAACAAACTGTCAATGCTAATTATAGGTATAAAAAAATCATTTATGTTGACGAGTTGCCAAAAACGTCAGTGGGAAAAGTTAAACGATATAAATTGAGTACATTGGTAGACAAAGAAACAAACTCAGGAAGTATAGGCTCTGTTTTAGAAGACAATGTAAATAATATTGAAAGTATAGAAAATTGGCTTTGCCATGCTTTGTCAAAATATACCGATTGCAATATTACAAAAGATAAAAAAATAAGTTCTGATTTAGGTATTGACTCTTTAAGTATGTTTGAACTATGTGTTGATATAGACAATAAATTTAAAATCTGTGTAGAAGATTTTATAAGTCAAGATTTAACAATAACAGAACTTGCTAAGTTAATATCAGGAAAAAATAAGAATAATGATGAGTTTAATTATAGTTCATTTCCGCTTCATAGGAAAAGAACTGATTGGTTGAAATTTGAATTGTTTAAAAAATGGACAAAATTTAATTATAACTTTTCTTGTTCAGGATTGGAGAATATTGATTTTAATGAAAACTATATTTTTACGCCAAATCATGAAAGCCATTTTGACAGTATGTGGATGATGGCTTTTTTCCCTAAAAAAATGCAAGTAAGAATGTGCAGTATGGCGGCAGATTATTTATTTAGGAAATCAATTTATAAATATGGGGTAAGAATAATGGGCGGTGTACCAGTTCATAGAAATGGTAATACTTCTATTGCGATGAAAAGAATATATGATTTAATCGCTTTTGAAAACAGGTCATTAATGATACATCCAGAAGGAACACGTTCTCGTAATGGGCAACTTGGCGAGTTTAAAATTGGCGCAGCAGAATTGTCTATAAAAACAAAAATAAAGATAATACCCGTTGGAATTAATGGAGCAAGAGATATTTTTCCACCAGACAAAAAATTTCCTAAATTAAGAACTATTGGTGAGAAGAAAAGATTACATTTTGCTTTTGGAACACCATTAGATCCACTTAATTATTCTAACGCAAGAGAACTAACTAGAGAGATAAAAAAAGAAATTATTAAATTGAAAAATATTTAAAAGCAGGGTGATGAATATGATTATTGGCATTGATGTAGATGGAGTGCTGTCTGATATTGGAAATTATCAATTAAAATATAGTAAGCCATATTTTAAGAAAAAATACAATAAAGATATTGTTAATCCTGATAAATTTGATATAGAACAGATATATGACTGTACACATAAAGAAAGAGAAATATTTTGGCAAAAGTACATACTGCTTAACAGAACCAGCTTTCAAAAATGCATCAGAAGTATTGCTAAAGCTTCACGAAGAGGAAAACAAAATAGTTATTATTACCGGAAGGGCACACACTACTGAACAAGGTATAACAGGAAAACTTTTTAGAAAAATGTTGACATATTGGCTTAAAAAGAACAAGATATATTATGACGAAATATATTATTGTTCTGAAAAGGAAAGTTCCGTAGATAAATATGATATTTGCCAAAAACTAAAAACCGATGTAATGATAGATGATTCACCAGAAAATCTTGAAGCAATTAAAGATATTTCAAAAGTGTTTTGCTTTACTGCTGCGTGGAATAAAAACTTTGAATGCGAAAATATGGTTAGAGTAAACAACTGGGATGAAATTTATTCCGCAATCCATAGTCTGTAAAAACTCAGTCAATTGTGTTAGAATAAAAATAACACAGTTAACTCATTTTTTATGGCAAGAAGAATATCATTGTAGAGCCTGATAATTGAGAATTTCAATCATGGTTCTATCAAATAAACATATAATCTGGAGGATTATGCAGGGCTTTTTAAAGACTCATAAATACAATGATAATAACTGTGATATTTTATCCTACTAACGATGGCTAAAAACATAACGAACGGCTTTTACAGGTGTGCATTTGTATTATAATAGGTCTTTACTTTCATAACAGGACACCAATTTTGATACAATGCGTATCTTGATTGTTCCCGCCTAATAACATACCGCCCCTAAATAAAAGATCCCCAAGCTGCGGTTCGAGGATTACTCATGTTGCTTTACAGATTTTCTGCACAGATATATTCCACGGCAGCAGTTCCTCAATGATATCCGGATTGGTCAGAAACTCCATGCTCGGAAGAACTGTCAGCAACAATTCAAAGTATTTGAAAACATCAAGCCTGTTCGCTTTTGCTGTCTCAACGATGCTGTATATATCAGCGCTGGCTTTTGCTCCGTTCGGAGTATCACTGAACAGCCAGTTCTTTCTGCCGACTGTGAACGGACGGATCGCATTTTCCGCTGCGTTGTTTGAAATAGCACAGTCGCCGTTTTTGAAATAATTCCCGAGATACTCTCTGCGCTTGAATGCATACTCAAAAGCCTTTCCGAGCTGCGTTTTCGGAAGAACTGTAGGTGCGACTTTTTCAGCCCATGACCAGAAAGCCTCAAACACAGGTTTTTCCTGTGTCAGACGCTTTTTAAAGCGTTCTTCTGTTGTCAGCTTATCAAGCTCGGACTCTATCGCAAAAAGCTTGTCACAAAAGTCTCTTGCCGTCTTAGCTATGCTGTCTTCTGCTGTCCACAATAATCGCTTCGTGGAACTTGCGGCGAACATGAGCAAGGCAATTGCAATGAGTGACTTTATTAAGCTTGTTGTAACCCGAATAACCGTCTGTGTGGAGATAACCGTCGTAATCTCCGAGAAACGCTTTCGGCACACCTCCCGACCTTGACTTGTTGTAGTCATAGATCACGATCTGCCTGTCCGAATGCTTGCCGGTGCGGTACACCCACATATATTGCTTGCTTTCGGAGGAAACGTTTCTTTCCTTGAGGACCTTGACGTATGTTTCATCGCAGTGAAGAATTTTTTGCTTAAGCATTTCTTCTTTCAATCTGCTTACCAGCTTTGAGAAATAATCTTCACTGCAGCGGATAACCCAGTTTGCCATGGTCGTTCTGCTGAGTACATATCCAAGACGTTCCCAGTCCTTTTCCTGACGGTACAGAGGAGTGACATTAACATATTTCTGATAGATCACCCATGCAGCAGTTGACGCAGACGCAAGCGAATGTGGCAAAACAGGTGCCGGCACAAATCCGTGCAAAAATACAGGCATATTCTTTTTCTCGCACTTTTTGCAGCCGTAGGTCAGACTGTAATATTTCTTTACAACCAGCTTCGCTGGGATAAGCTCTACCTCTTCACGGACATATTTTTTGCCAACGACCTTCATCTTACTTCCGCAGCGAAGGCATATCTGCTCATTTTCGGGGATAGTGCAGGTGATGACCTCGGTCTCGATGTTCTTTATGATCTCATCACGTTTTGTCTTTGCACTTTTTCTGACATAACCCTTGACATCTTTCTTTACAGGCTCTTCCGTTTTCTCTGCATATTCCTGTTCGGCCTCGTTGAAGAAAGATTGCTGATCTTCACATTCGGTTCGCTCGCTTTATGCTCCGAATATTTTATGCTTAGAGAGTATCAGTGCTTCAAGGAAGATATGATTATCTTTTCTGAGACATTCATTTTCGACCTCTAATTTGTCGATCTTTTTATCACGCTTTCTGATTTCTTTTTCAAGTACAGCGATATATTCTGCATCTGTCATATTACCTTTCTCTATCACTGCACTCGCCTCCAAAAGTAAGATATCACTGTATATATTTTACCATAAAAAGCCCGAAAAGTCTATAAAGATCAGACCTTTCGGGCATAAAATATATATCAACAAATATGTTCATTTTTTTCTGTTGAAAACTCAGCACACTTTTCCTTTCTTTGCAGGTTTGATGGCTGTTTTTTGATCTATCGAAAGACCTTCCATCAGCCAGCGAAATTCTTTCTGAGTTATCAACTTAGCCTCATTTGAATCTCTCGGCCATTTGTATTTTCCGCTTTCAAGACGTTTATACATCAGGACGAATCCGTCTTCTTCCCAGATCAGAGCTTTGATGCGGTCACATCGTTTCCCGCAGAACAGAAAGAGGCTTCCTGAAAAAACATCGAGTCCAAAATTCTGCTGCACGATAGCCGCAAGTCCGTCTATTGCTTTGCGCATATCGGTATATCAGCATACGATGTAGATATGTTTCGCATGGCTCACATCACCTATCATCGAAGAACTCCCAGCAGCCGTTTCAGAGTGTCCTCATTGAAATCATCGGGAAGACTGACGACTACGTTTCCTACGGACAAAGATATCTGTTCGTGTGATACTGCGATTTCCGGTTCAGTATTTACCGGAACGATCTCATGTTTTTCAACTTCGCCGCACAAAGCCTTACGCACCCGATTCAGGCGGTAGTAATAGGTTTTCTGATTTATGCCATTCTGTCTGCACCACTGTGAAACGTTCAAGCCGCTTTCATTTCTTTGCCTGACCATTTCAGCCCATTGCTTTAGTCTGACTTCGTTCTTTATCCTTGCTATTTCGTTCATTCTGATCAACTCCGGTTCGACTTACTTAGATAATTCTAGTTTACTCTATTTGGAGTTGGCTGGGTAGGGTGGTGGGTTGTTGGGCAGGGACGATCAAAATCTCCAGTTGGTAATCCAACATATAAAATCTCATGAGCAAAAACAGAATTATCAGTGACCAGCACCTGTATTCTTTGAACAGTCATTACATAATATCTTGATATTACTATTTCATAATCACTATGGGTAAACCTTAATCGTTCCGTTTTATAGTTAAAGGGAACGTTAATTAACAAGATCAAGGATAAAAATAATGAAATAATAGCTTTACATGAGTATTTAAAAATTTTGCTTTTATTTTTGGATAAATGAAGAAAAACAGAAACTACTGATGTCAAAAACAAGACTACTGTGCAAAGCGAAACAATGAAAAATTTTGGAATGATTTTAATGCTTATATGAAACAAAAACTCAAAAATCAAATTCAAAGCAACAACTAAAATTGTTGCTATTTCTATTCTTCTTATTATTTTCATAAATTCTCACAATATATAATTTTACAGAAATTTATATTAAATAATTTCTGCTATCCGAAAAATAACGCCATGTGCAAAAGCAAATCATACATTATCCTCAAAACCATACGAAGTGATTTCATAAAAACAATGTGCTAATATTGTTGGAAATGAATATCTGCGCAGTGTTTCCTCATCAATAGTATAATTTAAAAAATCCGCATAAGGCGATGATGCTATCGAATAAATTGTTTTTGAAGATAACTCGTAGGCACTTACATCAAAATCAATTGTTGAATCATTCTCGTCAAATATTTCAAGTTTTCTAATATCATCATTTTCGTTTTGAATGTATGCCGTAATAAATATACATAGTTTTTGCCCGTTATATGTCGGATTCATATTAAGTAAATCAAAGAACAAATCTTTATAAAGATCTATATACTTATTGCCATAATGTAGCTTAATTTTTGATATAACATCTTCAGGACTTGTCTTTTTTAATATTTCATATATTCTCATTTATGTGTTTTTTCGAAAACCTCCCAAAATATCTCTCCATTTTCTGTTTTATTACCAAGTAGCCTATAGGCTCCTCCTTTTCCCATAACTTTAACCTCATACATAAATCCTTTTATGCCTTTTCCACTAAGCTTTTTTATTCCCATTGTACCTTCTTTCGTCGCTTGCTTTACCATAGATTTAAGAAATTTTTTTACAACTCCTTCATCACATTTTTCAAGCATTTCTTTTTTAGCTTTTTTCGAAATAAGTTTCCATGCATCATCTGGAGATGGCTCAAGTATACCTGCAATGAACATTATTGAATGAAATACTTTTTCATCGCTTATGCTAATAGAAGGATTATACTTATTAACTTCGCTTAACCAATAATCTCGTTCCGCAGCACTGACATCTCCGCCTAAAAACCAGGCAAATTCATCAGACGCTGCACCTGAAATTGATTTTGCAATATCTAATATTCTTCCTTTTCCAGAAGACATAATATCTCGTATTTCATCAGCCCTATTAGCAATATCTATTTTATCAGTATCAGTAACTGCTAAGTGCCATGCCAGTTCCAGTTTTAAAAGTTCGACTTGAACAGTAGTAGAAAACTTTTCATCTGACGCTGTCCATATACCCGTGCATAAATAAGGATCACATGGTTTTGAATCATTGACATCTAATATACCATCCCCATCCGTATCCCCATTATTAGGATCGGAGCTATACTTGAAAACAACGGTAGAATACGTGATATATCCGCCGTCCGCACTGCCGACCTTAACGGTCTTTGACTTACCTCCGTCAATAGAAATCTCCTGACCGTCTAACAGATCGTCATCGTCGCAATCCGAATTTTCAGGGTCGGTATAAATAACCTGTGCATTAGAAAGAACCAGTCCCAAAACCTCAAATTCATCTGGTAGACGGTCAAAATTGAAATGATTATCTATAACGCATAATTTTTATTTTTGCCGTACAGATTTTAGTCTGTACGGCAAAAATAATAGCAATAGC